>QWCH01001323.1_pt1 | contig 38921 bp, 35 predicted proteins | sample 1972671 | NCBI WGS metagenome assembly QWCH01 (sample SAMN09866713, study PRJNA288562) | Human gut metagenome isolate term3_stool, whole genome shotgun sequencing... | isolation source: gut | host: Homo sapiens | place: USA: California
TGTACTTTTGATGTCGTGAAATATTATAAATAATTCTATAAACTGATGAATAAACTTGGTGGAGAGTCGAATATTTCCAATATTTGTGATAAAAATACTACTATGAATTCACGTTTATTTTCTGCTGATATGAAACTGGCAGATGTTATTCATGCCGATTATTCGCTCTTGTTGCTTTTGCATCGTTTCGGGTTGAATCTGGGATTCGGGGACAAGACCGTAAAGGAGTGTTGTGAGGCGAATCATGTATCTTGCCCTCTGTTTCTGATGATCTGTAACGTGTACAGCAATGAAGCGTATTTGCCCACGGATAAGGAAATCGAGCGTATCGGGCCGGATGTAGACCAGTTGATTGCTTACTTGAAAAATTCTCATGATTATTATCTCAATAGCCGGATGTTCGTGATAGAGGAACAGTTGAAGGAGATTTCCGAGAATTGCGAGGAACATCATAAAAAGATACTTCATCTTTTTTTCAACGAGTATAAGAATGAGGTTATCCGACATTTCGCCTACGAGGAGGACACGGTTTTCCCCTATATTTCCGGTATCGTGCACGGGAGTCGTTCGGGAAATTACGAGATTGAGGAATTCAAGGAGAATCACAGTAATATAGATGATAAACTGAATGACTTGAAAAATATTATAATGAAGTATTTACAAGGAGATGCGCTGTCGGAAATGCGTATCCGGGTGCTGTTCGGTATATTTTCATTAGAAGAGGATTTAAGCAAACATTCTTTAATCGAGGATAAAATTCTAATCCCGTTAGTCAAGAAATTAGAACAACAGTATGGCAAGCAATAATAAATGTTATCGGATTGTTATTATTGAGCCGTCAATGATCATATCGACCGGTTTGCGGAAGTTAATAGAGATTAGGCATGATTTTGAGGTTGTTGCCTCACTTGCCGATTGCTATCATTGCGTGGAGAAGATAAATCATCTCGAATCGGATATTATTATTATTAATCCTTCGACCGTGGAGCCGAAAAGGCGACAACACTTGGAAGAGTTGTTCGAGGGAATGAGAAATGCGGCTTTAGTAGCTTTGGTATATCAATATATAGAACCGGAAGTGTTGAAACAATATCACACGGTGATCGACATCTCGGATGATTCGGAGAAGATAGCACAAAAGTTGTTGCAATCGCTGGATGCCCTGAATGCTCCGTCTGACGCGGCAGATAAAAATGAACTTTCCGAGCGGGAGAAAGAAATATTGGTGTCATTGGCAAAAGGGAAAATCAATAAGGAGATTGCCGACCAGCATCATATATCCGTGCACACGGTCATCACGCACCGGAAAAATATCATCCGGAAAACCGGGATTAAGTCCGTATCGGGACTTACGGTGTATGCTATTTTGAATAATCTCATCGATATTAATGAGGTGGAATGATTTTTTGTCGAAAATATACCTAATGTAGGGGATTGTGGGGAAAGAGTAAAATCGAGATCTTTGTAATGTTAATAATATGATTTTTCTTTTCAACGTAAGCCATTGAAAAAATTTTGCCAAAAAGCTCTCGTCGTACAGACGGGAGCTTTTTAATTTTCCCGCATCAACCGTGCGCCCCTGTAAGCGATGGCGTATAGGATGAACGTTAGGGCGATGAGCGTGGCGATAAACCATTGCCAGCCGAAGTTGTCGAGGACGACGCCGGTGGCTGATCCCCATACGCTGGAACCCATGTAATAGAAGAGAAGGTATATGGATATGGTGACAGAGCGTTTTTGTAGATTGTAGTCGCTCACGACACGGTTACAGATGACATGCACCACGAAGAAATTGAACGTGAAAATGGCTAGCCCCAGAGTGACGATCCAGAAATTGTTCACGTACAACAACAGGAGTGCCGCCACGGACGATAATACGATGGTTTTCTGTATTTTGAAATGGTTGTATCGTGCGGTGAGTTTTGCGGTAGCGATAGAACCGAATACCCCGAAAATGTACATGAAGTAAATGTAGTGAATCAAGTAATCCGGAAAATTGAAAGGCTCTTTCACGAGGTAGAAACCTAGATAATTGTACAGGCTCACGAATATTCCCAGCATAAGTGAGCCAATCAGATAGAACGGGAGTAATTTGGCTGAAGTGAGCAAATGCAAATTGGAAATGATGAGTGATTTGAAGTTCTCTTTCTTCGGCTTAAAATTAATGGAACGGGGACTGAAAATCAAGAATAAGATCGCGAAGACGGCACATAACACTCCGATAGAAGCGGATGCTGTCCGCCACGAGAATTCCGTGCTGAGATATGAGGAAATCACGCGTCCGCCCATTCCCCCGAGTGCGTTTCCGGCGATGTATAACCCGGTAATTTTACCTTTGTTCTTGGGTAATACTTCTTCTGATATGTATGCCAGCGATACGGATGTCGCTCCCGATAGCAAAAAGCCTTTTAAGGCACTGAGCGCCACGAGCAAGAAAAAGGAATTTGAATACGAACAGATTACCGAGGCGACAGAAGAGGACAATAGTGCCGCACTGATTAAATTTTTTCTTGGGATACTGTCCGCCACGAACATGGCGGTAAATAGTCCGATGACCATACCTAAGGTTGAAAACGAAATAGCCAGACTGCTATAACTTGCCGATAGGTTGAACTCATGTGCAAGATCGGGCAATAACGGTTGAAAATAATACAACTGTGCAAAACAAGAGAATCCCGACAAGAAGACACATATCGAGATGATATTATCTTTCGTGCTTTTCCCGGATGTGCTTATTTCTTGACAATTATCCATTTCATAGTCCTTAAATTCCGGTGCAAAAGTAAGCAATCCGCGAACAGATTGTCCTGTTATTTTGTTTTTTTTCGATAGAAACCTTCTACTCCTGTTTTTCGTTAGAAGGGATAGTAGGAACATAATGTTAAACAGATAAATAGGAAAGATTATGAGAGGAAAGATTTTGATGGTAACCCTATGGATTGCCTCGTTATTTGTTTTTGCCGCTTGTCATGACGACGATGATGATGATAAGAATTACAAGCCGGGAAAGAGTGTCGTGGAAGCTTTTACGGCGAAGTTCCCGAATGCGACAGCCGTGACATGGGAGAAAAACGGTGTGTATGAGAAAGCTGAATTCCGTGAGGCGGGGCAGGAATGTGAGGCTTGGTTCGGTAAAGACGGCGAATGGGTGATGACGGAGAAAGATATGCTGTACGCTAATCTGCCGGAAAAGGTAAAAACCGGATTTACCGGAAGTATATACGGCTCTTGGAAAGTTGAGGATGTGGAGTACGTGGATCGGGTGAATACATCTCCCGTGTATCGTCTGGAGATAGAAAATGCTAATCAAGAGATGTATCTTTATTTTGATGAAGAGGGTGAATTGATAAAGCAAGCGGAGGAAAATGCGGTAGATTTACCGGCAACAGTTAGCAGTTTTATCACGCAAAATTATCCGAAAGCATTGGTTGTCCATGATGAACGTTGGCAAGACGGAATCTTGGAAGTGGATATCCTTGATGAAAATCAAGTAAAAGAAGTTCTGTTCGCTCGCGATAATAGCTGGATCAAAACTTCATGGCCTGTACTGGAGGCAAATGTGCCGCAAGTGGTATTGGATGTGCTGAAAGGTGAAGCGTATAATACTTTTTCGATAGACAACATACATTTTATCCAGTATGCTTCCGGTGATAACGTGTATCATTTCCTGCTAAAGAAAGAACATTCAATGGATATATCCGTGGAGATTTATCCCGATGGTAGTATTCGATTAGATTAAGATATTTGTTTTCTAGTGAACTGTTTTAGATTGATAAAGAGTATCCAAAAATAACTTTTCGGATACTCTTTTCATTAAATGCTATTCCACGTATAACACCAATCCTTTCAAATACTCCCCTTCCGGGTGATAAATGCTGATCGGGTGATCGGCTGGTTGTGTCAATTGATGTAATATTTTGACTTTGCGTCCGGTGTTTGCCGCTGCGGTGAACACGGTTTGGCGGAACAAGTCTTTCGTCATCACTTGAGAACACGAGAAGGTGAAGATGATACCACCCGGTTTCACGACTTCGATACCTTTGCGGTTGAGTTTTTTGTAACCCTGTATGGCATTGTCAAGTACGTTTTGGTGTTTGGCGAATGCCGGGGGATCGAGGATAATGAGGTCGTATTTGTCGTGGGATTGATTCAAGAATTTGAAAGCGTCTTCCACGAATGCCTCGTGGCGGGAATCACCGGGAAAGTTCAGTTCCACGTTTTGGTTGGTCAGTTCAATAGCTCTTGCCGAGGCGTCAACCGAATGCACGAGTTTTGCTCCGCCTCGCATGGCGTAGAAAGAGAAGCCACCCGTGTAACAGAACATGTTGAGTACGTTTTTTCCTTGAGAGTATTGTTCCAAAAGGCTTCGGTTTTCCCGTTGGTCAATAAAGAAACCCGTTTTTTGGCCTTCGAGCCAGTCCACGTTGAATTTCAGTCCGTTTTCGGTGGCGATAAAGTTATCAGTGTGTCCGTACAAGTAGCCGTTTTCCGGGTTCAGTCCTGCCTTGTAGGGGAGAGTTCCTTCCGATTTGTCATATATGGCGGTGATTTTGTCGCCCATGACTTCGAGAAGGGCTTTCGTGATCTCTTCTCTTGCCTTGTACATGCCCACGGTGTGGAATTGTACCACGGCTACCCCGGCATAATAGTCCACGATAAGCCCGGAAAGATCATCTCCTTCACCATGTACCAAACGAAAAACGTTATTATTCGATGCCGTTGCCAGACCGATGGCAACGCGGGTGTGGTATGCTTGACGGATGCGTTCTACCCAAAAAGGATAATCAATCGTTTCTTCTTTGAAACTGAGTACACGCACGGCAATACTCCCGATCTGGTAGTGCCCGACGGCAAGAAATTCATTGTCGTGGTCATATACTTTCACGACATCTCCCTCTTGGATGTCATTGTCTTTTTTGGCGATGGCACCCGAGAATACCCACGGGTGAAGTCTGTACAAGGATCTCTCTTTACCGGCTTTTAGTACTATTTTGCTCATAATATATTATGTCGCCGTGCGACGTTACAGGTTACAAGTTGGCAGGTTACAAGTTTATACCGTGAACTTGCCGTTGCAAAAGTAGATAAAAAAGCGGTAAAAAAATACCGGGAACGTTTTTTCGACAGTTCCCGGCTCTAATTTTTTTTCTACACGTTCAGGAGTTCCTTGGCCTTGTCCAGAATGGTAGTGTCATCTAAGACTACAATTCCCCCGTCCGGTCCTTGCTCCACGTGAATTCCGGCACTAGAACCTCCGTTGTCATAATTATCGGCTCCGAAGTAGTTACGCACTGTGTCAGTACTGATGCCCAAATCGTCTGCAATAGTTTGCATACTTCCGTGGGGTAACATGTCTTTGATCTTCCTTAACTCGTTAAAAGTAATAGTATAAGTCATAGCGTAGTAATTTTAGAGGTTTTACCTGCAATAAATTTAGAACATTATTTTGAAAAAAACAAATATAGGATTGATTATGGCGTTTTTTGTAACGGGTATGTCTTGTTGTATCGTTTTGAATATGAGTGTGATATTTTTGATATTTAGATGCAATTTATTTTATAAATAAATTTATTTCTGCCGAGTGCCTACTTTTTTGTACCTTCGCGGATAAATAGACTTAAAACATGATACCTATGGGATTTCAGGATTTGAATATAAATAAGCAGATTTTAATGGCGTTGGAAGAGGCTGGTTTCGAGAACCCGACCCCTATTCAGGAAGAGGTTTTTTCTGTCAGTCGTTCCGGGAAAGACCTTATCGGTATAGCACAGACGGGTACGGGAAAGACGCTGGCTTATCTGATCCCGATGTTGATGAAGTTGCATTACGCGCAAGGGTTGGTGCCGAGAGCATTGGTGGTTGTGCCTACGCGGGAGTTGGTCGTGCAGGTGTGCGAGAGTGTTGAATTGCTGACGGAATATATGGATATCCGTTGCGTGGGCGTGTATGGCGGTACGAATATAAGGACTCAACAAGATAAGGTGTTCGAGGGGGTAGATTTATTGGTCGCCACACCCGGTCGTTTTATGGATATATATTATAATGGTATCATCCGGACGAAAATGATTAAAACGGTCGTGGTGGATGAGGCCGACCGGTTAATGGATTTGGGGTTCTTGCCGCAATTAAAGGGTATATTCGAAGTATTACCGGAGAAGCATCAAACGATGTTGTTTTCGGCTACATTCTCGGAAGCGGTAGAAAGTCTATCCCGTGATTTCTTGAAAGAACCGGTGCGGGTGGAAGTTGCACGTCAAGCAACTCCGGTGGAACACGTGGAGCAATTCCGTTATGACGTGCCGAATATCACGACGAAAATCAATTTGTTGAAAGTGTTGCTCGCGGATAAGGAGAGATACAAGAAAGTGATGATATTTACCGAGACAAAGAAGAATGCCGACCGGATCGTGGAACGCTTGGCGGATCATTGGAAAGGAGAGTTGAGCGTGATACACTCGAACAAGGCACAGAATACCCGGTTGAACGCTTTACGTGCTTTTAAAGAAGGGGAAACTCGTATCCTCGTGGCTTCAGACGTGGCGGCACGCGGTATTGACGTGCAGGATGTGACTCATGTAATAAACTTTGATATTCCTTCTTTGGCGGAGGAATACGTGCATCGTATCGGGCGTACGGCTCGTGCGGGAAAAGAGGGAGTGGCAATCAGTTTCGTGTCCGAGATAGAGGAAGACCGCTTCACGGATATCGAGCGGTTGATTAATCAAAGCGTGGAGGTGTTGGATTTGCCGGAGAAGTTGGAAATATCTCAGTTGTTGCTGGAAGAGGAACAGGTGCAGACAAGTAATATCGTTTACCAGCAGGGACGACAACAAGGGGGAGGTGCTTTCCACCAGAAGAAAGCCAAAAATAGTTACACGGCGGAAGATAATCGACGAAACGTGATGCGGAAGCGAAATGCGAAGAAAAAAAAGAAATAATAAAAAAGACCAAGATTTCCTTGGTCTTTTTTATTATTTTTCCCAAATTTGCTTCGATGAAAGATAAGAGCGTCATATTAGTAAGTAAACTTTTCTTAAATATTAAGAAGCGCGACACCTTTGTTTGTTGAAGGTGGGGTCTTTCGTGTCCTCACATTTATTATTTCCTTATTTAACATGATGACCTTTTAAGGTTGTTTGATTGGAAAATCATATTATAATTATTTATATCATTAACTATTTAAAGTTTAAAGATTATGGAATTACCTTTTGCAGAATCTTGGAAGATTAAGATGGTTGAACCCATCCGTAAAAGCACTCGTGAAGAGAGAGAACAATGGATTAAAGAGGCTCACTACAACGTGTTTCAATTACGTTCGGAGCAAGTGTATATAGACTTGATTACGGACTCCGGAACCGGTTCCATGAGTGACCGCCAATGGGCAGGAATGATGTTGGGTGATGAAAGTTATGCCGGGGCATCTTCTTTCTTCAAGTTGAAGGATATGATTACCCGTTTGACCGGATTCGATTATATTATCCCGACTCACCAAGGACGCGCTGCCGAGAACGTGCTTTTCTCTTATTTAGTAAAAGAAGGCGATATCGTTCCCGGTAACTCTCACTTCGATACCACGAAGGGGCACATCGAGGGACGTAAGGCTATCGCTTGGGACGTGACTATCGACGAGGCAAAAGATACCCAATTGGAGATTCCGTTTAAAGGAAACTTGGATCCGGTGAAATTGGAGAAAGTGTTGGCAGAACATGCTGACAAGATTCCGTTTATTATCGTGACGGTTACGAACAACACGGCAGGAGGACAGCCTGTTTCCATGAAAAATATCAAGGAAGTGCGTGCTATCGCCGATAAATATGGCAAACGCGTGTTGTTCGATTCGGCTCGTTTCGCTGAGAACGCTTATTTTATCAAGACTCGTGAAGAGGGTTATCAAAATAAGACGATCAAAGAGATCGTGAAAGAGATGTTCGATAACGCTGACGGTATGACCATGAGCGCGAAGAAAGATGCTATCGTGAACATGGGAGGTTTCATCGCTACCCGCCACCAAGACTGGTTCGAGGGAGCTAAGGGCTTCTGCGTGCAGTTCGAGGGGTACTTGACTTATGGTGGTATGAACGGTCGCGATATGAACGCTCTGGCTATCGGTTTGGATGAAAATACAGAGTTCGATAATCTTGAAACCCGTATCAAACAAGTGGAATACTTGGCAAAACGTCTGGATGAATTTGGTATTCCTTATCAACGTCCTGCCGGAGGTCACGCTTTGTTTATCGATGCCCCGAAAGTATTGACTCATGTACCGAAAGAAGAATTCCCGGCTCAGACGTTGACGGTAGAATTGTACTTGGAGGCCGGTATTCGCGGTTGCGAAATCGGTTATATCTTGGCTGACCGTGATCCGGTAACTCGTGAAAACCGTTTCGGTGGTTTGGATCTTTTGCGTCTGGCTATCCCGAGAAGAGTGTACACGAACAATCATATGGACGTGATAGCCGTTGCCTTGAAAAATGTATTTGATCGTCGTGAGCAGATTACTCGTGGTTTCCAAATTACTTGGGAAGCACCGTTAATGCGTCACTTTACCGTTCAATTAGAGCGTGCTAAATAATAAAAAGGGGCGAAAGCCCCTTTTTGTTTATAAGGTTTGTAAAGTTATTCCTTCGGAATTTAAAGTTCATAAAGTTAGCTTGTTGAAGCTTTGGGTGTTTACTTGTACTTTATGAACTTTATAACTTTATGGACCTTATAAACTTTTCAAACATGCCAATGCGGCGTCATAGTTAGGTTCGTGTGTGATTTCCGGTACGAGTTCTTCATAAACGATTTTCCCGTTTTCGTCAATAACGACAACCGAGCGAGCCAATAGACCTGCTAATGGGCCGTCAATCATTTCCACCCCGTATTTCTCCCCGAATTTATGATCCCTGAATGCAGATAGAGGGATTACTTTATCAATTCCTTCCGTCGTGCAGAAACGCGCGTGAGCGAAAGGGAGGTCTTTTGATATAGCAAGTACCACCGTATTTTTCATCTCTGCGGCTAATTTATTGAAAGTGCGTACGGATGTAGCGCATACGCTTGTATCAAGACTCGGGAAAATATTCAGGACAACACGTGTTCCTTTTTGGTCGGCTAATGTCAATTCGGACAAATCCGTTTTTACTAACGAGAAATCCGGAGCCGCGGAACCTACTGAAGGTAAGTTACCTTTCGTGTTTATACTGTTACCAGCAAGTGTTACTTTTGCCATAGTGTTTAAAATTTAAATGTTTGACTTAATATGTATCTTCAAATGTATAATTTTAATTCTTGTTTCGCAAAAAGAAATTTTACAATTTGTTCTACGGGTTATTCCTTAAAAAAGTTTGCGAAAAGAGATGAAGAATGAAAATATATTTCTCTATAGGAACTTGACCTTAAAAATAGAGTAAAGAGTTACGTTTTTAAATATGTTCTTAATAAAAAAACAACTTACTGTAAATAAGTAAGTTGTTTTAAATGTGGTGATCCGGTTGGGATTCTCCAACTCGAATCAAGTATCTTTGTTATAATGATTTACAATTCCTGGCAAAAGCAAATCCACCGATTTTTGTAAGAACTAATTTACACCGTTTTACAGCAACTTGCGTTGCTAAAAATTACTGATAACAAAGATAAGAGATTTTATTATTAAACGAAAGAGTTTTTATCAATTGCATCTGAAATTTATTTGTATTCTTAATTACGAAGTTATGAAAGAATATTAATTTTATGTTTGACAAATACATCTAGTTTTATTTCTATTATACAGCAAAATAATGTATTTAAGAAACAAAATAAAGTATTTTAATAATTGAATGCGAGCATAATATTTTTGTCTATAAATAGAAATGAGATGTTTTTATCTATAGATAAAATAATTATCTCGTAAAAATGAACATAATATTTATTTGAATCGTTATCACGTAATATGATGTAAGTATAATTGCTTTATTTATACTTATCTTCTAAAATAGATCGACTACTAGATTCACTTGTCATGTATTCAAAAAATACCTGAGGATAGAAAAGGGAGACTGAAAATTTTGTAAAGTTTTCAGGTATATTCTTAATCAAGTTGTATTTTGTTATGAGCATATTATTAAAATCTTGATTATTTAAATAAGAATATTCCCATGCTATACCAAGATCAGATAGAGAGTTATAGAACAACACAACCTCTTCCATATTAGAAAGTTGTCCTCTGAGCATTTTTACGTAATCGTATTTATCAGAGTATTTGATAAATTTTTGTTTGTTCACAAAATTGACACACTGAAAAAATGTTCTGAAATAGTTTCCAAGTTCATTTTGAAATCCGATGAATAACTTATTTTCAGATGTTAATATGCGGCTACGATCTAAAGGGTTTGTTCCTTGACTATTAGTTAAAGTCTCATTCGCTGCCAGTTTTAAACGAAATATTTCTAAAAGGTTCTCAATCTCTTCTGGCTTATATTGGATTAAATACTTCTGCTTTAATAAAGAATATCCATTAGTTTTTACACCAAAGAAAGTGATAAGATAAGAAATGTTTATAATAGTTCGTTCTTTTAGTTGCGCATCGTTCCACAAATTTTTATCAATGTTATACTGATCAATACTGCTATATAAAGATGAAAGTTCTTGCGTGTTAATAAATGTGGATACTATTTCAATAGCGTCTTCTATTTGTTGATTAAAAAAATCAAATATTTCTTTTCCATTAATCTGCTGCATATTACTTGAATATGTATATATTGCTTTCATGGAAGAAACTAAATCACGATTAAACTTAATGAGTTCTATAAATTTGCTCTCAAAATTCTGAATTTGAAAGCTCTCGTTTTGACTATGAAGAGTCATATACAAATAATAGATTCCAATGAATGTTGCTAAGCCACCCATGAAAGAGCCAAAATGATCGATCGAGTCTGAATCAAAAATAAAAGACCAACCAGTTTTTATAGTTAGGGTAACTCCAACCCATATTAGCACGATTAAAGTCATAATAAGGATTATGGCTTCAACTTTATGATTTTTAAAGTAGTTGAATATTGATTTCATCAGCAGCAGATTGAATGACAGTAAGTAAACCAAACTGTTTAGCGGGTTTTCCCTGTATTGTTGTTACACTAAATTGATTCGGATGACAACGGAAAATGGAAAATAAACGATTTATTATCCCATCAATATCTGTGTCAACTATTACAATAGGTTTACCTATACACTCACGTAAAATGCCATTGAAATGTTCATCAGAATTATTGAAAGAATACCCTATGATGATTATTTTTTCGGCACACAACATTGCTTGTGCTGCTTTATACCATACATCAATATAACGTTTGGACAAAACGGGTTTAATTTTCACAGGTGGAAGGAGTGATGGAATTGTATATTTTCGTCCTTGTTCCTCGTTAAAACAAATATTTTGCGACAATTGTTCTGTTACAAAAGCCTCAATATTTAATGTCATATAGTCTCTATCAGAAAAGTGCATTTCTGTTTTATTATATACATCAACATAATCCATTAGACAACCATGAAAGTAGAGGGCTGGTTGTGGAAAATCTTTAGTAAATAAATAGGCAAAGGATGTATAATTGAAGGTAATGACAATATTCTCTCTCTGTAACTGAGAATACACCGGTAAATTAGTAATATTTTCACCAGATGCAGTTATAATCTCTTTTTCACGATAAACTAAATATATCCACAGAGCCCATGTAATATAGGAATATGTCTTCATCTGAATTTCTTTACCAGTATAGAATCCAACGAAATAACGTATCAACAAGTCTTCTATATCAAGTAAATTGTGATACACATGGCGTAATATTGGGTTGGTCGAATTACTAAGACTACGTTCAAGAATCATACGAAGCACGGACTTGAATGTATCAGTATAAACTACTTTTGAAAAATCAATGATAGTATCATCTGTAACATCGGTAGCAAATACTTCTCGAATTAATATTTCTGTTTCTTCATCAAGAGTAGCACCAGTTTTCATGGCCGTAACTTTTTCCATAATGGCAACGATTAGTCGTCCCATTTTATATTGATCTTCGTCTAGGTTTGGATTATTTTGAAGTTCGTTATTAACGTTTGTTCTGATATTCTCAATTTCACTACTGAAGTCCTGAGCAAAGTTATCAATAGTTGTTTTGATGAAATTATCGAAGCGAAAACGAAGTTGAGGAAATAACCTTCTAAGTTTTTCATCTATCAAGGATCCATACTCAGAAGTGATAAACTCACTTATTTTAGGAATTAACTCATTTGTTAATGGCATCCCTATTCTTACACTAGAATCAACTCCAGCTCCTAAAACAATTACTTTCCCCATATATTTATAAATATTATTACTCGATAACAATAAACACTCTTCGTTTTACAAGCTAATTCGCAGAGTATTTATCAATTTTCCAAATATACATACTTTGTATCAAATTTCATTAAAGTTATCAGAAAATTTTTATCAAGATACTCAACCTCTAAAATGTTTACAATTCATATTTTCTTCTTTTTTTAAGTTTAGAAGTTATTTTTGGATGTTTGTTTTTAATGAAAAAAAAGGAGCTAGATATTTGAGTGTTTATTAGAGTGAAAGATGACTTGTTAGAATATCTCATTTCTTAATTTCATTGTCATACGAATCTATATTGAAGACTTAATTATTTGTTTCCATGTTTTCAAATTGAAAGAAAGCGAATCTTCCTAATTGTTATTTTAATAGATTTTTATTTCACTAGATTGAAATTTTGCCCCTATAAATTAAGTTGTTCAAAAATAGGATTGTTTTTCTGCGTGCTACCGAGTCATTTGAAATGCTATAAATTACCGTCAAACAAACAGTTTAAAAATTTAATGAGGATTGTAAAAAGAAAGATTCAATTTTACGAACAGAATCTAGTTCTAATTCATTGTTTTTTTCTGCTTGTTGATAATAATAACTACTTAAATATAATGTTCTTTTCTTCTTTTTCAGAGATAGACAGCTAAAGATAATAAGCACCATGTAAAACTAAAGACTTATGATTTAAATCAACTTCTCATTAATTCCTTTCCGTTTATATTTAAACCACCTCAATCTGCATCTTAAATAATTTACCTATCGAAGTGGTACTCTCGAAAATACTTAAACCTTGAAGAATCAAAATCACTCTATTTTATATCAAGATCGTCATCAAAAAGCTGAGTAATAATATGAACAATAATTGTACCTTGTAGGCAAAATTATCATTAAAAAAATTATTTGAATGTGCATCTTTATTTGAATGAAGAATCCCAAAAGTCGTACTTTGGTTTTTTTTGACATTGTCCATAATTTTGTGTAAATGGGAAAACAGGATTCAGATAGTCTAATTTGTATCTGTATTCTGTTTTTAAATATAAGCATAAATTGGTTCATAATCAATTCTCTGTTTGCAATGGGCATTATCCATTTCTTCTTTATCTCCATCAAAGACAAATAGACCGTCTTCTTGACAGCGTTATCCGTAGGGAATGAAAGCTTTGATTAGTATACTTTCTAATTTTTCCGTTTAAATTTTCAATTAGATTCGTGGAATAAATCATTTTTCTAATTTTCAGCGGGAATTGGAAAAGACGGTCAGTTTATCCTAGTTGTTCCGCCAGGAGAGTATGACATATGGATATTTCCCACCCCATTTCTTCTCTAGGTTGTCTAGTTCGGTGGCAGACACCTCCTTGTTGGGGTCGTTATAGATGTTCTTCATATCGGTCGTGAACTATTTTTCGTCCTTATAAACAACATATTTGCAAGAATTTCTGATTTAATGGACAACATAAATTTGCATGGATAACAGGGGAAATACCATGTGTATCGTGTCCATGAAACCGTTCTAGTTATCAGCACAAGAATGAGTATATCTTCCCACGAGCCTTCAAGTCTGCCAAAACGTCCATACAAAAGGAGAAACTTTCTGACTTGCCAATCCACATGTCAAGTACTGGATATGGCCGAGGTAGGTAAATCTATCTCGTAAATCTCACACATCTAGTCCTCGATATCGGACTCGCTCATCCCTTTAACGTAAAAAGCTGTTACAAACTTCTCGATAGATAACGACTCTAGTGCTTGGGTACGACATCGGCTCAAACTCGCCGTTGCGATCATGCGGGATGGATATCTCGGATCCGCCATGCTTGGTCTGGATCTTTTTCGGGTACTTTCCGTTATGAGAGTTTCCACTATTATTACTTGTCACGGAGTTCTTCTCGTAACCGAGATGAACATCTATCTCTCTTTCAATAATTTTTTTTCCAAAACTTGGGCATGGAGCTGTTTTAGAAAATTGCTCTCGTTGGTTTTAGTTTTAGAACTGGCTTAAAACTCCTTACTTAATACCTCATCGAACACGACTTGATGTTTTGGTATCATTTTTTCGTCATTGTGCAAATGATATAAATAAAAATACGGAACTCTTTGAAAATTCCGTATTCCACATTTATACAAAATTTTAAATAGTGCCATTTTTGTATTGATTCCACCACAAAATTATATTCAACAAGTCATTAATTGTGCTTCCTATTAGATATGGAGCCTTCCCAGAATTAATGTCTTTATATGTTTGAGATTGTACATGAGAACCCTCCTGAGATATTAGGGTCACTGAATCTATATTCCGCTGAATATACTTGGGAATAGAGGTATGTCCTGCCAATCGACGTTTCCTCTCATTTATATCTCTTACAGAGGCTTCAAACAAACCTTTAGCACAACACTCGTTAAAAATATCTTCAAGAATCTTACGTATATCATTTAATAAAGATGTGTCCTTTGCTTCTTTCTTTTTTAAAGCCTTCAAAAGCTTTAATGTAATAATTTTATCTACAGATGTGGCAAGAATATCAGCATATTCATGACGTAGTTGCCAGTCCTCATTGTTCTTAACAACATTCTCAATGTCTTTGAAAAGTTTATCGTTATCGTCTCCTTTGACATATATTATTTCTGCATATTCTCTTTGACAATGTTCTGCAGTCAATCTTTCGCAAATAAGGCTATCTTTTTTAGTTATTTCGGTTTGCCCAGAGAAAACAAACCATGGGCGATCTTTATAACTTGCTAATACTTTATCAAAAGCTAAGTTGAAGCCATCACTACCTAATGTGTCTCCAGAATTTCTTTTTCCAATGACATCCAATACAATAGCATCCCATTCTACGGTGTCGATATCTGCAATAAAGTCATTTGCAAATTCACAGAAAGTAATTTCAAAACCAAGCTTTTGGGCTTTTGCTATTGTTCCTGCTAGGTTTGATTCTTTGAACTCGTCCTCTAGCCATAAGATTTTAATGCTCATAATTTAAAAAGATATGGGTAAATATATTTGGATTTCTACTGGATATTTTGATTGTGGATTATTAATCAAATGGACTTTTCCTCCTAATTTTTCAATAATTTCTTTGATCCGGAACCCTCCAATGCCTGTATTACCAGTTTCTCCACTAAAGATCCCATTTGCAAAAAAATGCTCTTCTGTAAAATCCATATGCATAGGTTGTCCATTATTTTTTATAGATAGTAAGATGTCATCAGAATCCGGTGGATAAACGACTCTAATCACAATTTCATTTGTTGATTTTTGCTTTTTTGAAAATCCATGCCGTTCTGCATTTTCTATAACAAGATCTATAATCTCTTTTAAATTATTCCGATTAAAAGAAATATTTGTAGATATTCTCTCGTTACTTTTTAATAAAAAAGATTTGTGATCGAATTCTTTTTTTATTTCAAAGAGCACTTTTTGTGTCTTATGATTGAAGGTGTATTTTTCAATAAAATTTTTTATATCAAATATTTCTTTTTTGCCGACATTTAAATCGTTAGTAAGTTCTTTAAATATACCCTTCACATCAATCAAACATTCTTTCATGTTTTCAAGTAAATCTTTTATAGAGTACGTATTCACTATTATTTCATTGTATTTTACAACGCCTTTTTCTTGAAACTCCCCTATTAATAAATCAACATTATCGGCTAAACCTGACAAGAAAGGACGGATCCGATGTGTTTTGATATTTAATATTTGCCTAAATTTTTCATTTTCTTTTTTAATGTAATTCTCAAGCCCCAATTCTTTTATTTTATTTGCCTCATATACTTCTTTTGCTCTAGTTACAATTAATTTCTGAGAATCTAAGGAACGTGGAAATAATATCTCAATTTCTAAGAAATCTTTAATCCTCATATAAGTCATAACTGTTCCTATAGAAAATGCCTCAACTTGATTCTTGATATAATCAGCATTTAGCTCATAAATTAAATAGTTTAAATCTATACTTACATTTTCTTTTAAGTAGAATCCAGCAATATTCGAAGAGTAAAATATAGGAGAATTATCTGTTTTGTAAAATGTAGGCTTTAAAGTTTTAAATCTGGGAGATACTAATAAAATATCTTGATTGGAATAATATACGCTTTTATTTACAATATTCTTTTTATTAGACTCATGACGCATATAAGTAATAGGAGAATCGAATGGGCTTTCTTTTAGATCTGAAATAGATAATACAAATTTTTCCTCATTTAAAGAGGTACGTTGATTGTTGTACGTAAGAATATCTTTCAATTTAAACTTGGTATATCCATCTGGTATAATTATTTTTTCTATAAAATAACCATATACGTCCAATCTGTAATCATTATTTTTTACCTCGGATGTTGATACATGACGAATATATTTTGAGTTGTTTTCTCTGATTTCCTTAATTAGATGTTGATATTGGAGCCTATTTTGCCCTTTATCATTTGCATAAAAACCTGAACCATTAACAAAAGAAATCTCATCTGATCTTCTATTATTGTTTAATACAAGTATTGAAGTCTTGATTGATGTATTATACAAAATATTTGATGGCAGTGAAATTACCATCTCTACATAACCTTTAAGAAGCAATTCTTTGCGTAATAACTTTTGAGACTTATCATCACTAAAAAAGAATCCCTCTGATAACAGACAGATGATTCTTCCTCCAATTTTCAAAGATCTAACTCCCTCAATTAATAAAAACTCTTCAAAAGAATTGATACTCCTGCTTTTTAAAATATTATTATGAATTCGACCAAAGGGAGGAGTGGAAACAATCAAATCAAATTGCTCGTGCTTCCAATTAATTATAGAATCTTCCTGAATATAATCAAAGCAATAAGAATTATTCAGAAATAACCTTATCCAACCAATAGCCCATGTCGTTTCGTTTATTTCTTGTCCCACATAATGATATTTTTTCCCAATTTCTACTCCATACGAAGCCATTCCGGCAAAGGGGTTGTACACATATGCTTTTTTATCAATGTCGGCTAATTGATATATAAAATTAGTAACTTCAATTGGCTGAATAAACTCTCCTCGATATTTAGAAAAATCACGAGCCTGTTCATAAAGTATTTCTTCGAATATTTGAGGTAAAGTTATTTGCTCTATTACTAGAGCATATGAATTCAAATATGACTGAATATTAGATAGAGTATCTATATTCATTTCTCTAAAAGTAAGCCCTAATATTTCCCATATTCTTGGATTGATTTCTCTAATTTTATATTCTACAGAATGAATAAAACTTTCTTCGGCGTTTTTATGAAAAAACTCTCGATTATCATCTTTGTGTAACAGAAGAAACACAATAGCTAATATTTCAATAGTTTTATCTTCGCTAAAAATTCTTTTATCTAACCTTATTATATCAATAAGGTCTTTAGCTATTTTTTTTTGTATTTCTAAATTATTTACGTCCATTCTTATTCTTGTCCTCAAGTTATTCACAATGTACTCTATTGAGAATACAGTAATTATAAATTTATAATCACATATTCTTTCAAAGTAAGGTATTCTCCTCACAATTAGAGAAACGATACCTCTCGCAAAGGTACTCATAATAAAAGACCTGAAATAATTTTTCAACTCTTTCTTGAAAATATTCAGCTAAAGTAGTTTATTAGCAGGATGTCTCTATACTATAGAACTGCATTTTAACATTTTTACAACTCCGATTTCTGATACATTATTTTCCCCTTAATCCGAATAAGCGGTATCTTGCCCGCATCTCCCCACCTGTAAGGTACGGGACAATATGTGAAGCATACGGTAAACATCACTATTTGAGAGGAATTTTTCGCCGTTCAAGTGCTAGGTTTAACTTTTACGAGGTATCCAGTAACTCATCCAACCTATAAAGAATGAATAGATTTCCATTGATTTTTTTATCCAATATTTCTTGTAGTATTTTTAAAGTTTCGCATATAGTCACCTAATGTGGAGATAACTAATAAATCCTAGTTCATATCATAACTGATAGCTGTTCATTGTAGTTGATAAAGAACCTGTTTTCATCTTCCAGAATCTTATGAGTAGCAGGGCTTGTTTATTCGCCTCGTTCATATAAATAAATGTATTTCTCATAGAAAATATTTCTGATTTTATAACATCAAAAGAAATAACTACTCCATTAATAATACTGTATTGAAAATACTAGATGTTATATTAAAACTTTCGTTTTAAATTATCCATTTCAATTTGCTTTTCTTGTGTTTTTCGTTCTAAACATTGAATTTCTTCCCATTTTCTTGCCAGTCTTTCATTGTGTTTTTCTTTCTCGATAACTTTTCTTCTTAACACTTTAAATTCACCTTTATCATTACAGACACTATCCAATTTTAATAGAGAAGCATTATTGGAATTCCTAAGATGTAAAAGACGATACTTTATATCATTTACTTCACTACGGGATAAATCGTTCCTCCAAATAATATTACACGAAAGGGAAATAGAAAACAAAATGGCTAATCCCACCGTGACGAAAATACTAGTGTAGAATCGTTTGATAAACTTCAGTTGAGATTTTTCGCAAGAATGTATAATATCTTTTTCCTGTTCCATTTTAGCAATCGCTCGAAGTAATGAATCCATTTGTTTACTTGTGACATAGAATGCTTTTAATATGCAATCTGTCCGTTCTGTTAAAACATTTGTTTCCTCATTTATGCTTTTAGTTATTTGCTCAATTTGTTGGGATATGCTTTCAATTTGATCCGAGAGATCAAGACTTTGGGATTCCTCTATTTTTTCCTGTAATGTTTTGAATTTTTGGTCTAGTGTGGACGATAATTCTTTATTTATTAATTCTTGAATATCTTCTATTTCGATTTTCATAAGAGTTTTCGTTTAAATTTATAACTTCGTTTTCCTTCTCCGTTGCTTTATGTTTTCGGGCATGTTTTCCTCGTCTTCTTCGTCTTCCTCTTCTTCACATGGAAACTTATGCTTTATTGCATTATTAGGCAAAGGGGAGTGCCCAAGATTATTAATCAAGTTAGCAAGGATCGTGTCAGAACTGGAGTGTCCCGATAGTTTTGTTCTAATTTTGGTTTGTTGTTTTTGAGATATTCCTCTCGTGTTTTTCTCCAAGTAGCGAGAAATTTTACAATAACTAAGTTGCCGATCAATTTCGGAACCTTTAAAAGAATACTCACCCCGTTTAAAGCTGACACCTTGAATTTCTTTCGTGTTCCCTTTATACTTGAAAAGTATTTCTATATTTCCCGGAGCTAGATAATCTTTTAGTTCTTGCCAAGACTGACAGCGTGCTATTCCACATTTAATGATTTCTCGCATCTCATATTTGCTTCTTAGGGGTTCACGTAAACGATAGGTCTTCACGTTTTCTTTCCCTTTCGGCATGTATAAACCGTATTTTCGTGTCAATTCTTTGCAGACAGATAAATTTCTCACGAAATCTCCGTTGTCAGGTAATGTTCGTCCCGAGTTTGATACCCGGTTATACACGATATGACAATGAGGATGCTCCCGATCTTGATGTCTGACGATGATGTACTGCGTGTCCGTGATACCCATGTCTCGCAAATATTCTTGAGCGATTCCAATCATCAGTTCATCCGTGAATCTCTCTTTATCCCGGGGAGAAAAACTCAAAGATATATGTCCGACCTTGATCTTCAATCTCGGGTTCATTTTAGCTTGAAAGTAAAAACTATTATTTATATCCATATTTGATTCTGTTAATACTCCCTCGCTGTATAACAAGCGAGCATCTTCTTTTCCTAACACGTATTTTATCAATCCGCTGAAACTTCTACCCTTTGTTATTTTTCCAATCATCTGACAAATGATTTATTAAATGGATAATTATTTTCTTTAACTCTAAAAGTTCCGGTACAACAAACAGAATACCGCCCGTGTTAGCAAGTTTTGTTAATTGGTTCAGATTATTGGATTGCCCCGATAGCTTTCTTAAAATATCCATCTCCTCGGGTGATATTCTTGGTACAATTTGTCCCTGCTTCAATAGCTGGTAGAGATAATCACTTAAAGAGAGATTACAGTTTTCAGCTTCTCTCTTTATTGCCAAATATTCAAGTAACGTGAGACGGGTGCTGATAACTTTGATTCGAAGTCTTGACCTTTTTTCCGGTGGTCTTCCTCCTTTATTTTTTACTTCCATTTATAGTTAAATTTGTGACCAACGGGAACCTTTTGTGCCTGCAAAAGAGATAATTCAAACGTTTTTGTCTACAAAAACATAAACTTGCTACCTTAACTTATTGCAAAATATGAGCTCTCGTTGAATCTGATTATTTAATTAATATTATCTACCGCGAAAGGGAAAATATACTCAATCTCTTCACTATAACTTCAAAGAAGAACTTCAATATATTGGTACTTCATTTTTCCCCTTTCGTAAAAGTATATTGGAGAAATTAGATTGATTCAATTATACGCATAAGACTTATTGGAAATACACATACATTAATACTATCATAATATAATGTTGTTCTCTTGATTTAGCCAAACTTACCTTAATCAAGTACCCAATAAATACCACGGATGGTACCTAATACGGATCAATATCAGGTACCCAAAAAGTCCCTAAAATGATCCCTAATTTGTGCCTATTTTTGGTTCTTGATCAATCTCCTATTAAGTCCCTAAAATATCCCTTTATTGGTATCTATATCAAGACTTGTAAATACTACATACATATATGAAAACGATGTCTTGTTATGTGTATGTATCTATATTTCATGTAATTATATTATATTTTCAATTTATATTTGTCAGATATTAATAAATATATCACGCATGGAAATTATCACGTTTGATAAAGAGGCTTACGACAGACTCGTGGAAACATTAAAAATATTCGATGAAATAGCTAATTCATTGTGTTTACAATATGGTTTATTAGATGAACCTGCATGGATTGATTCCCAAGAGGTTTGTCAAAGATTAGGAATTAGCAAACGCACTTTGCAGACTTACAGAAATCAAGGAATAATCCCGTTTTCCGTTATTCGAGGCAAAGCTTATTACAAGATTGAAGATGTTCGAGAAGCTATGAACAATGGCTATGCACGAAAGGGGAAAAATATTGAACGTTAATTACAAGATCATGGAATTAGTCGATAAAAATTCAGAATTATTTACTGGTTTGATTTTTCCACTTGAAGGGAAGATGAAATTACTTGCCACGATCAAAGGAAATAAAAGTCAATGGCTAAATGGTAATGAAGTTTGTCATCGACTAAAAATCAGCACTCGGACGTTACAATCATATCGGGATGAGTTTATTTTACCTTATTCCTGTATTCGTGGCAAGTTCTATTATAACGAAAAAGATATTGAAGAATTATTACGAAAGAATTACACGACTCCACGAAAATAATCTTGTCAAATCGTTATTTCAGATAATTTCTCTTCTAGCCTTTCATAGAAATAACTTTTCCAATCGATATACTCGAAGAATTTTTCTATTCTTAAAAGGAAATACATGTATTTTTTTAGCGCCTCCCGTAATGGTGCTACCTCATCTTTGGGACAATTTCCACCTGATATATAATTCAAACAGGCGGACAGTATAACTTCTTCGTAATTGCGGTTTTGTTCCAAAAGTTTGAACAAGCGGCTCATACATCCCACGTCATCTTTTAAAACATCTTCCAAGTTCGGATAATACATGAACTCCGCTTTACTTTCCTGTATCTGTCGAGTGATTTCCCGATAGAAATCTTTCTCGCTTTTGATGTCTTTCTGGTATAACTTCATGTTTTTTCTATTGAAAAAACGGGAAGAAATGAGCTTGCTCACAACAAAGAATAGTTTCCACTACTCTCGTGATACTCCTTTATCACGCGTCTACACAGGTTTGCCAAAGCCTTCCTTGATATTTTTATTCATATTGCTGCATTCATGATTCATTCTTCCCGTTCAAGTTTATTTCACGATAACGGTAAATACCGAATCTTTAACAACGCTTCGTCCCTCGTTTGATACGCGAATGTTGAAAGTATATCGCCCGGGAGGAACGGTGTGGTTCCATGGTAATTCGATCACGCCTTTTCGTACCATCTGGAATTGATTCGCCGCCGCCGGGTTCCCGTCGGTAGTTTGAACACTGGCGATCTCGTACCTGATCGGGGCGGTTCCCTGTACTCCCTCTAAGGGGACGGTTTGCCACGGGATTTCACCACTGATTTGTTCCTCGTCTTCTATCGCGTCCAAGACAGCTTTTATTTCTAGCGTGTCAGGAGTGTAAGATAAATTGTCCGTGAAGAGATAGCCCACGGTTATCTTGTCACAGCCTAGCGTGGCAAGCAAGAAGAAGAGCGGGAGCAATAGTTTGTATCTGTTTTTCATGATTGTATAGTTTAAAGTTCTGATAGTTGATAGGTTGTTGCTAAAGAATGTACAATACCGTTGGTCGTTTCGATATTCGACGAGGCGATCAAAGCGATATGACCGAAGGTTAGAGAGTGAACGTACAAGGCTTCGGGGCCTATATCGGGAATTCCCATGTACTCGCCTTTAGCCCTGTAGATTCTCAGGTCGTTCCCGGCTAGATTCTTGGTTTCTGTCCCCCCGGTTAATGTCCCCTTGATCTCGAAATCAAATTCTATGCTTTTCTTCTTTCCCTTGATGACGTGGGAGAGAATCACCTGTTTGCAAGTTTCCACCGGGATGTCATTAATGGTGTTGTACATCATTTCGTAATTGTCATCCACGGTTTTAAAAAGAAACTGCATGATAGACATCTTGGTTGGACCAAAAAATGTGATCTCCTTGTTTTCACTGTCCGTCCCGTCAAACAAGGATACTAATCCTGCCCGTTCAATCAATAATATCGTGGAATCCCAATTTTCATGATCGTTCTTCATGTATTCCCAGAGGGAACAATCGTGCTTTCCATCGGCTAATCCCGTGTCATGGAAGTAATCATCGCCACACCCGCTGAAGATTCCAGCCAGAAGCGTGATTGCAAGTAATATGTATTTATTCATAATATCATGGTTTAAGTGGTTAATAAGCGTACCCGTTTCTCGTCCAGTAAGGAGTCTGCTTCATGAGCGTGTTGTTGTCAAATGCAGCGATACTCACGGGAATGTACAACGCCCCGTCTGTCACGTCTGGGTCGGTGAGGGTTTTGTATTTTCCACGGAGTTTTTCCCGGAATGTGCCGTTCCTGACGATATCGAAATACCGGAGATTGGGCGTTTCCAAGAATAACTCTTTCTCCCTTTCAAGCGCGATGACCTCTTTTAGATCCCCTTCCCCTGCCGAATAAGGATGAGCCTTTGCCCGGTCACGAATCGTGTTCAAGTCCGAGATCGCACCGTTCAGATCACCGGTGTTTGCCCTCAGTTCCGCGCGAAGCAGGATAATATCAGCTAAACGAATCAAGATTTCGTTGTCCTCGTAAGTTTTTATCTGTCCTACTTGTGAACCATCCGTGTATGTCACAACTCCGCGCCACTTTTGAATATACGCCGCCCCTTGGGTGATAGTGGTCGGCTCCTTCGCCATCAAGTCCAACTCGTGAAAATATTCACTTCTTCTCTCGTCATCAAGGTCAGAGAATAATGCCATAGCCGTGGAGTTATTCATCCGAAGTAGTGTTCTCCGGGTGGAAGGAGTCGTTAAAGGAACGATAGGCCATTTTTGAAACATGTTCGAGCCGTATGACCCCAGAGATTTTAAATCGGCATCCGAGTCTTTACTGTAATTTAATTCAAGGATACCCTCCGAACTATTACCCCGTATCACGACCTCGCATACATCTTTTATGTTGTCAGCCAATTGATACGATTGCTCCCCGATAACCGAGTCACAAGCAGCCAGGGCTAGTTGGTTCAGTTCCGGTTCATTGTTAAGGGAAGCTTTCCAGCCGTACACGTGAGCCAAGATTGCCCAAGCGGTGCCTTTCGCGGGAACTTGTTTGCTTGTTATTGGCGAACCATCCTCGTTCGTCAAGCTCGTTGCCGGGGGGAGAAGTTTTGTAGCTTTCTTTAAATCCTCGATTACAAAATCCTGCACCTCTTGCCACTTGCTTCTCTCTTTCTCTCCCACGTCCACGGACTCTTTAATTAAAGGTACATCACCCCATGTTCTTGTCAAATAGAAATACGCGTACGCCCGGATACATAGAGATTGTCCCGCGTAAAAATTATACCGATCGATAGGTATATCGGCTTTATCAATATTATCGAGAATCAGGTTACATTGAGCGATAAGCTTGTATATACTTACCCAGTTTAACTCGGCGGACGTGCTTCGCCAGTTGGTCGGGTTACCTTCACTTGGTCTTTGCCACTGCGCGTTCATGTAGTCAAACGGCAATCCCCTGTCTCTCGTGTACATAGTAACGCTGCCGAATACCTCGCGGAATAACGTGTGCATCCCGTGAGTGGCGGCTTCTAGGTCTTGCCCCGTTTTCCAAAAATTGGCGTTGGTGACAGAATTTTCCGGTTCCTCGTTCAAGAAATCCTCGCACCCGAAAAAGATGATCAAGGGTAACACGAACGATATGTATTTTATCTTTTTCATACCTTTAAAAATTAACTGTTAAACCTAAAGTGACTCGCTTGCTTAAAGGATAATTCCCGAAATTATCCACGCCTGTCACGACATCTACCGATTCAGGATCGGGACCCGTGTAATTCGTGATCGTGAACAAGTTCTCGCCAGAGATAAAGAACCGGGCATTTATCCCGACGGGCTTCATGATCTTCTCCGGTAGCGTGTATCCAAGGGTCAGCGTTTTCAATTTAATAAAACTAACGTTCTCCACGTTGGAATATAGATTGGTAGCGAAATTTGCTAACCCGCTTTCAACACGGTTTACAGGGAAATTGGAACGATCACCCGGCTGTTGCCAGAATGATAGTTTACCCGGATCAATAAAAATCGGGGTCGTGGTATCCTCGATTCTCATGCCTAACCGTGTACCCACGGACGCGGCTTTCCCCGCGTTGAGAATATGACGGCTGATCACGAAGTTAAACAACACGTTCAAGTCGAAACCTTTCCATGACAAGGAACTCGTTATGCCTCCCGATGCTTTAGGCAACGGGGAGCCGCCGTACACGCGATCATCTTGTGAAGGTACCAAGACGCTTATTTGACCGTTGGCGTCCACGTCCATGAGTATTCTATCTCCCGGTCGGTAGTATTGTGTTTCGTTGTTTCCATACAAGTACATTCTGGTACCGTTGGAATAATAAGAGGGAACTTCCGATTGGCGGTCATAGTAACCGTTATCCCTGTACACGTATATCCCGTTCAAGGCCTTGCCGATAATACTCAGGTTGTTCGAGAAGTTTTCACTACCGTTGAGGTTTTGAAAGTCCATGCCGTTGGTACTTTTTTTCAATTTATTCCAGTTGCGGGCTATATTTAACGTGACATCCCAGGAAAAATTTCTTTTTCGGAAAATATCCCACTTCACCTGAAATTCGAGTCCCTCGTTCACGATAGCGTAAGCGTTTCGCCATTGTCTTTGATACCCTGAATAATTACCGGGCAAGGTGATATTATATAGTAATTTATCCGTGAGGCGGTAATAGTAATCAACGGTGAAGTTTAACCGCTGGTCAAAAAAATCCAAGTCCAACCCCAGGTCGTACTGGTCGGTTTCTTCCCACGTGAGTTTGTCGTTCATCAAGCCTTCGAGCCATTCCGGCTGTACCGTGGGATGTCCCAGGAAAGGGGCTGATATGGTTAATAACCCGTGACTGATATACGGTTGATCGAATTGCTTTCCCGACTTCCCGTAACTCGCCCTGATCTTCCCGAAGTCAAGCCAGCCTCTTGACCAATCCATGAAGGGTTCTTCCGAAAACGTGTAACCGATAGCGTAAGAGGGAAAAGTGGCCCAACGCACGTCTTTACCGAATTTGGAACTCGCGTCACGGCGCAAGGTGATGGAAGCGAAGTATTTTTGCTTGTAGTTGTAATTGACACGACCGAATAAGCCGACCATGGTACTTTTCTCCCGGTTGGAATAGAAGTCCTTTAAAATACGGTTACTGCTGACATCGTACACGTTCTCGTACCATGAAACGTAATGTATCAAGTCGCTGGGGGCTTTACTCCCGTATCCTTCGAGGTTATTCGTTTCATCCACTTGCACGGAGTGACCCAATAGAATATCTAAACTATGTTCGTTGAAAGAATGCTTGTAAGTCAGTAAATTCTCGTTTAGTAACATCATGGCTCTAGCTATTTGACCGCTAGAGAAGGACTCGTTGAACTGGCTTAAATACGAGGGTCTGAACACGTTCAGGTTTTGCTGGGAATAATCGACAGCAACGGAAGTTTTAAAGGTTAAGCCCTTGATAAACTCGTAACTAACGTCAAAATTAGCTCGCACCCGGTACGATTCGTTCTTTTCTTTTACCCCTTCAAATCTCCTGATCATTTCCTCGAAAGCGACGGTTCCCTCGCCGGGATAGAGCGTCGAGGTTTCAAGTAACTCGGAAGGTATTTGTTCAAGGTCGCTCCCCGTGGTAAAGTTAAACCCGTTCTGCTCGCTTGATTTACGGCTTCTGTCCGCGCGGGCGAGATAGAAACGAAGGTTCATGTTCATCTTCTTCACGGGGGTAATGTAGAGGTTCGAGAGTAGTTTTACCCTGCTGAATCCCGTCCCCCTTAACACGCCCGTTTCATCGTAATACCCTAAACCGATGTTGTAGGCGATACTCTCCCCGCCGCCGGAAACTTGGATATTTGCGTCTGTCACCTTGGCTGTCCGGAAATAGTAGTCGAATAAATTCGTGGAATTGTTGTAAAACGGGTTCAAGCTATCCTGGTATAAAGGTATCGTCGCTCCATCTCCCGCGTTCCAGAAATAATTGTATTTTGCCCCGTTCTCGTGACTCTCTTTAAAGCTGGTTGGATACTTGTAGATATTGTTCTCGAAATCATAGTATGCCTCTTCCTGGTTTTTCAAGGCTTCCATCCGGACTTTTCTTTCCAAATTTCCCCCGATCAGATCGGGTAAGGAGGGACTGAATATAAAGGTTTGGGAAACGTTCAGGCTCACCCTCGCTTTTTGATTCAAACGCCCTTTCTTGGTCGTGACAAGGATTACCCCGTTTGCCGCGCGTGAGCCGTATATGGCGGCAGAGGCGGCGTCTTTTAATACTTGAACGGTTTCAATATCTTTCGGGTCGATCTCGCTTAGGGTATTGAGGCCCGTGATCGGGGAGGTGAAGGAATACATGGGTACACCGTCAATCACCCACAGGGGTTCCGAGTGGCGTTGAGAGGCTTCAACGGATAAACTGTTGAAGCCCCTGATGGTAGTAACAATACCGCCACCGCCCGGCGCGCCCGACGTGTTCAGCACGTTCATGCCTGCCACTCTACCTTGCAGCAGGTTCGCTAAACTTGGAGTGGGAATATCTTTAATCTCGTCAGCCTTCACGGTTGACATGGCACCGATGATGTTCCGGCGGCTTTGTTCCCCGTAGGCGACAACCGTCACTTCATCCAGCCGGGATAGTTCTTCTTTCATGTGAATCGTGATCGGTTTTCCGGCTTCAAATGGTACTCTCAAAGTCTTGTATCCAACGAACGAGAACACGAGTTGACCTTTCGGGTCGGGTAGCCGCAAAAGGAACGCCCCCTCGCTATCGGTGGTGACTCCGATCTTGGTAGAGTCAAGTAAAACAGTCACGCCGGGCATGGGTAAACCCTTCTCGTCAAACACGCTACCTTTTATAAGGTATTCCTTCTTTGCCGTTCCAACGGTGTCAATATCGCCTACCAGCGTGCTAGATAGTACCGGTCGTGCAGATAATATAATGATAACGAGGCAGAAAAAAAGGATACTTTTTCCTCTCCCCGGCACAATTCCTGTCTTCGGAATTTTTAGAACTCTGTCTTTTTGCATAAATTTGTCTTTTAAAGTAGTAAAACATTTTTGTTTTCAGGAGAGTACCAAGGTTTCCTAGGCATTGGGCTCTCCTTTTTTCATTTTAAATCTTCTAGGTTCAATTCTTCATTCTCATCAGTATCTATTGTTTTATAATTACTATCCTATAGGCTAGTTCGTAACACATTAAAAATCTCTTACTTGCAATAGTTTAAATTTTGAATCTATGCTGACTAAGATTGAACAATATGCTATTGACAGAGTACGAGATAAAAGGAATGAACTTGGTTTAACACAAGTTGATTTAGCTATCAAATCAGGTTATTCTTCAGGTTTCATTGCAACAGTTGAGGCTGGTAAAAAAGGTAAGAAATATAACCTTAATAATTTACTTGCCTTCGCTAAAGCTATGAAATGTTCTCCAAGGATTTTTTTACCAGAAGATACTTCAATTTTTGACTAATTAATTTGGTATGTTCTCCATATTTGCGTTTTTAGTTTTGCCCCAATCCTCAAAAGCAAAAATTATACAATAAAAAAGCGAGGATCATTATACTATCTAGATCAAGGTATCGCTAAACACCTGTACGCAAAATAGACAACAATCCACGCTAGCCAGCGTGAAATATTTGTCAATCCCAGCGTACAATAAATTAGCGATTTTTGATCTAAGATTTAGACAAACTTCCAGTAATATGTTCGAGGTAGGCTCTCCTACCCATTAGTATCATTTCTGCAAATGTAGGAATACTTTTTTTATTTTCAAGTACATTTTTTAGTTTACTCAAAAAAAATGATAGAAATGTTTATATGGAGTGGCAGAAAAGTTCGAGGAGAATATGCGATTGGTTTTATAAACTCAATACGGTAAACGTATACTTTTGCCAATAGATGGTTGTTTGTCTACTTGCTTAACTTGTGAATTTAATAGCAAAAATTGGCTCTCTACTCGTCACATATCTTACAATAATGCACTTGTTGTTTCTTTGCCGCCATACTCCGCTATTTTAGCAATGCTTTCCCCTTTTCCGAGAGACGGTATTTCGGTTTAGGATGTTTGGGTTGTTCGGGATAAAGCGGCTCTACCAATTTCAACTCTATGGCCGGATAAAGGTAGTTCCCAAGAAGTTCCCTTTATCTTTCAAGCCCATTGACTCCATGACTTCTTTGGCCGAATGTGTATTGACTCCGATTGCTACTAGAACTTTTTCAACTTGTGGGGTACTGTGGGGTAACTGTGGGGTTTTGCCCAACAGTATCCCGTACATAACGTACGGTGCAGGACTGACGATCTGTATGTGAAATGCCACGATGAAGAATGGGAAAATTAGTAGCAAACGCCAAGACTCTATTTGAGTTTTTAGTATTGGAGAGTGCACAAGCCGAACTAAGCTGGATAACCATCCTCAGAATGCGCAAAGGTTACCGCAGAGCCTTTTACGATTTCGATCCAGAATGCGTGGTATAAATGAACGATGAAGATGTTGAACGATTAATGTTGTTTGAGGGCATTGTGAAGAATCGGCTACAAATCAAATTGACTGATGGATTGAACGAATACACTCCATTGATTTGTTGTATCAAAAAAAATATTACATTTGTTTTATAATCATACTTTGACATTAACTATGGATTCAGGTTTCAATTCCATCAAGGCTATTTTGGATACATTCATGACAATAGTGAATGTAATCCTTATTTTGAGGTCATCAAAAAAAAAGCCATTTAGGTTTACTTTTGTAAGAAGTAAACCTCGTATGATGTTGCTAGTCAATGTAATTTAAAGCTCACATAATCTTTCACCTAATTTTTTCATCTAATTATTGAAATGTAGACTTGGACTAAAAACCTAAGTTGTTAATTATCCGTGAAAACAAATTATTATTATTTTTCATTACTATTAAAAAAAGCAATTTTAGGTTTACTTTTGTAAGAAGTAAACCTCGTAAAGTACTTAAAATCAATACAAGAAAAAAAAGAAGGATTTTTTCGCATTCTTCTTTATATAAAATCAGATTGTTCTATTCATTTAGGAAAAATCATCGAAAATCATGATATAGGAAAATTCAGACAATGTCATGAATATAAAACAAACGAACTTTGTATATTTATACAGTAGCGCCTGTATTAATCTCGTAAATTTTGAGACATGTATTTTCCTAGGCAATAATAAAGATAATAACTCTTTATTAACTAATGATACCGCTCTGTAACGACTATGCGGGATCGCTTCTTTGATGATTTTAACAGCTACGATATATTCCCATTACTTATAGCTACGATATTAGTGTTCAAATATAATTAATAATTCTTTATCATTTCTTGTTAAACTAACCTGATTACTTGCTTCCATGTCAAATATCAAGTCCATTCAGTTGTTCCTTTATTTTCTGCATATCCCGGAAGATATTCTGATCCAAGACTCTCGCGTAATGCCGGGTCATATTAATATTTGAATGTCCTAGCATTTTAGACACGTTTTCCAAGGATGCCCCATTAGCCAAGCTGATCGAGGTTGCGAAAGTATGCCTGGCACAGTGAGTTGTCAAATCTTTCGGAATGCCACAAATATCTGCAATTTCTTTTAAATAAGCATTCATGCGTTGATTCGTGGGAACGGGTAATAAGGTTCCGGATACTTGACATTCCAGGTCATCCTTGTATTTATCCAGAATCTCCAACGCCCATGGTAATAAAGGGATATTACACATATTCTTGGTCTTCTGACGGCATTTACGAATCCACGAATCTCCTTTATTATCCGTGACAATGTGTTCCGATTTTAACTGCTGAACGTCGCTAAAAGCTAACCCGGTGAAACAACAGAACACGAACACATCCCGAACCCGCTCTACTCTTTTTATCGAAAATTCTTTAGACATTATTGTCCGCAGTTCATCGATTGTCAAAAATTCGGGTTCAACCGTTTCGACATGGAATTTATACCCAATAAACGGATCTTTCCCCAGCCATTCATTTTCTAGTGCTACATGGATCACTCGTTTTAGATTTTTCAAACGAGTAATTGCCGTGTTATGACCACACTTTTTCTTGGTCTTCAAGAATGTATCAAAGTCACGAATGAATGAGATTGATAAATGGTTTAACGGTATATCAACCCATCCATACTTTATTTTTATAAATTCTTTCAAGTAACGAGCGGTTCCCTCGTAACGTATGACCGTTTTATCCACGAAGTCTTTCCCGATAAGTTCACGGATACTCTTGTTATATTCATCAAATACTTTCAACAATGTTTTTTGCCCTTCATCTTTACCGAAATAAAGGTCACGTACTAAATCAGCCGTGATAACCTTATCTGCCAAAACTAATTCACGGTAAATCTGGTAAAGCTTCGAGCGAACCGTTCCGATATAAACGTTCGTTTCCTTTGCAACTTTATCTTTACCCGTTGAACATTCTTTATCCGGGTTCCAAAGGTCGGTAGGTATACTACGCCTGATTTGAAACTCTTTCCTGATCCCGTTCACGGTTATTCGAGCGTAAATGGACGCTTCACCATTTTTCAATAATTTGTTCTTTAGAATGTAGAACAACACGCTGAAAGTCGAATTTGCCATCTTTTAAACGTCATTTTAATGCAACAAAACTAGTAATAATCGCTCATTTTCTTGCGACGCAAAAAGCTGTAATACAGTGAATAATGTTCAAATTCGGTGGGTCAAATTTTTGAGCAGTTTCACCCACCGAATTTCGTGTGGGAACCTTGCTTTTTTATGCCTTTTTTTGCTTTCTGATAGGAAATAAAAAATCCTGAAAGTGTTGATTTTCAGGATTCTGCTTCGTTTGTTCATTATTCCTCGTGATCCGGTTGGGATTCGAACCCAAGACCTACGGCTTAGAAGGCCGTTGCTCTATCCAACTGAGCTACCGAACCGGGTGCCATTTTTTTGACGGTGCAAATATAGTGCTTTCCGTTATAAATGCAAACTTTGAGGGATACTTTTTATTATATTATTTGCAGAAATTTCAGAAGGATATAGATATTGTCTGGTAATTGGGGTGGTTTGTCTCGTAAATCAGTGGTTTTGTCTTATTATTTGAAATGGTATTAAGATAGGGGATATTTTTGTTTTATAATTAAATAATGGAAGTATGAACAGAATAGAATTGATGGAAAAAGTATCCCAAGTGTCGGGATTTGGTATTTCGGATTGTGATAACGTGCTGTCTGCGTTGGAAAAGGTTTTGGAAGCGGAGTTAAAAGTAGCGGGAAGGAAAAGATGTATATTTGATACGGTTTATGGTTTTATGACGTTTTTGAAGAAGATTCGGGAGAAATAAGAGGCTGTTCGGCAGCCTCTTAATTTGGGTAGAGTCCGGTAAGCGGTTTTTAATTTCCTTTATAAACAGGGTGGAGGGTTAATACTTCCTTTGTTATTCCTTGTCCAGTAGGATTAATTCATACTTTTGGCTGCCCATGCCTAATTTCTCGGCGTGGACGAGCGTGTGTATGCCGTGGCGGGATTCCATCCGTTCGATCAAGTGGATACGTCCGTGATCAGATGAAGAGTACACTTGATCGACACACGCTTTGTCCAAAGCCACGGGGTCTAGGGAGGCGAGGATGCCGATGTCGCCCATTTTTGGATCTTCGGGGGCAGAGGCGCAGTCACAGTCGACCGATAGGTTATTGGCTACGCTGATATAGAGAATCTTTTCGCCACAATGGTCGGCGATGGCTTTGGCGGCTTCAGCCATGGATTCCAAGAAATCGTCTTGTTCGGGCAGGTTGCTCCACGGGTCGTCTTTTGTCTTTCCGGCGCTATGAATCCATGCTTTTCCTGCCGAGGAAGCGATGCCGATCGACATATTTTTGATTGCGCCACCGAAGCCACCCATCGCGTGTCCCTTGAAGTGCGAAAGGATAATCGTGAAGTCGTATTTCAGGAAGTGCGAACCCACGAAGTCTTCTTTCAGGTGCTTGCCACCCTTGACCGGGAGTGTTGTTTCTCCCTCCGCGTCCATGATATCGATTTCGGCGATGGCTGTGAAACCGTGGTCTTTGGCTGCTTGCAGGTGGGCGGTCGTGTTTGCCCGTCCGCCGCCGTAAGCGGTGTTACACTCGACAATGGTACCGTTTACTTTTTTCACGAGATCGCCGATAAGCGCGGGTTTCAAGTAATTGTTGCCGCCCGGTTCTCCGGTAGAAATCTTAACGGCTACTTTTCCCGTGGCTTCTCGCCCAAGTGCTTCGTATATGCGGAGAAGGCTTTCCGGGCTGATTTCTTTGACCATGTAAACTTTGGGAAGGTTTTTTTTGCTTTCCTCTTTCGAGGGTGAATTATAGCTGAATGCTGTAAGTGGTGACACGAGTGTCATAATTAAAATAGGTAACAGATTCGTTTTCATATATAAACTTTTTAACGTGTATGTTTAACAATTAAAATGCTGATTTCATACAGTAGCCACATGGGAAGCGATACCATTAACAGGGTGAAGACGTCCGACGTGGGGGTGATGATAGCGGCGAGCACGAGGATTACGACTATCGCGTGACGGTGATAACGGCGCATGAAAGCGGCAGAGAGCAACCCGAATTTAGCTAGCAGCCAGCATAGGATAGGTATCTCGAAGACGATGCCCATCATCAGGTTCATCATCATGAGGGTATCCATGTACGATTGCAGGGAAATCATGTTTTCCACCTCGCCACTCACTTGATATGTACCGAGAAAGCGGAATGTCAGTGGAAATATCAGGAAATAGCTTAGTGCGACACCCAGCATGAACATCACGTAGCTACTCCCGACTACCCGTGCGGCGTATTTTTTCTCTTGGCTGTACAGGGCTGGAGAGATGAACCGGAACAAGGTGTAGATGATATAGGGTGAAGCGATGAGGATGCCCGTGTATATGGCTGCCCGCATATGTATCACGAATTGCTCCGCCAGTCCGGTGTTGATTAATTTGACGGAAAAGGCTTCCGGGGCGACACCCGGCAGTGACAGCCGTTCACTTACAAAGGCGAATGCTTTGTAGATGATGAAGCTGTCGCTTTTGGGAGCCAGAATGATAGCGAACGTTTCGTCCTTGAACAGAAACGCTGCTATCCCGAATATCACGACGACCGCGCCTATTCGTATCAAGCAGCCACGCAGTTCGTCGAGATGCTCCCAAAAGGTCTGTTCCTTTATGTTGTCCGTCGCGTTCATTTCTCTTCGGTTGTGTCTTTTTCTATTTTGGTTTCAATACCGTTCATTCCGTCCTTGAAGCTGCGAACACCTTTACCGATGCCCTTCATTAATTCGGGTATTTTCTTTCCGCCGAAAAGTAACAGTACTATAAGCGCTATAAACAATATTTCTGGTGTCCCGATAAGGAATAAAATCATGGATGTCATAAGCTGGAATTTTTATTTGTTAATAATGTATTTAATAAACGAGTATCCCCCGAAGATTTGCAGGGCTATTCCCGGCAATCCGATACGGAAGTCCTGCACGGCACGGGTGAAGTCGCCAATCATAGCCCATTCCCCGAGTATGCCTGCGATTTGGTAAGATAATACAACTGCGAGGAGGAGCGGGATGGAAACACGTTTGAATCGTTGGGCGGCGTATCCTGCGGCTACAGCCAGTAGCACGGATTTCAGCAGAATCGCCGGTAAGGCAGCCGCGGGCGGCATACCGAACAGCAGGGAGTTGAGCACGGGCGAGAATACCGCCGTGAGCAGTCCTACTTTCCAACCGTATTTATAAGCACCGATGAGGGTAAAGAAATATATCGGCAGCCACGTGGTCCCGCCTTGCGGCACGAGATGGCATAATTGTGGCAGCATCATGTTGCCGACGATGAAGAGCGATGCCGCGAGATAGGTTTTCGCTTCTTTGTAGTCTAAGGTGTACAATTGAATTGCTGTTGTTTTCATATTTGTTCGTTTTAGAAGTGTAAATTTATTCCCCCCATGAATGTAGCCTTGGGCATGGGGAAGCCGTCGTTTATCTCATAGCGTTGTGCCAGAAGGTTTTCTCCCCGTACGAAGACATGGGCGAAGGGACTCAGGCGATAACTGGCTCTCGCGTTCCACTGCACGAAACTCTCTTTCTTCTCCACCGGGTCAACCGTGGTGTAAAGTCCTGCCACGTATTGTACGCCTGTCGATGCACTCCACCGTCCCCTCGTGAAGTCAGCCCCGATGAATAGCTTGTGTTCCGGTGCCGCCACTATCGGGTGTACCATGCGTAGCCAGCTGTAATTGGCGGTGATATTCCATTCCGGGTGGATACGGTAAGCCGCGTCGGCTTCCGTTCCCCAGTTTTCTATTTTCCCGGTATTGATGTTCATTCGGCGTCCGTCTACCATTTGCGGGCTGATGATATTTTCCCCGTTGATATAGAAAAGATTTATCCCGTAATGAAGCTTGTTGTTCAGCAGGCGTTGCGTGTAAGATAGCTCGTGGTTCCACAGCCGTTCCGGCAATAAATCCGGGTTGGCGACACGGAACATGTACAACTCTTTTATCGTCGGGTTGCGGAAGCCTTTGCTTACCATCGCTTTCAGGCTACTGTTGTTGGGCAGGTATGCCGACAATCCGGCTTGTGGTATCCATTCCGTGCCCGTTACCGAGTGGTGGTCTACGCGTATTCCTACATCCACGGTGAGCCATTCTGTCAATGCTTGCCGGAAATCCACGTATCCCGCGATTTCGTTTTCCGATTTGTCGGATATCTCCTCCTCGTGCCCGTCCGTGACGAAACGATTCCAAGCTTCACCGCCGAAGTGTTGGAAGTCAGCGCCTAGGGTTATCCGGTTGCCCTTGAACAGGGTTGCGCTTTGGTACAGGGATACGCCCAGCATGATGTCTTTCGAGTGGAAGCGGTACGCCAGCGGTTCTTTTCCCTTGGAATAGCCGTCGTTAATCTCGTGGCGTCCCCAGTTGTAAAAGAAACTCAACGCGCCGGATGTTTTCTCGTGACGGTTGGTTAGGGCGAACGAGGTCATGCCTCTGGTGATGCGGGAATCGTTGTCCAAGAGGGGGGCGTTGACCGTACCGGGGTTCGAGGCATTGAAGTGTGTGACGTTCATGTCGCCGTACATACTCCACGTGTTATTCAATTCGTATCCCACTTTGGCGTACCCGCCGTATTGTTCGAATCCCATGTCCTCGCGGTGGCCGTCGGTACGGTTGTATGAACCAGTCACGATGCTGCTGAATCTGCCTCGTTTCACGCTGTTCGCGGCTTCGGTCACGAGGGTATTGTACGAGCCGTAACTCAGGCGGGCGCTTGTCTTCACGGCGTCATCCCGTTGTTGGTGGGTGATGATGTTGATTACACCGCCCATGGCGTTCGACCCGTAGAGCACGGATGCCGGACCTCTTACAACTTCCACGCGTTCTGCCAGCATGGATTGGTAGGCATCGGCGATGGGGTGTCCCATGAGTCCCATGTATTGCGGGTGACCGTCAATGAGCACGAGCAATCCGGTGGTGGAGTTTCCCCCGACACCCCGCAAGTTCATGCCCCCGGCAGCCCCTGTCGATACGCCGTATCCCAAGATACCCCTGCTGGTGATGAACAGTCCCGGGATTTGTTCCGTCAGGATAGGAAGCAACGAGGGGTCAAGTCGTTTTTCAATTGTTTCCCGGTTCACGACGGAGACGGTCATGGGAAGTTGACGTGCATCCGTTTCGTTGCGTGTCCCGGTGACCACCACCTCGTTAATGGTGTAGTTACGGGCGACTTCGGTCGTGTCCTTTCGTGATTGTGCCTGTAAACCCGTGCCAAGGAGCATACATGTAAACAAGGCACATGCCAATTTTTTAGTCATTCTTATTTTTGATATGAAGTTTTGTATCACGGGGAAGATGTCCCGTGCCGATTTAATATCGAGGCAGGCGGATTCCAACGGGCACCAGCCTGTTTTGGCGCGATTCTTTATGAGAGGGACGCGTCTGGTGAAGCATACCTCTATGTTGGCTTCACGCAACAGCGCGAGGGCAGGTTCGCTAATCGTGTCCGTGTAGACGCTTTCCACGCCGCCCAACACCATGAGTGCCGCTGCCGCTTTGCCAATCACTTTGTCCGCTACCCGCGCTCCTTTCATGAACGAGGGCTCTTGTTCCAGCAGGTCGTACAGGTCTGCAACGCCGCGTTGGCTGAAAGTACGGGTTTCCGTTCCTTTCGCGATAACGCAGGAGTACCCGCCGTCGTGCAATAAGTCGATGAGGGATTGCCTTTGGCAAGTTGCAGGTTGCAGGTTACATTCGCCTTCGGCGAGTTGCAGGTTGTGTGCGTCAGCATGTTGTGGTTCTGTTGTGCTTTCTGTCATGATGTGGTTCTTTTGTTTTGACGCGAAGTTAGGTTATCCGGTTTACTTTGTTGTGACATGAATTACAGTTGTTGTTACCATTTTTACAGGTTAATTGATTTTTCAATTTTCAACTTTCAACTTTCAATTTTCAATTGTTCCACGAACTTGTCGATGCGGTGCAGTTCGCCGGGAATGTCGATGTTCTGCGGGCAATGGTGTGCGCATTGGTTGCAACCGATACAATGGCTTGCTTGCCGTAGTTTCGGGACGCTACGGTCGTAACCGACGAGGAATGCACGTCGTGCTTTACGGTAATTTTCATCCTGTTTGCCGGCGGGTATATTCCCTTGATTCACGCATTTGTTGTAATGAATGAGGATGGAAGGGATGTCGATGCCGTACGGGCAGGGCATACAATATTTGCAGTCGTTGCAGGGAATCGTGGGGTATTTCAGCATCAGTTGAGCCGTTTCTTCCAAAAATACTTTTTCGTCATCGGTCAAGGGTTCCAGCGGGGAATAAGTAGCAAGGTTCTCTTGCAAGTGTTCCATGTAAGTCATGCCGCTTAATACGGTTAATACTCCTTCCGGCGAGCCCGCGAAGCGGAACGCCCACGATGCCACGCTATCCGTCGGGCGACGTTGTTTCAGGCGGCTGACGATGTGATTGGGCACGTTTGCCAGACGTCCGCCCAGCAGGGGTTCCATGATGATGGTGGGAATACCTCGTTTGGAGAGTTCCCCGTACAGGTATTCGGCATCGGTGTTGCGGGTGTTTACCTCCTTGGCATGTTTCCAGTCCACGTAATTGAGTTGGATTTGCACGAAGTCCCATTTGATTTCGTCGTGTCGTGATAACAGATAGTCGAAAACTTCGATATCACCGTGATAGGAGAAACCGAGATTGCGGATGCGTCCCGCTTCACGTTCTGCGACCAGAAAGTCGAGCATGCCGTTGTCAAGGTAACGTCCTTTCAGGGCTTCCATTCCCCCCATGCCGATGCCGTGGAGCAGCATGTAATCGAGGTAATCCGTTTGCAATTCTTTAAGCGAATTGCGGTATATGGCGAGGGATGATTCCCGGTTCCACGTGTCGGGCGAGAAGTTAGATAATTTAGTGGCAATAAAATACTTGTCCCGCGGGTGTCGGCTGAGGGCTATGCCCATGGCGTGTTCCGAGAGTCCTCGGCAATAGGCGGGCGACGTGTCGAAGTAGTTTACCCCGTGGGCGAGGGCGTAGTCCACTTGTCGGTTTACCATTTCTTGGTCGATTTCGTCTTGGCTATCTCTCGCGCTGGAGTTGGCGATGGTCGGCAGACGCATGCAACCGTACCCGAGCAGCGAAACTTTGTCGCCCGTTGTCGGGTTGATGCGATAGGTCATTTCACCCGTTTGTTTGTTTGCCATGTTGCCGTTGGCGGAGTTATTCCGCGGACGGCAACCGTGTAACGCGGCTGCCGTGACCACCGTTCCCGCGCCTAGTACTTT
>QWCH01001327.1_pt1 | contig 38756 bp, 27 predicted proteins | sample 1972671 | NCBI WGS metagenome assembly QWCH01 (sample SAMN09866713, study PRJNA288562) | Human gut metagenome isolate term3_stool, whole genome shotgun sequencing... | isolation source: gut | host: Homo sapiens | place: USA: California
CTCTGTCGCCACGAATATCACGCTATCCGCCGGGTTCAATTTCGCTGCCGGATCGAGTAATTCCCAAAACACGTGAAAGTTAGTCACGCAAACACCGTCCGCTGTCAACACGACGGCTGTTGCCCACCCAATAACGCTCTCCGGACGAGTCGTTTTCCGCCGGTATTTATTCACAGTCAAGACACTCGCCCTCCTTTCCTTGATTATATTCTCAGGTGTCATCACCCATTTTCCCGCACGCCGGGGTATGATATTCACCGGAGTATTCTCCTTCACCCCCTGTGCTTGTTGCCGTAACGCCCTCATTCCTTTGAATAAAGGTAACACTCTTTCCTGCTTCAATGAATCAAGCAAAGCTGCTTCCTGACAAGTATAGTCACGATAAACGACATCACCTCCTTTTTGGGCGAAGCATTTTATACTTCCAACTAGAATACAACTCAATACAATACTTGATAACTTACAATATAATTCCATAATTACACTTTCAATTAGAAAATAGTTGCTCCAACTTTTTTACCAACTCCTCACCTCTCAAATCTATCGCTATAATTTTACCAACCGGATCTATTAGAAAATTACTTGGTACAGCACTTACCCCGTACAATTTGGACACATCTATTTCTGTATCACCCAAACCAGATAACTGCTCCCAAGGCAACGAGTCTTTCTCCACGGCATTTAACCATGACTTTCGAGAAGAATCCAAAGAATACCCTACTACCGTGAATCCCTTCTCCTTGAAACGATCATACACCTTCAATACATTCACGTTTTCTGCCCGACAAGGCCCACACCACGATGCCCAAAAATCCAATAACACATATTTTCCCCGGTAAGAACTCAACGTTATTCTCTCTCCTTTTGAATTTTCCACCACAAAGTCCGGTGCCATATTCCCCAATTCAACAGATGGTACCGAGTCCAACAATGCCTTGTACTTTTGTCCCGGCAAAGAACTCTTCACTTGCTCCTCCAGCTTCTCGAATAACGGGACAATCTTTGACTTCTCGCGAGCTATATTATACGTCCTCGCCAACCAATCCAAAGCAACGATAGAACCAAGATGAGTATCAAAATACCTCCTTTCCGCTTTCACCTTTTTCGCCCGCATAACAGCATTCTCTTTACTCAAGCTATCCAATGACTCGTTGTTCCTCTCTCGATAGGCCTTTCCGAACCTTTCCCGATACCCGTCCAACCAATCCCTGTAAAAACGCACGCTATCCGTGTAAACCTGAAAATCTTTATTTAAAGGAGTTCCTTCCAACTTTGCCCCCCGCAATACATCATGGACCGATACCTTAATCTCCCCTTCTTCGAGGAACAAGAAAATCGCATCATCCGTGAAATAAACAGCATCTTCAAAAAAAACGGGGGCACCTTGATTCCCTCGTGACAAACGCATCAAAGCCCTTTGGGGAAGAGGTGTTACTCCCTTTAACGTAAATCGTCCATTCACATAAATAGCCGAATCCATCCGCAAATTATCACTGACATCCTTGTAGAACAAGAAGATTTTACTCTGAGGTTCCACCTTCGCCATCGTCACGGTCAACGTAAATTCACCATCCCGGGATGGTGAACCACATCCCCACGTCAACACGTATAATAGCACCCATAGTTTCACGTAACGAAAAACTACCATATTACAATTCTTTTAATTCATTCAAAATTTTCTCGAACTTCTCATCTGAAGGTTTCGGTAAAGCCAAATGCAATACACGACCTTTTTTATCCAGCAATATCAAACGGGGGATCGCCGCAATTTGAAACGCTCGCGTAAAATCATCACGCATAATCCACCATTGATACATCACCATATCCCGCTGGAAACCAAGTTCATTCTTCCATCTCCATTCCGATTGATCACAAGAGAGTCCCACGAATACAATATTTTTACCCTTGTATTTTTCTTCCAACTTCTTCAAACTCGGAAATTCTCGCTTGCACGGGTGACACCACGATGCCCAGATGTCAAGCACCACGTATTTTCCCTTGAATTGTTCCAACGACATCTCATGTTCTTTCGTATCTTTAAAAACGAACCTCGGACAGCTATCCCCTTTTTTCAATGTTTTCACTTTCGATTCCTCATCTGCCCTACCCAAAAGAGGTAACAAAAGACAAATTATCAAGAATAATCTTCTCATATCAGTTTCTTCATTTTAGAGATTGGGAATTATTGAGTTCGCAAAATTGACAAAACCATCACTTAACACTGGATTTTTCACTTTTTTAGACAATACCATTGACATTTTAATCAATTCCGCTTTTTGTTCCTCGCTCCATTTTCCTTTCAAAGTCAATATCGGGTTAAAATAGAGATAACTCAACTTATCCTCCGCCATCTCGGGAAATAATCTCGTGCACACGGCAAAGGCTTCATCAGCATTCTTGGTCAACATCGCTTTCACCAAAACAATGTAATCGACTAAATCTTTCCTGTCCGTCATTTGACATGCTCGTAATCGTTTTTCGATTGTTTCCACGTCATACAAGGTGACCCGCTTGTTTCTTCCTCTAAGCATATCCTCCAATTGTACCTCAAAAAGAGAAGCGAGCTTCACGTTCACGATCTCTTTTCCCACACCTTCTCGAAAATTAGCGGCGTGCTCCAAGAGATAATCCACGTTCTCGGAACCTAACGGCGAAATATTGATGTCCTCGTAAAGGAACCAATAGGTGGCATACGCCTTCTGTTTATCATTCAACGATTTGATCAACTCTGTTGAAATCACTCGTGCCTTATCATACTGTTGGGTTGCTTGCAACGCTTTCAAATACGAGAGGATAAACCTACTCATCCGATTTCCGGCAGCATACAAAGAATCCATCCGTACCGTTGAAATATCCCCTATGGCTAACTTCATTTTATAAACGAACTCCTCGCCAGAAAAAGAGGCACCCACGACCCGATCTTTCAAACTCCCGTCCGTGTTCAATAACAAAAATGTCGGGTAAGAACTCACTCCATATTTTTTTGCGATTTCCGGGCCTTCCCCTTTCTCCATATCATATTTCACGCACACGAACTTTTCGTTCATGTACTCGCCCACTTCCTTCAAGGGTAATATTTCCTCCGCCATCATCTTACAAGGACCACACCAAGAAGTGTAACAATCCACGAACACCATCTTCCCCTCTCCTTTAGCTTTATCCAAAGCTTTGTCTAATACCAAATTCTGAAAATTTGTCTGAGCCGACAAAGACAACATAAGACACACAGCTACAAACAACAATACTATCTTTTTCATAACTAAATACAAATTAATATCAAGCGAGATTACACCCGCCAATATATTTAACAATTTAAAATACCAGATTTATTTCTCTGGTGATAAAGAGGTGTGGCAAAACGCACCTCCGGTCTGTAAAGTCCATAACGTCCGTAAGGTCAAAAGGTCTTCTGTTTTTTGTAAATACTTAATATTCTATCAATTGACCTTATAAATTTTAAGAGCCAAAGGCTCAACTTTATGGACTTTATGAACCAGAGGGTGTGTTAAAACACACCCTCCCGTCACCAACTCCATTGAGTAAACTTAGCCTTTCCTCTATAAAATCTCGAATCCAAAATCTTCACTTCATCATTCGGCACGATCTCAAAATGCAAGCAAAATGTTTTGGACCAAGAAGATCCGAAATCAACATCCGGATCACGCAATAGTATCACCGGCACCAATATACTTGAAGTATGAGGCGGTATCACGTAATATTCCTCCATCCGGGGATCATCAAAAGCTACATAATTCACACCCGGAACAGCTACCGTCGCTATCCCCGTGTAATAAGAAGAACTATCTATCGAAGACAAGACACTTTGTTTTAGGGCAAATTTCCGTTCTTTTCCACTCACATTTCCCATGACGTCAATCTTGTACCAAAGAGTATCCGTCTCTTGAGAAAGGGATAAATACCCTGTTTTATCAGAATTCGGATAAGGATCCGCATCGAAAGGTCCTAGTTGATCATAATAAAAATGAATGCCATCAGGTCCGTTATACGTGGAAGGAACTTCCGCTTTTTCACAGGCACCCCATAAACAGGCACCCCATATCATCATTAATATCTTTTTCATAACTTCATTATTTTACATTCAAACTTTCAGCTTCCGGAATCGGCACGATATATTGATCCTCCGAACAATCCGACGTTGCCCCAAACATACGTCTCACGTTATTCCGTTTATACGTAAAGAAATTTTGTCCTTCAGCCACGTATTCCCTGATACTCTCTAACATAATACGCTCTTGGCGATCCGCATCGGTTAAAGGGACATACTCTATATTACGTGCAGAACAATATTCCTCGTACAGAACATTCGCCTCATCCAAAGGACCACACTCCATCACAATGAAATAGATCTCGGGCAAACGTATAATCGGAAAATTATCCTTGCAATCGTTCGTGGAATTCGCTAAAAATTGGCTGAATTTATTAATAGTAATAGAAATCACCTTATATTGCTCCAGTATACTTCCATCTGGGGCATACCATGTTCCGCTTCCCGTTTTCCAAAAATGCTGGTAACGCAAATCATCTGCATAATTTTCACCATACAACAGTTCTCTATAACTCACGTCATTAGTTGCAGCCAATCTTCTTGGAGCCCATGATGAAGTATTAAAATCGAATTGATCACACTTCACCCCGCAGATATGCTCCGAATAATGCGACAAATCAGTCGTGTAAAAACTATTCACATCATCATCCGAAGTAGTTAATTTGAATTGTAATTGTGCCCACGACTCTTCCGAATCCTTAGCATCCTTCACCAACCTTGCGTAACGCACGGCTTTCTCTTCTTCTCCGTTCCATAAAGCCACGCGAGCCTGCAATCCCAACACGCCATAGTAATTTATACGACTCTTACGATAGGACCACTCGTACGAAGTCGATTCTGTAGAAGAAATTTTAGTAGTTAACACCGGATCGTATTTCCCCAGCAAAAACTCTGCACTATCTAAATCTGCCTGCACATATTCCATAAATTGGTCAAAAGTATGATACTCGTAATTCTCCGGATCATTCACCCGCACGTAGGGTAAATACCTCTTTCCCGCATCCACTTTAGAAGGCACGGGTCCATACACTCGCAGCAAATCGAAATGACAACAAGCACGCAAAGCAAAAGCTTCCCCCCGTACAATAGCATAACACTCGGGCGTAATCTTACCTTGATGAGCAACCATTTCATTAAGCAAGGAATTCAAATTAGCAATAATGTTATAAGATTGTAAAAAAGTACTTGCATTAACGTTCTTTTGAGAATCTGTATCCTCATAAATATGATTTGCCCATTTCTCCCCGTCCGAATTTATCGTATAAAGATAAGTATTAGCCATATTTTCCACGATACTTGTTCCCCCCAAAGATCCCGAAGGTCCATAAACATATTGTGCGAGCATGTATGCTCCGTTCAACCCGTATTTCACGCCGTTATCCGTTTGGAACAACGTCTCTGTAGTCATCGATGCTTCCGGCTGCACGGTCAACCAATCGGTACAAGCACTCAGCATCATACTCAACCCTACCGTGTATATAACTTTTTTCATCATAAGTTTGAATTTTAAAATGTACATGAAATCGAGAAATTCGGATTAACCGAGAACGGATAAGCCGTTCCTCTCTCTCGCTCGATCGTGGAAAAATAAAAAATATCCGATAAAGAAGCCGAAATAGATAAACTTTCCAATCCAGTAGCTCTCTTGAACCAATTTTGCGAGAAAGAATAGGAAAGATTGATATTGTTACAACTGAACACATTATCTTTACATACGAAAGCATCACACGTGAACGTACTTAATCCGGCATAATCACCGTGCTTATTTTTATAACGCGCTTGATCGCCCACCTGTTGCCAACTGTGTTTCATCATCCGACGATCCATATTAAACGTCGTAGTCGCATTCTCACCTTTCGCTAATTCCGTGAAATTTACTGCTTTCCCTCCCCATTTCATACCAAAACCAATTGTCATGCTAAACCCTCCATAGTAGAATGAGGTACCGAAAGTTCCGTTCAATTTAGGTTGAAGATTTCCCAAATAAACCAAATCATCAGAATCCTGTTCCAAGGTGGTAGTAACCCCATCCGCCTTTAAAAACACACGCTGCCCCGAAGTCGGATCAACACCTACCGTCCGCAATCCGTAAATAGCATCCAAAGAATAACCTTCCCGGTATTTCAAAATATCCGTACTATTACTCATTCCTTTATTATAGCCCTCTATCCGTTTCTTATATCCTTCAGACAATTTCACTACAGTATTTTTCCGCTTGGAGAAAGAGGTAAATAATCTCCAGCTAACTTTTTTTTCAGTATTCCGGTATAGCAGCACATCCACGTTTCCATCCCATCCTTCATTCCGTATTTTTCCGACATTCCCCATGATACGTTCAAAACCATGTGATATCGGTAGTCCCATCTCCGTCAAAGTATTATTGGTCAAATAATTATAATAATTCAACGAACCGGTTACACGACTGTTAAATAACTTCAAGTCCAAACCAACATTATGCTGGTAAGTATTCTGCTGCTCCAAATCCGGATTGGCAAACTGCCCTAACGTCCAAGCGATTCCCCCCAAATAAACATTGGACGAATTTCTTTTGAATACCTCCATGGATACCTCCGGGCTTGCAAACATATTCCCCGTAACCCCAAAAGAGTAACGGAAACGCATCTCGTTGATAAACGGCAAATGCTCTTTCACGAACATTTCATTATTCACCATCCATCCCGCTCCCACGGAATAGAAATATTGGAAACGACTATTCTTGCCATAAGAAGAACCTCCATTATAATTGATAGAAAAATCCACGAAATAACGTTGGTCATAATAATAGTTAGCCGTAGCAATCAAGGAAGCCCGACGTACAGTACTTTCACTACCGTTTGTCCCTCCCGAACTCGGGTAAGACATCGACATTCCGGGATGACTGACATTAGAAGATATGAATCCAGTGGCAACCCAATTAACTTCATCGGAAATCGTCTCACTCAATTCCCCGTTAACTCCCAAGGTTACCATATGTTTCTCCGAAAAAATATTATTATAATTCAACATTAAACGCATTTGCCACATGGTTTCTTCCCCCTCGCGTCTCCCGTAAGATCCTTTCCGTTCAACCTCTGTCACGTATTCAAAATTCTTATGTTCCGGTGGCGTAAAACCGTCATATCTTGTATTTTTAAAATTCAAGCCGAATGTCGCCTGTGCCTTCAAATTTTGATTAATCGCAAAATCAATCGCCGTATTGCTGCGCAAATTCATGTATTTCGATTTATTCCATACCCCCACCGCATGATCATACAATGGATTATCGATAGGCCCGTAAGAAGCAGACGGATGATAGAAATAGTCCACCGGTTTCCCGCTCTCGTCATACGGTTCCCAGTATCTATTCATTTGTACATAATCACTAAACCGTCCGTAAGGAGAATCTTGATTTCTATTAAAACCGACACTAAGACTCTGGCGTATATTCCATTTATCTTTACGGTACCCCAATTGCATCGTTCCGTTAAAATTCTTACGTTCCGATTCTTTCATTACCCCTTTTACATCCTCATACGACAAACTCAACATGTAATTCCAGTTTTCTTGATTTCCCATAAAACGCAAAGAATGATATTGTCCCACCCCCGTGCGAGTAGGCACTTTCAACCAATCGTAATTCCGGCCGGCAGCTATAGCAGCTTCAATCTCGTCGTATGCCTCTTGGTATGTTTCCCCGTTTGGCAAGTAAGATTCCAAGTTATCCCATACCCCATATATCTTTTCCATCTCAAATTTCTCGGAAGCTGTCATCAAGTTATCGTAAGTACTGAGATCCGGGATTTGCAAATTCAATCGTCCCTCATACGACACGGTAAGAGCCCCCGCAGTTGCCAGGGTTGTCGTGATGACAATCACCCCGTTAGCTCCCCGGGAACCATACAAGGAAGTGGCGCTTGCATCCTTCAAAATTGTAATATTCTCGATATCGTTCTGATTCAAGTCCATTACACGTTCTAGATCCACCTCAAACCCATCCATAATAAACAACGGTTGATTATATTCCGGATGCCGGGTCTGTGATTCCAAATCCGAAAGATCAAGCATAGTAGATGCTCCCCGCAACTGTATTTCAGGTAACGTGTTCGGGTCCGACCCCATCGTATTGTTCTGAACGATCAACAAACTGGCATCAATATTCGCCAACGTTTGAATCAAATTTCGAGAAAAATTTGTTTTCAAATCCTCCTTAGTGATTGCCGTCACCGCTCCCGTAAAACTCTCTTTCGGTTTATTAAAAATACCTGTTACAACCACTTCATCCACCTGTTGAAAATCTTCCTCCATCATTACCCGTAAGGTATCCGTCGTTGCTGTAAAATTCACTACTTTCTTTTTGTATCCCACGAAAGAAAATTCCAGCTTTCCTTCCTGCATCGGCAGATCAATAGCGAACCACCCCATCGTATTCGTCGAAGTACCCAAGGGAATCCCAGCCACTTTCACCGTCACACCCGGTAACACGTCTTTGTTCTGATCATACACGAATCCCTTCACTCGCAATGATTTCAATCCTACATCATCCTTCCGCGGAACAATTAAAATTATTTCCCCTTGCGCAATAGCAACCAAACGAGTTCCTTGCAACACGGCTTCCACGGCTTTAATAACCTGAACGTCCTTTAGCTCCAAGGATACTTGTCGAACTTCCTTTTCAAGTTCTTCCCGCTTGTAACTGACCGAATTTCCATTCAAACGATTGATTTCCTTGATCGCATCAAGGACAGTTACCTTGTCCAATTTCAACGAGATTAATTTACCATTCTGCTGCCCGAATACCAAGGGCGAAGTAAGCATCATCCAGACCAGAAGACAGATTCCTATCACAGATAATCGCCTACACGAAGCAGAAAACATCTTCGGATGTTTCATTTCACGATTTTTTTGCATAGATTTGTAAAACATTAAATTAATAATTTCTTGGTTTTCCAAGAGGTTGAATGACCGGGGCATCTTCCACATGCCACCGGTTATTTTTTAGTATATATACACTGTCGTTCCTTTAATCTCGAAACGAGGACCTCCCAGCAATGTCAATGTACTTAACACGCTTCCCAAATCCTCGTTACGATTGATTTTCCCGGTAAAGGTATGCTTCACGTTCCGGTCGCCCCGCCACTCGTAAGTCACGTTGTACCAACGTGCTAACATACGCATCACACTCTCCAAATCATCATCATCCAACATGATAATGCCATCTCGCCAAAGTGATTGTATATCCATGTTTACCTTTTTCACCGAAATATCATCAGCCCCCACTTCCCAATTAGCTTGCATGCCCGGTACCAAAACCTCTTTCAATGAAGTTTGTTCCACGGACACCTCAACCCGACCGGTAAACAAAGTAGTCTGTATTGTAGGCTCATCGGTATAAGCCATGATATTAAACGAAGTCCCAAGAACACGGGTCCGCATCTCTCCCGCCTGCACGACAAACGGGTGCAACGAGTCGGGAGTCACTTCAAAAAAAGCCTCTCCTTTCAAATCGACCTCCCTATTTTTTCCTGTAAATTTCACGGGATAACGTAACTCCGAATCGGAGTTCAAAAATACTTCCGTCCCGTCACTCAAAACCAACGAATAAATACCTCCGCGAGGCACCACTATCGTGTTGTATTCCACAACAGAATCCGGCATCTCTTTCTTCATCTCGTACGCCACTTGTCCCGTCCGGATATTAATACTCGTACCAGATGTGGCAACCGAAGTATCCCTATCTCGCAAGGCAATCTTCTGCCCATCGTTCAGAATCAACAATGCCTGTGTCTTTCCCGGCTCTATGACCGCCATCCGTACAACTGTTTCGTCCTTGCCCGCCCGTTGCAACCCGAACCACAAACCAAGCCCCAGTAACAAGACCATTCCCGCTGCATATGCCAACCAAGTCCTCCTCCCGATAGATTTTCTCTCCCTCGTAAGCCGCTCCAAACGCCGCCATTGTTCTTTCCGGTCGGACAAACGCACGATATTCTGAAATTCCTCGTTCTTCTTCCCGCCCGACACTTGTCTGAACAATTCCTCGTGTTCCTCGGATTCCTCCAACCACTCCCGCAACCGCCTTCCCTCTTCCTCGTCCAACATCCCGCCTCCCAACAGCTTCTTCACCACGACATTCGCAATACCTATTTCTTTTTCTATATCACTCATAGTATATCATTTTTCCGTAAACTACACCCTATAATTGCGTAACTCGGAAAAGCGGGTGAATAGAAATGCATTTTTTTGTTTTTTTTACAAAATCACCCCACGGACAAGAAAAGCAACAACGCCCTCAAATGTTTCAACCTCTCTCTCAACGTCTGGTATCCAACCTTCTTCAAAGTCTTCACCGTGTTAGGAGAAACACACATCTCTTCGGCTATTTTTTCGACAGTCATATCCTGCATACTTAACTCGATAACCCGTCGTGTTTGAGCGGGAAGTTCACGAACGGCTTGTTGCACCTGCCCACAGATTTCGGCAGTAATTAAAACATAATCCCCGGTAACGCTCTCCTCCCATTCGATACTTTCAAGAATACGTTTCCGATTGGTTGTATCGCGCAGAAACGCCAATATTTTGTTTTTGATAACCGTGTATAAATAGGTCTTTACCGCTAACAAATTATAAAAGTTATTCCGGTTATTCCAATACAAAACAAAAGCCTCCTGAATGATATCTTCGGACTGTTCTTTATCGTGCAACATCTTGTACACGTAATAAAACATCCGCTGATATAATCCCTCGTGAAGCTCTCCAAATGCCACACGATCGCCCTTGGAGATTCGTTTTATATGTGAGTCATCAAGCACAACTTTATAGACTTTCGTCCGATTATATCTTTATCTTTAATTTTTGTCCCGGTTTCAGGTTCTTCACCATCTTCTCGGAAAGCCCGTTCCATTTCATGATATCCCGGTTGGAAACACCCGGGTATTTTTTAGCTATACTCCACAAATTATCTCCCCGTCGAATCGTGTAATAAAAGAACTCACCTTCAGCCAACGATTGGGTTTCCACTTCCGAGTTAGCGGCAACCCCCGCGTACCGGGTATTAACCTTTGACTGATAATGTGCCACTTTATCTTTAGGCACGTAAACCGTCAATTTCTGTCCTATATTAATACGGTCTTTTGTCATCCCGTTCCAATACTTCAAATCGGACAACCTCACGTTGAATCTCTCGGCAATCTTCCCGATAACATCCCCACTCTTCACCGTGTATATCAGTTTAGCTTTATTACTCGGGGCTGCATGAGCGTGAGCGTATTTCTTGAAACGGCTCTTCGGGTCGGCAGTACGGTCACTGTCATTAAAATAAGAATTACGGTTATAAGCAAAAATCGTATCCTGTTTGTCGATAAAATTCGCCACGTGATTATAAGGCATCCGCAAACTATAACTTTTCCCGAATCCGGCAGGTACAATATCCGAACGGTATTGTGGATTCAAATCCCGAATCTGCTCCACGGAAACATCCATCAACTTTGCCATTTGCTCAAAATGCAAGGCGTCGGAAATCATTATCGTGTCACACATGGTCGGCAACTCGTTCTCCAGAGGGAATATATTATGCTCCTTGTGATAATTAAACGCGTACATCGCCGCTATAAAAGCCGGCACGTATCCGCGAGTTTCCCTAGGCAAGTGGAAATAAATATCCCAGTAATTCTTCTTGCTACCGGAACGACGGATAGCCTTATTCACGTTGCCCGGTCCGCAATTGTAAGCAGCAATTACCAGAATCCAGTCCTCGTATATCTTGTACAAATCTTTCAAAAAACAAACAGCCGCCTCGGTCGACTTCACCGGGTCCCGACGCTCGTCAATAAAAGAATTGATTTCCAACTTGTACATCTTTCCAGTCCCGTACATGAATTGCCATAGTCCGCAAGCCCCTGCCCTTGAAAAAGCCCTCGGGTTCAAGGCACTCTCTATCACGGGCAAATATTTCAATTCTTGAGGTAACCCCTCCCGATCCAAAACTTCCTCGAAAATAGGAAAATAATAAGAACTCAAACCTAACATGGCCCCCACTTGAGCCCTACGCCTCACGGTATAAAGTTCTATATAATTACGCACGATATCATTATATGACAACTTAATCGCAGAATTCAAAGCATCCAACCGGTTCAAGTAAACCGAATCGGGAACAGCCGGACCGCTCTCGTACCCCATAAGGTAAACGGAATCCACGTAATTACCTTCCTCCAACCGTGTCACATACCATTTACCATACAAATCATCCAATCGCTCGATAAACGCTCCCGGGATAGAATCCACGAGTAGAACAGGAGCCAATAATTTCAATCGTGACGGCGGTTCAAGACGCACTTTCAATGAATCGCGATCACTTTCACCGAATACCGTGTTACAACATAAAATAGCACATACCCACAAAAATAAACAACGCATGTTTTTTCCTTTAAAAATTAAATGTTAGTGTTAATCCCACGGTACCCCCGCTGACAGGCGAGAATCCGGTAGAAGGTCGGACATTAAAAGATATATCATCATTTACCTCGAAATCATAGAAATGCGCGAATACCGTCGCATCAATAATCTGAATCAGATATATACCTCCCGAAACGATATATAGCAAATCCCGATTTCGTTTATAATTATCTTTCTTCGTTTTCAACTGTTCCTGCAAACGCTTCCGCTGACTGGAATTAAATGCCTCTGCCGTGCTACCGGGCCTCATTAATTTATCCCAACTGGCGTTCGCCGGATAGGGTGTTTCAGGATCTTTCTCCAAAGCATTCAAGTAATCCGTATAATCCACGAAAGCATTCCGGTACTTTTTAAAATACTTCATGTTCCACGACAAACCGTAAACAGTAGCTCCAATACCCCCGTACAAGATTGGCACTTTCCACCACTGACCGTTATACACCTGAGCCGAACCCGGGAGTATCATTGCCATAATGGTTGCCTTCTTGGGAGAATGTGGCTTCTTATCTTCCTTCAACGAGGATTTTAAAATCTCCGTTCCCTCGAATGATAAAGAATCCGTCTGAACAATCGTATCTCGCGAAGTTGCAGGAAACTCCACGCAATAATACTCCGACGCTTTTATTCCCGTACCAATCAGCAAAACCGGGATGATCAAAACTATGTTCTTTAAAATCCTTCTCACTACAAATTCTATTTCTTATCCATCTTATCCAGTAACTCCACGATACGTTCCAGTTCGCTGTCGGACTTAAAAGATATAACTATTTTTCCCCGCCCTTTCTCGTTACGTTTCAAATCCACCTTCGTGTCAAAATAACGTGCCAAATGAGATTGCAACGCCATATAGTCGCCTATCGGTTCACGCTTCCGTTCAACCTTTTTCTCTTTCGCTTCCTCCGGTTGCATCAGTTCCCGAACAATCTCTTCCACCTTCCGGACAGAAAAATCATATTTCAGGATTTGCTCGAAAATCATATTTTGCGTTTCCGGGTCCTCGATATTAATAATGGCACGGGCATGCCCCATACTGATCTTCCGGTCTTTAATAGCCAACTGTATCGGGGCAGGAAGTCTCAACAAACGCAAGTAATTGGAAATTGTAGTTCTCTTTTTACCCACGCGCTCGCTCAAGGCGTCTTGTGTCAAATTGCACTCGTCAATCAAACGCTGGTATGAAATAGCTATCTCGATAGCGTTCAAGTCCTCGCGTTGGATATTCTCTATCAACGCCAATTCCAACATAGACTCCTCTTCCACTTTCCGGATATACGCGGGGATAGTTTCCAATCCCGCTAATTTGGAAGCCCGGAAACGACGTTCTCCGGCAACAATTTCATATTTCCCTTCCTCGACCTCTCTCACGGTGATCGGTTGCACGATGCCGATAGCTTTTATAGAAGCGGCAAGCTCCTGTAAAGCCTCTTCATCAAAAATAGTTCTCGGCTGGTTCGGGTTCGGACGGATATCACTCAGTCTCAACTCTTCCTGTAAAGCAGAAGAACCGCCCCTCGGTTTAGCCTCCTCGGCAGCATCCTGCAACAACGCACCCAATCCCTTACCTAATGCACTCTTTTTCGCCATAACCTTTATAATTTTAGATTTATGATTTATGATTTCAGATTCATTCATTATCTCGCATTTTCAATCATAAATCGCAAATCATAAATCATCAATCTCTTAGTTTTTTTTATTCTTTTCCAGTAACTCGTTTGCCAAACTCAGGTAATTTACCGACCCGCGGCATTCTGCATCGTACAGGATGACAGGCTGCCCGTAACTCGGGGCCTCGGCAAGCTTCACGTTCTGTTGAATCAAGGTCTCGAACACCATATCTTCAAAATGCTTTCTTACCTCTGCCACCACTTGATTGGACAAGCGCACGCGACCGTCATACATGGTCAGCACGAATCCCTCGATTTCCAAAGCCGTGTTCAAACGTTTCTGGATAATCTTGATCGTGTTCAACAATTTACCCAACCCCTCCAACGCGAAATATTGACATTGCACCGGAATCATCACGGAATTAGCCGCCGCTAAAGAATTGACAGTCAACAATCCCAAGGAAGGAGAACAGTCTATTAATATATAATCATACTGATCTTTTATCCCGGCAAGCATCTTCGCCATAACGCTCTCTTTCTCGTCGAAATTCAGCATCTCCAATTCGGCACCGACCAAATCAATATTTGACGGTAATAAAAATAAATTCTCGATATCTGTTTTTAGAACGGCTTCCTTCGGGTCCAACCCGTCAACCAGACACTCGTAAATGGTCGCCTTCAGTTCTTTCAAATCATACCCAACACCCGTTGTCGCGTTTCCTTGAGGGTCTGCATCTACCAACAAAACTTTCTGTTCCAAGACAGCCAAACTAGCTGCCAGATTCACAGACGTCGTTGTCTTTCCCACCCCTCCTTTTTGATTCGCGATAGCTATTATTTTGGACATAAAATTCACTTTTTACGATTATGTGGTAAAAATACAATTAAAAAGAATACACACCCCTTTTTTCGTCAATTTTTTAATAACAACGGGCGCTTTTTTACTAACATTAATTACCTTTACACCGAGAATTAAAGACGAAGAGGGAAAATGAGAAATACCACGGAAGAAATTATAAATGAAATAAATAAATACCGGGATGAAGAGAAAGCAGCTTTCCTGCCTCGTTTCTTCAAAACGGGAAAAGGGCAATACGGGGAAGGCGATCAATTTATCGGGGTTGTCGTGCCCAACGTCCGCATCGTGGCGAAAAAGTACATGGACACAGATCACGATACACTCCGGGAACTACTGGCATCCCCCGTGCACGAGTATCGTTTGGCGGCTCTCCTGATATTGACTTATTATTACGCGAAACATAAAGACGATGCATCCAAAAAAGCGTGCGTCGACTTCTATTTAAGCCAAGTCGATGCCATCAACAACTGGGACCTCGTTGATTTGAGTTGTTACAAAATATTGGGACACTGGCTGCATGACAAAGACAAACAGCTCCTGTACGATTGGGCGCACACCGACCATCTCTGGAAACAACGCATTGCCATGATATCATGCATGCACTTCGTGAAACACGGTGAATTCAAAGACGCACTGGCTATCGCCGACATTCTCCAACACCATTCTCACGATCTCATTCACAAGGCGGTCGGGTGGATATTACGGGAAACAGGCAAGGAAAACGAACAACTATTGACGGATTACCTTATCCCCCGCTACAAGAGGATGCCCCGCACCATGTTGCGCTACGCCATCGAACGTTTTGAAGAACCCAAGCGCAAAGCCTTTCTCCTCGGGGAATACAAATGACAATCTCATTTTCAATCTTAAATCTAAAATCATTAAATCTAAAATTAATTCATGGTTAGTTTTTTACAAGTTGATAGTCTGAGTAAACGTTTCGGAGAACATCTATTATTTGAAAATATAACGTTTAGTATTGCCCAAAATCAAAAAGTTGCCCTAATCGCTAAAAACGGTATGGGTAAATCCACCTTGTTACGCATCATCTTCGGTCAGGAAACCCCAGACACGGGTACGGTTATTTTTAGGAATGATGTTTCACTCGGATTCTTGGAGCAAGATCCCGAATTAAATCCCGAGAATTATGTTTTCGAGGAAGTTTTCAACACGGAAAATACCACGCTAAAACTGATCAAAGCATACGAACAAGCTGTAAAAGATAACGACACATCAATACTGGAAGAATTAATTCCACAAATGGATGCTTTACAGGCATGGGATTATGACTCCCAGATCAAACAAATATTATCGGAATTAAAAGTTGACAAATACACCCAACGCATCAAGGAACTTTCCGGCGGACAAAAGAAAAGAGTCGGTCTGGCAAAAGTACTGATAAGCAACCCGGACTTCTTGATTCTGGACGAGCCCACCAACCATCTGGACGTGGAGATGACCGAATGGTTGGAAGACTATCTGGATAAGACCAAAGCCACCCTTCTCATGGTAACGCACGACCGTTATTTTCTGGATAGAGTGTGTGACAAAATTGTCGAGATTGATGATTTCGGTATCTTCTCGTATGACGGCAACTACTCGTACTACCTCGAAAAAAGAGAAGAACGCATTGAAGCCCGCAACGCGTCAATCGACAAAGCCAAGAACCTTCTGCGCACCGAACAGGAATGGATGCGCCGTATGCCGCAAGCAAGAAGCCACAAGGCAAAATACAGAATCGACAATTTCTATAAAATCAAAGAAGTCGCCTCGCAGAACATCTCCGAACAACAATTGGAACTGGACATCAAGGGGCAACGGCTAGGCAAGAAAATTCTGGAACTGGAACACGTCAATAAAAGCTACGGGAACCTGAACGTACTGAAAGATTTCACGTACAAATTCGTGCGGGGTGAAAAAATCGGTATTATCGGTAGAAACGGCGTCGGGAAATCCACGTTCCTCGACATCATAACCCGCCAGATAGAACCGGACAGCGGAACCATCGAGATCGGGGAAACCGTGGTCTACGGGTATTACAAACAAGCGGGTATTACCTTTAAAGAAGACGATCGCCCTATTGACATCGTCAAAAACATATCCGAGAAAATTGACCTCGGCAACGGACGTATCATGTCAGCCTCCCAATTCCTCGAATATTTCCTGTTCCCGGACAAACTGCAATATTCACTCGTTGCCAAGCTCAGCGGGGGTGAACGCAGGCGGTTATACCTTTTGACCGTGCTTATGAGTAACCCGAACTTCTTGATTCTGGACGAGCCTACCAACGACCTCGACATCATGACCTTGAACGTGTTGGAAGAATATTTGCAATCATTCCAAGGCTGCCTGATCATCGTGTCGCACGACCGATTCTTTACCGACAAAGTGGTTGACCGGGTATTCGCTTTCGAGGGTGACGGTGTCGTGAAAGACTTCCCCGGGAATTATACCCAATATAAAAACAAAAAAGAAGAAGAAGAACTCCTTCGCAAACAAGCCGAAAAGAAAATCCCCGCCGCCCCCAAGCCCGTTCGGGAAAAAGAAAAAGTACGTAAACTGACCTTCAAGGAAAGGCAAGAAATGCAACAACTGGAAACCGATATGGAAAACTTGAACGCCGAGAAATCCAAACTGGAAGATGCTTTAAATTCCGGTACGCTAGGTGCGGATGAACTGGTCAAATCCTCCCAACGCATCGCCGAAATTATTGATATTCTTGACGAAAAAGAAATGCGCTGGCTGGAATTGAGCGAAATTGAATCGTAAATGTTTTCCCAATAGCTAAAAAAGGCTGTTCATTTTATTTTGAACAGCCTTTTTGTTTCCATGATTAAAACTATTTACTAACTTGCTTAACAGCCTCCGCCATAGATATCAAACTTTCATAGTGTACTCTATCATCGCAATTAGCAGCCCCCACTTTACTCTTCAATAAAGTAACTACCCGCTTCAACATCGCTTGATTGTAACCGAAAGTTTCATCAATCACACCTATTTCCACCTCTTCCTGGAAAGGACTGGCAGCCTGCCCGAACTGAACAGGTAACAATTGCCTAGCTACAGTTCCCAATCCACTCTCTTGTTCCATTTCCTGTAAATGACGATACATCTCATCCATGAAACTTTTGGAGAATAAATTATATGCCATCATCTCCTCTAAAGAAGGATGTAAACTTTTAATTGCCCGCGTATTCTTAATATAGTCAGTGCAGGTAACACCCATTCTATTAAAAATATTCTTCTGCAACAATTTTTCCTCTTGATTCAATTTCTTTCCTTGTATAGTCGGAGCGAAAACACCGGCATACAAATCATCGTAATAATCGCCAATCGTGTAAAGATTCTTATCTTGTGAAACATGAGAAGAGAGAAGAACCATCGCCCTTTTGCTTTCAATCACCTTGCTCACGGCAGCAATAATCTTTGCAGACGGGTACACGGCTAACTTTGTTTTATTAATCAATTCCGGACGATCGATCCACGAGCTGTTTCTCAACTCTTTCAACACCCATGCCAACGCTTCTTTTTGTTTTGCGCGTGCTACCGATTTCACGGCTTCACCGGCTGTTCCGTCTTTCACTTGCGACAAGTAAATACCACCTACCTGATACAACGCGTTCAACAAGTAACGCATGTATTGCTCTTGAATTCCAGAATAAAGTTGCATCCGGTGAGAGAAATCCGGGTCATCTGAAATCCACTCGTTCAAGTGGTTCAAGATATACTTCAAGTTCTTTATCCCGTAGGTTCCTGCCTTTACGGGATCATCACCTAAATCTTCCTCCAACGCACTCGGGTCTATACGGAAAGCCAACTGTTGACGCCCGTAACGATAGCGAGGATCTCCGGCTTTCTCGTCAATCCATTTCTCGGCGATTTTAGATTCCTCCCACATATCCTTGGCTTCCGGAACAGGAGAATACAACCATTTAATCACGTAATAATCATACACGCCAAGATCGGGAGGAGTCAACTTCACCCCTTTATCTCCCGGTTGCGCTACATAATTGAAACGAGCGTAGTCCATGATAGAAGGAGTAGTCCCGTATTTTTGAGTGAAAGAAACGGAACGCAAAGAATCCACCGGAACGGAAGCCGAAGCAGACATGTTATGCAACATACCTAAGGTATGACCTATCTCGTGCGTGATAACATACGTGAGCGATTCATCAAAAACATCTTTCGGCATCTTAACGGCACGCACACGAGGATCTACTTGTGCCGTCTGAACGAAACGCCAGTTATTAATCAACTGAACAACATTATTATAAACAATCACCGAAGCGTTAATAATCTCCCCGGTAGTCGGGTCCACCCAAGACGGTCCCATGGCATTTGCCTCCGCGTTAGGACAATAACGGATACAAGAATATTTCAAGTTATCGGGATCAAAATTCGGGTCATCCTTCGGGAAATCCTTTGCCACCATCACGTTCTTGAAGCCGATTTTCTCGAAAGCTTTATTCCAATTCAAAACAGCCGCTTTAATCGGACCTCTCCACTCGTCCGGGAATGCGTCATCCACGTACCACACGATCGGTTTCACGGGTTCTACAAGCTCTCCGCGCTTCCACGCTTCCATGTCTTTCGGTTCTACCCTCCAGCGATTAGCCAAAACATAAGTATCGAAACCGTCTTTTTCTTGGGATATCTTCCGGATAGGGAACTGCATTCTTGCGCTCGCCGAATTCAACGAGTAAAAAATTCCAACACGGGAATCCTGCACACGAGGGCGCATTTTAGAATCCGGCAACAAAAGAAAAGTAATCACGGAACGAGTCGACACCTGTCCTAAAGGTATAGATCCGAACAACGTCATATATTGAGCCTCCACAGGCTGAGCCACTTCCAACGATGCGTTATCTTCAAACGCTTTCACGCCTTCAAAAGTAAATTTACTTGAAACAGGGGAAGAAGTGAGCAATCCGCCGCTAACTTTTGGGGCAAGAGCCTTGTTATCTTTTATAAATGACGTCACTTCAATCACCACGGCAGAACTATCCGCATTATACGAGTGAACGGTGAACGATTTTGCCGGAATATCGATATAACTTTTCTCCATGGCTTTCTTCACCCACTCTTTATTCTCTCCCATCGTGGCGGCCAAATTAGGTTTGTTGAACACGATAGACGAATCTTTCTTAACCACGCGATAAAGCACAGGAGCACTGTATTTATACCCCACGTTAAGCAACAAAGGTTCAGAAGTGGCAGATAAAGTTCCTCCCACTAATATATCACGCCCCATGTACTTCAACGGGTATTCCAAATAAACCTTCTGGCCTACTTTATGAATGGTCAAGAAATCCCCCTTCGCAGTAACGATCCCCGGAGTTTGAACCAACTTCTCGTATTTGCTTTTTTTCTTTTTAACAGGCTCTTTCACCTCTTCAGTTGTCACTTTTTTCTTCTTCTTTTTGAACAATCCCCCCGCGTAACTCTCTCCTGCAACGGGAACAAGCAAGGTCAACAACAATAAAAATGAAGACAATCTTCTCATTTTTAATAATTTTAAATTAAACATTATGATTACATAAAATACAAACTTCCATACTTCAAGACGCTATAAACAATCATCGCTTCTATTCAGATTCAGCATTCAACAACTCTTGCACTTTCTTACGCAACACATTTCGATGCAATTCTTTAGCCGCGAACTTACCCTCTCTGTCCAGAACCACCAGATAAGGTATCCCCTCAATTCCCAAATCTGTACAGATACCATCTTTTTTATAACCGCACGGATTCCGGTAACTCTTCCACGGGAGCTGTTCTTCCCGACAGGCTTTCAACCATTTCTCTCTAGAATCATCCATGGAAATACTCACGACACGTAACCCCATATGAGCGAAATCTTTATACAATCGCCGCAAACTTTTCATCTCACTCCGGCAAGGTCCACACCACGATGCCCAACAATCAATAACCGTAATATATCCTTTCAAAGAATCCAGCCGAATAGTATCACCCGCTTCATTCTCCAAAAGATAATCCGGGAAATCTTGACCGATTGCACTCACGAAAACTCTTTCCAATTTATCTTTTAAAGCTTTCCCGATACTCGACTGCTGTATTTCCGGCGATAGCAAATCATACATCTCTTTTCCCCACTCGTAATGCGACTTCATTTCTTCGCAGGCTAAATAAGCGGCATACACGTTATCGGAATACTTTTTCACCAAATCACGAGCAATAGAAAAACGTAAATCATCAAACCACAACCTTTCAGACATCAAACTATCAAACAACACTTGATCATTTCTCGTTGAAGCCTGAAAAATACTTAATCCGGAAGCATTCTCATCCACCACTTTCGTGTAAAGTTCATCAAATGTTTCTCCACACTTTTTTCTTATCTCGTTAGCGTACGACCCTTTTAAACTATCCGCGCATATCCCTCGTCGTGAGGAAACCGTAATACTCATTTCCTCCCCGTCTAAATACAAATCTGCTTGCCGTTCGTTAAACTTCAATCTATATAACCCGGGTTCTTCAAGTATTCCCTTGAAAATATACTCCCCGTTTTTCAATTCCCCCGAACATAGCAACTTAAGATTCTCTCCGGTAGAATACAAAGCAATTTGTCCTGTATCCTGATCCTGCACATTTACTTTCAACCTGAAAGACATTCCGGATGGAGACGAACAACAAACGATACCCCACAAGAACACGAATAAAATCAGTACTCTCATTTTCATTCTAACTTCTCCTCCTAGTTATTCTTCTCAACCAGCTCATCCCGAACTGATTCCATCAACTTTTTCAGATATTCATACTTATCCAATATAATAGGACAATCACTATATTCCGCCTGAAAAACATCCCAATCATCCTTCAAAACTTCCATAACAAAATCAAGAAGATCCGCATTTTCCGTCGGACATCTATAGTATTTTACAAAACCTTGAAACATAACATATTTCTCACCCTCTTCATCAACACTCAAGAATCCATAATACTTCTTATCTTTCCATGGAAACAAAGAAGAAGAAGACTGTTGAACATCCTGCAAATGCATATCAGTAACCTTACCGTCTTCACCAACAACACTCGAGAGTCCATAAAAATACTCTAACTCTTTCGAATAATTATTCACTAAAGCATGCGCCCATTCAGAGCCCCTAATCCTCAAACCAAACGCTTCTTTATCTTCCCGTGTCATTTCTTTCAATTCTGCTACACGAGAAACAACCGCTCCCGACATTCCATAATAAAGATCGATTTGATCGCTACTAAATATCAAGTCTTCAACAAGCAAAAAACATCTAGGCTTCATACCCTTTTGCTGAAAAGGAATAACATACTCTTCCAAGAATTTTACCCCTTCCAGAATATCCTGACGCTGCTCCGAAAGCGTGTACTTCATACTTGTCACGTTCTGCTCTATAGAATATCCTAACATCAACGTTTTATAATAAATAATCGAATCCCCGTTCGCGTCTAATCCTCGATACTCCCTCCCGATCGTATCATTATAATAAACAGGCACTTTATATTTACTATAAATTTCATAAATCAAATGATCCAATTCATCATTGGGATTATCCTTTATCACGTACCAATCCACATCCACGTTTGACGGAGATAACGTACCGTTCTCATCATCATGACAACTTGCCAAAGCAAACAATGACAACAACAATATTCCAATTAAATTTTTCATCATCAATCACTTTTTCGATTACTATTCATATTCCACATACACGGGAGCGGGCCGCTCATTATTAACCATATTTCCATCCGTGAATTGCAATTCATAAGTAGGGATTGGCAAAACCCACCCGCCGTCAGGATAAGCCGGTAACTCGTAATACCCACACGCCACTCCCGTACTTTGAACACGTACCTCATGCCTTATTGACTTTACATCCGGGTATTTAGGACTCACGGAATACCGGCGCAAATCAAACCAACGATGTCCCTCGAAGCACAATTCCAAACGACGTTCATTCCAAATAAAATCCACTAAATCTTTCCCCGTTTTGGTTTCAATATCCGGCACGCCTTCCGCGCAATAACGAGTAGCAAGAAAAGAATTCATAACGTTTTTAGCGCCCTCCTCCTTGTCCTGCATCGCTAATGCCTCTGCCTTATTCAAATAAATCTCCGCATACCGAATCAAGTTACAATCAGACACTCCTCCATTTGACCATTTCTTAAATTTAGAAGGATAATTTCCATAAGAATAAATCGTAATCCCCAATTTATATCGTTGGTCATTTGCTTGATTATAAAAAGCAGCCTTCAGATCTTCAGATATCGCGTAAGTAGTCTTCGTTTTATACCCCACCATCGCATTAAGACGATATTCTCCTTGAGAAAAAATCGTTTCCGTAGACTTCGAAGAAAGTATACTGGTACCCGACTTCAATGTATTCAAATCCTGCAAACGATAAGTAGCCTGCATAATCGTATCGCATTGACTATCGCACTTTTCCCATTCACCCATGTAAAGATACACCCGGCTCAACAAAGCCCTTGCCGCCGTTTCATTAGCTCGATAAACCGAAGCTTGAACAATGCCTTTCAAATCCGAAATAGCTTTCAATAAATCCTCCACGATCAAGTTATAAACATCTGCCACCGGATCCCGGACAAAATCCTTATCTTCCACTTCCGACCTCACTTTAATCGGAACTCCTAAATCCGTGGCAGCAGTTCCCGCAGCATAAGGTTTTGCATATAAATTAACCAGCCAAAAATAGTACGTGGCTCTCAGGAACAAAGCTTCACCTTTAACTCTATGGTAATCCGCCCCCGCATCCCGAAACGCTTCCACCTCATCCAATATCACGTTCAAAGAAGCTATATGCTCGTACAAACCACTCCACACGTAATCATGCTTGACGGTTCCGTTCTCATCCGTACTCGGCAACTTCAACCACTCGTAATACCCGATATAAACCGGGGACCCCAATTTGTCCCAGTAATTGGGTTTTGATGACAACTGCACATCATCATCCATCAAATGAATCCACGAAGCTATCGTCGTTTCCCCCTCGTCATCACTATCACTGGTTTCCCGAGAAATCATGTACCCGTCCCCCACCAGCAGTTCGCTTAAATCCGAGATCGAATTCACGTATAATAAATCTCTAGGATACTCTTCCAAAAAATCCCCACAAGACACCAACAACACGCTCCACAGAATACCGAATATATTTATTATCTTTTTCATACGCTATGATTTAGAATGTTACATTTAAATTCATTGAAAAAGTCGGACAAAGCGACATATTAATCGACGGAGCAGACCCCGATTGAACAGCAGGATCCTGTCCTTTCAACTTTTTATCACAAATCATAAACAAGTTCGTGCAAGAAAAACCGATATACGCCGACTTCATATACATTTTCCTCGCGAAAGCCTCCGGTACATTATAACGTAATGACAAAGATTGCATCTTGAGATAATCACCGCTGACCACCCGTATATTGGAATTATCCCACATATTCCAAAGATTCTTACCGAAATTATAAGGTTTTTCCACGCACCACATTCCCATCGTCTGTCCAAACCTTTCACCGGAAACAATACCCGGAATCGTTGTATTACGTTCATCACCGGGATATCTCCAACGATTCATAAACTCTTTCCTCGCATTCGCTGCCGGCTGGGGAGCTATCGTTCCGTATGTACTTTCCAAATCCGGATACATCTTTAACAGGCGGACTTTAGAACCCAAACTATAAGCCAGATTAAACGATAAAGTAAATCGGCGATAGGTAAAACTATTGTTCAACCCTCCCTGAATAACAGGTACGCGTGTTCCGGAATGCTCTAATACCGTGGTAAACACCTCATCACGCTCCATCGAATCATACAAAGCCTCTCTATCCAATACAACGTTTCCCTCGTCATCATAATCATACCGATCTACATCGTAAAACATCGGACACCCGTCCGCGGGATCCAATCCTTTAAACTTATACGAATAGAAAGTATTCAAGGGACGTCCCACGATCTGGGCTGTACCGTTCAAATAATTCGCATAAGTATACCGGTCATGCATAGATTTATCTTTCACCTTTCGCCCCTTCGTCAACTGATTCAACACCTGTCCCAATTGAGGATCGAAAATCCACCGGAAACCGTTAGGATTCTCCGCCGAGAACGTGTTCACGGGAATAACTCGCAACGAAAACTCGAATCCTTTATTTTCCAATGTACCCTTATTCAACACGTAATCTTCCCGCCCGTTTACACGTGAAATTGTTTTCGTCAAGAACGTGTCATTCGTCTTTTTATAATAATAACTAACGCTGGCGGAAAACCTTCCTTTGAACAAATCAAAATCTAACTGGACATTAGTTGAAGCCGTTTTCTCCCATTTCAACATGGGATTCGGAAAACGATAAACATAAGAAGCGTACTCTCCCAAAGTAGAATTCATGTCCCCCTTGCGTATAACCAACTTCGAACTTTCGGACTCTAACATATTTCCTTGATAGCCAAAAGAAGCGCGTAAAGATAAGCTCCCCAGCCAATTTACCTCCTTGAACAAATCATCCTTAATATTCCAACGTCCGGATACCGACCATATAGGAGTAATTTTATCATTCGCCTTCGTTCCAAATTTATTAGAAGTATCAAAACGCATATTCGCGTTAAACATATACAAACTCTTGTAATCATATGACAATGAAGCGTAGCCGGAAATCAAATTCGTTTTGGAATCAGAAAATACCCCTCTTGCCTCGCTGGATTGAGTCCATTTACGAAACGCCTGATAATAAACCAAATCAATTTCCGCGACCAACAATCCTCGCTCCGGGATATACCCCCGGTACGTTTTACTAGAACCCGTGTAATGGCTTGAAGAAGCCTCCGCACCTAAAGTTGCCACAATCTGATGGTTACTCTCCGTATCCAAATACTTATTGAAATCCAACTGGGCACGCAAAGTCCAAGCCTCGTTATCGGTATTCTCTTTTCTCAATTCACCTCCCACCGGACACTCGTTCACCCGGTCCTCATCCTTATCGGGATCTTTAAGTAAACTATCTGTACGTCTTAACTTCCTCACGTAAAAAGATTCTTGCCCATACCAAGTATCCACGTCCGTTGAAGAAGTTGAATACGCGAAAGTCAAACCCAATTTCAACGGTTCAATCATACGCCAATCAACCGTCGCGTTCACGCTCATACTTTTGGTATTCGAATCATACGAACTATTATTCATTTCATTAATAATGCTATACGGGCACCAATCAATAGAACTTCCCGCGCTATTACCTCTCCGTTTATAATACCACAAACTTCCATCTTCATTAAAAGCGGGAAGAGCCCGGCTCGTGTTATAAGCATATCCCAACACATTCACCTCGGAAGGAGTATAAGAGCGGTCGGACACATTTCCATTCATACCAAAACGCAAAGTCACGTTATTCAAATTAGCCGTCAGATTCACGCTTGTCGTGTAATTTTTCATTCCTTCCCCTTTCGTCGTTCCTTGGCTATCATTATAACCCAAAGAAGCGTAATATTTTAACGAGGACGAGCCCCCAGAAATACCCAAGGTATGCCTGTGGGACCAAGAATTCTGCAACAGCAAATCCAACCAATCCGTGTTCATCGACTCGTATCTGCCGACCTCCTTTTGGAACTGATTGAAATCAATCCGGTCATTCCAGTAATCACGCAAAGCCCCCTCGTATCCTACCCACGAATCAATCGTATTATATGTAATTCCTTTCTCTACCAACTCCCTAGACAAAGCGATTCTCTCCCTCGAATTCATCATATTCACGCTTTTATCCCCATAATGCGGACGACGCGTAAAAGTTCCCGCTACCGAATAATTAATCGCCGAGGGACCTTCCTTACCCTTTTTAGTCGTGATCACTATAACACCGTTTGCCGCACGAGCACCGTAAATAGCGGTAGCCGAAGCATCCTTCAAAACATCTATCTGCTCGATATCTTCCGGGTTCAATCCGGAAATCGCGTTGCCCAACAGATTCACGAAATCCAAGTCATTAATCTGCGAGGGATCAATATCCACCGGATCCTGTTGAATAATTCCATCCACCACCCAAACAGGTTCCTGATTCCCTAAAATAGTAGAAGTTCCCCGGATTCTCAAACGTGGAACAGCACCCACTTGTCCCGAATTCTGCATAAAAATCATTCCCGGCACATGCCCTTCCAACATCTGGTCGATACTATTCAATCCCGGCACGATAATATCCTCCGCCTTGATCGAAGTCACGGCACTTGTCAGTTTTCGCTTGTCAATCGTCTGATACCCCGTACTCACGACAACCACCTCATCCAAGGCTACCTCCGATTCCTTCATCACCACGTTAATCGTGTCCTTACCCGTGTAAACGACTTCACGATTCTCCATTCCCACGAAAGAAAACAACAAGGAAAACTTTTCCATCGCCGGCAAATTCAAGACATACCGTCCCTCCACGTTCGTCACCGTTCCGAGCGTCAAACCCTTCACCAGCACCGTCACACCCGGAAGAGGAAGTTTCTTCTCGTCCGTTACCCTACCCACGATACGGATACTTTTCTTTTGTTCATCATCCGCGACTTTCACCTCACGCTTCACCACGATAATATTCCCCCTGAAATTGTAGACCAAATCCGTCCCTTCAAAAATTCGCTTCAACACGCTCTCCACTGTTTCACTCTCCACCTTGATTGATAACCTCCCCAATTGGTTTGTCTGCTCCGTGTTAAACAGGAAATGTAAATCCGTCTGTCGTTGAATCTCATCAAACAACATTTTCACCGTTACATTTTTCATGTCCAAACTCACTCTCTCCTGTTGGGCAAAACTACTTGCCGAAAGAGAAAATGTAAATCCAATCATTAAAACGAGAAACACTCTCATCATTTTCCAAAATTTGTGTCCACATCCCCGTAAGAATGGTGGACAATTTCCATTTTTTTGCATACATTTGTTGTTGAATAATTAACAATTATCAATAAGCTTCACGCCAATAAAGCTCAATGATGATTAAAACACACGGGAGGTGCTTCCAACGCCTTCCGTTTTTTATTATCGTGAAATCACTATTGTACGCCCCTTCACCGAAAATAACACACCGGTAGACTCGGTTATAACATCAAAAATATTTTGTATCTCTTTATACCTTCCCAAATACCCGGAAAAATGCAATTGCTTCACGGATTCCGTCTGATAGAATACTTCCACGTCATACCACAAAGAAAGAGTAGTCATGATATTCTCCAAAGTCTCATCCTCGAAAGCGAAAACACCTTTCACCCAAGCCAAATACTGCCGGGGATCCACCTGTCGAATCGCCATCGAACCGTCTTTCGGGTCGAAACAAGCAAGCTCTCCCGGCTTCAAAACACATTCATTCCCGGAACGGATAGCCTTTATCCCGACTTTTCCACTTTCCAAAACCGTTTGAATCCCTTCCGGTCGCCGTGTATTCACGTTAAACGAAGTCCCGTACACTTGCACCTGCACCTCGTCCGTCATCACGTAAAACGGGCGGGTAGAATCCGTTGCCACCTCAAAATAAGCCTCCCCGGAAAGAAAAACCCGACGTTCATCCTCGTCAAATATCACCGGGTATCTCAAATCCGTGGCTGAATTCAACGTAACCCGGGTCCCGTCGGATAAAGTTAAATGAAACTCCCCGCCCTTGGGAATTTGCAAAGTATTATACTTCAACTCTATTTTTTTCCCGTTTCCGCCGTCCTCGTACACCAAGCCACCATCCGTCCTGCGTACCCTTCTCCCCTCTTCCAACCTTATCTCGCTTTCTTCGCTCTTGCCCAAAGACACTTTCACACCATCGGAAAGAATCAACATCGCCTTATTCATCCCGGGATAAATCACCCCGCCAATCTGCTGTGGATCCAAAGTAACATCTTTACCCGCCAGCCAAACCGCCAAACCGATCGCAACCGGTATAACCACCGCCGCCACGTACTTCAATACACGTGTAAACAACTTAGATTTTCTCACTTGAGTCCGATTCAAGAAACAACTCCACCCTTTTTCCATATCAATATCACGAAATTCCGGAAATTCCGAAGTAAAACGATTATCCCGCAACATCTCCTTGAAAAAACACCGATTTTCTTCCCGTTCCTCCACCCACGATTCCAGCACAATCTTCTCCTCATCCGAAATCGAACCAGCCAAGTAAAGACGGATCAATCGAACAATATTTTCATTATACACATTCATTTTACATCTTTTTTACTCCCTATACGACAAGAGTACCCAAAAGAGGTAAAAGAAAAATTACTTTTTTTACAAAAAAAACATCAATCGATTGATTTCAAGCAAGAAAAAAAACAAAAAAATTAAATCAACTTAAATAACAGAACCCAGAAAAACACATTCCCTAAACGCTCCTTCAAAAAACATACCGCGTTTCTTTTATGCGCTTTCACGGTTTGAACAGACAATGACAACAACTCGGCAATCTCGTCATTCTTTTTGCCTTTTAAATGCAACTCGAACACCTCCCGACAACGTTCAGGCAACTCACTAACAGCTATATACAACTCCCGGTAAATTTCCTCCCTCATCAAGCCGAACTCACCATCTTCCCCCTCTTGTTGATTCTCCATCATGTAAACGACATACCGCTCCTCCACCGCCTTGTGTTTCAAATAATCCAAACACTTGTTATTTACTAAATCATATAAATACGCCCGAAATCCACGATAGGAATTAAACACCTTACTCCCTTCCCATATAGCGATAAAAACCTCCTGCACGATATCTTCGGCAACCTCCCTCTGTTGTACTCGACGCATCGCGTACAACACCATGTAGCTGTAGAATCGTTTAAACAACTCCCGGTAAGCCGAAACTTGCTTCACATTAATTTGCCGAATAAATTCACCGTCAACATTACACATACTAATTATCCTGAATCAGTCCGTACAAAAATAATACATAATTCTATCTTTTTGAAAGGAAACATAAAAAATAGTATCCTCTCAATCATTACCAAAAGTATAACACCCGTAATTCTTATTTCTTTTTCTTCTCCAAATCATCCTCCGGCTCCGTTCCCAACGCTTCGGATTCCTCCTTGATTTCGTCCATGTAATTTGCCAGATTATCCCGTGCATCGTCATCATCATTTTCCAAAATCTCACCCAAAGCGTCAACATACGCTTCCTGTAACTTCTCATCCTCCTCCGGGGTCAAATGTCTTTTTACATCTATCTCTTCTTTCTCGGAAGAACCTTTTTTATTTTCTTTCTTTTCCATAATGCTTTATCTTTAATCTATAAAGCATTGAAACGAAAGGAAAAGAAAAAAGTTCGACCAATCCAAAACTCAAAATCAATACCTAATCCAACATTTTTTCTAATATATTTTCAACCTCCTCCACTGTCGGACAAACAGCCAATATCTTTCCATCCCGATCCACGAGGAAAGTTCCCCCTCCTGCCCCTCCGACACAATACTTAAACCAAATATTTCCAATATCATTAATTTCTACCAGATTCAACCACGGGTAACCATCTTGAAGTGCTGCATTCTTTGCACTATGTACATTTTTCTCCCGTGCAACACCAACAATTGTAAAACCTTTTGACTTATACTTTTCATATACCGGAATCATACTTTTCGAATATCTCCGACAAGGTCCACACCACGACGCCCACAAATCAATCAAAGCTACTTTACCATCAATCTGTTCCGATAAAGTCACCGGATGTCCGCCAAAATCAGGAGCCGTAAAATCAATATATTTTCCCCCGACCTCTATCTTCTTTAATGATTCAAGCATCGTCGCTATCAGAGACGTGTACGAATGTTCGGGAAACATCGGTTTATAAACCGAATAATACATTTTCTCCAAACGCTGCAAATCTTTAAATGATAACATTTCAAACTCCTCCGGCAAACCATGTACCCGATATTTTACCAACATATTTAAATCATCCATCAATAAGAAATACGCTACTAAAGAAGGATTTTGTGCCATGTAATCCTCTTTCCATTTTTGCCCTTGTCTATGTAAACTTTTATTTTTCTCATTTAACGCTATAACTTGAGGTGTGTACGCCTTTTCCTCTCTTTTCAATTGCACGTAAACGGCATCCAAACTATCCAATTTCCGGCGATCATCACGAACCTGTGACATCAATTGATGTAATTCCATCGCTTGAGGTGAAAAATATAGATTTTGACGATACAATGAATCATATTGAGCATACAATGTTTTAAAATGAAATCTATCCTCCTTATCTTTCAAATAATTTTGATACAATTGATTGATTTCACCACCATAAATCTCCGAAACAAAATCAGAATCGTCTAAACGGATATTAATTTCCACAGAACCCGGTTCAACAAAGAAATCAATTGGTTTATAAGCACTTTTTGCCAATTCATCAGCAAATATCAACCTATACATCCTACTCTCGTTTGACTCACAAACATACTTGAATTTCCCATTTCGAATAGGAATAATTGCATTGGGATTCTGAATTCGATCGTCAGCATCATATTCCATCAACACCAGCCGATAGCTCCAAGGACGACCAACGACTTCCCCCTCTATCACACAACTCTTTGCATTCACGTTCTGTTCCAAATCCGCCTCTAAAAGAATTCCTTGAATAAACCAATCATCCTCATGATTCCCCTCCACGTAATCTATTTTCTTTTCATTCGCATCCAAAGGTTCAAAATAGAGTCGAAAAGTCATTATACCGGGATCCGGTAAAAAAACTTTTTGATTTAAATCAATCCCTTCTGCACTTAATAATCTATATTCTTTACCACTATCCCCTTTTATAATCGTCCGACCTGCTATTCGTATCCATCCGCCAGGCGAAGCATTCACTTGCCCCGTTACAATCGTCGCATCTTTTGTCATTTCGATCTTTACAATATCGAACATATATGTATTCGTGTTTTCATACCAAGGAACGTCTATTACCCTATTTTGTCCCCATCCCGTCATCGTAATACTTATCCACAAACACAGACTAAATATTAAACCTTTACATTTCATACACTTCTTTTAATAACAATAAATAATCGCCAATCCCAAATTATATCAAAATTTTCTATTTCAATTTCAGCCGCACGATACATGCCAGATTAAAACTTTTTGCCATTTCGAACTGCTTTTTCCCTTGTTCGTCAAGCATCTCGAAAGGAACACCCCGATCCAGATCCGCGCCGGAACAAATGAAAACAATCTCATCCTCATCAAAATAAGTTTGCAACGGGAACTCCACGTCTTCCGTGAAAAACTCGAACTTCCGACACGACCGATCTTTCGTGTTGCAAAGAACATAGAAGAACTCCGGGTAAAAAATACCTTTTCGCGTATCCTTAAAATTCGCCAGTATCCAATCACCCCAAGCCCTAGACTCTCCGATCGTGACCGTAAACGTCGTATTCAACCAATCTGCACGTTTCTGTTGATACTCCTGCTTCAAACCATGATTATTCCTTGCTTTTCCCGTCGGCTTCCCGAAAGGCGGGCTCTTAACCTGCGACACCCGATACGGGGAACGTCCCGTGGTAAAGTGGTAAACAGGCACGATCCTGTCCAACTCAATTCGATAATACGTGTTCAAAAAATGGAAAGCACCGTAATTCACCCCGTCTTTCATGTACCCGTACAAATCAAACGCCGTACCAAACACATCCGGTACGGTAAACGCACTGGCAGTATAAGCATTCTTCTCCCGTGAAAAATAATGTATCTTCTTTTCGGGTGCCGTACGTAAACAAGCGAACACATCCTTACTCATGGGAAATATTCGGTAAATCGATCCCCGCGGTCGGTACGTCTTGAGATATTCCCCTTTCAACGTGTATTCCAACACACCTCTCCACTGGGATAAAAGCAATAACCTTTCATTGAATGGGTCAATCACCACATCCGAAATCTCATCATATTGTCCTTCTTCCTTGCCTTGGGCCCCAATCCGGCTGACCAACTCACCCGCCCGGTCGAACACGAAAACCTCTTGTTCGTTCAACACGTAGTACAAACCTTTATAAGATTTCACTCCATGAGCCGATTTCTGAAAATAAGGCAATAGTATAATTTCAATACTACCACATATCTCCCGTAGTGACACCCGGTCATTCTGTGACATCTTGAACTCATACACGGGAGCACTACTTTTCGATGTCGTTTTCTTTTCTTTACAACCTGCTAAAACAAGAAAAACACTTATCACAAACAAGCATCTCATAATTTATCTATTTAAAAATAAATCCTACTGTCCGCACTTCTCGTTAACAGGTGTAAGTTATGATTTTTTCTTGTTTTTTCAAAAGGATTGTCTTAAAATATAGTGTTTTCATGATTCTAAGTACCGCCACATCAAAACATGGCGTGTGCCGCTGAAAATAAATCTTGCGACACACGCCATACAATCTAAAACCTTATTTTTCTACCTTCCCCTCCTACGCAACCAGATCACGAGAGCCAAAACAATCATCAACGACGGGATGATCCACCGCAGGATGACAGTCCACGTGGAAGCCTCCCTCTCGCTAAGATTAATCAAGTCATCTGGCGGAGTCGGACGACGCACATCAATGGGCACCTCCTCGTCGGACAACCAGAAGAAACTACCCGGGATCAACGTGAAATTGCTGGCAGAGATACCTTTGTGACCGGAACTCAACTCGCCGTTACTGATACAGTCAGCATCTCCAAACACCAGCACTTTTTGCGTCCTCCCTTGAATCTCGCGAGTCAAGGCCAAGATCGTGGCATAACGTTGCTGCACCTCCCCCAATTCGGGATTCAAGCGGGCAGTGTCATCCACGAAGTCCGTGGTCTGCATCTCGTTCCATACCAGCGAATCGGTTTCGAACAACGGTATCGCCTCGTACCCTTTTTCCGGGCTGAATACCAATCCGGATACACCGGGATTCACCACCACAAACCCTCTCTCGTGCATTTGATCGAAATGATATATCAACTCCCGTCCCTCTTTCGTCGGCTTCACCACCACGAGATCGGGGGCGTGATTATCCGAAACACTCACCAGTTGCCCGGGTACCAGCTTCACGCCAAACTCTGCCAGTAACGGATTCATGTACTCCCCGCGTTTCGGCTCGCTCAAGATCATCAAATTGCCTCCGCGAGCGATATATTGATCCAAATTCGTTTTTTGCACAGGGGGCAGCTCACTTCTCATCTCGGCAATCACCAAGATATCAATATCTTCCGGAATCTCGCTATCCAGTTTCACCTCCACCACATCGAATCCTTGATTCAACAAGGCATTGCGGAACGGCTTGTCCCACGTGAAAGTATTATAATCGCGATCACCTATCTTCTTCACGTCGCGCTCGCCGTGCCCCGTCAAGAAACCCACTTTCGGCAACTCCATCACTAAACGCTTGAAAGCAGCCGTAATCTCCGTCTCGAACGGGTGATGATACATATCGTTGTACACGCGCAGGAAGGTATTCTCCCCGCTCTCCCGTTCCAGCAAACGCACGAATCTGTTGCCCTCCGGCCACAAATCTATCTGCTCCCGTATTTTTTCCGGCGCGATAAACATCGTGGAATCCAAGCGATACCCTTTTACTACCTCCTGGAACCGCTCTTTCGTGTTTTTATCCGGCCAACGCTCATCTTGTCGCGGGTCTGCTATCGTGTCATAATAATACACGTATTTCATCTTAATCTCCGGTTTAAAGCGCACGTACTGGCGGAACCGATCTTGATCCCGTTTCACCTGCGAAGGCAAAGCCGTCCACAAATCATTCAAGTCCAACGCATTCACGTACGTCGTAATCGTCAACCCGCCTTCCATCTTTGCCACCACGTCTTGACTGTTCTCCGTCAGAGTGTTCGATTTTGTCGCCGTGGTATCGTAATAAGTCATCAACACCGGACGGGAAGAGAAATACCCTATCACGCTAGCAATCAACAGTACGCCCGCATACTTCCCGATCGTCATCGTCCACGGTGCCTTCTGACGATTTGCCTGCAAACGGATCACCGTCAAGACCAAGAATAAAGCGGATACCGTGATGAAATAAATCACGTCCTCGCTACAAATCAAACCGCGAATAAACTCCCCGGAACGCCCCGATATAGACAACCAATAAGTAATCTCCCGTACCAACTCGAACTCCTGCCACAAGTCTTTCACGTAACTCAACAAACCGAGCACCACCAGCGTCATGATGGCTGCCACCACTTGATATGACGTCAAACTCGACATAAACAACCCTACCGCCGCGTAGGCACAAATCAGGAAATAGAGTCCCAACAAGCCCGACAACACCATCGGGAAGTCGAAATCCTTAACCGTGAAAACACCGAACAACGCGATTAACAGCAATACAACAATCAACGCCAACCCGTAGATCATCATCGAGAGATATTTCCCGAGAATAATCTGCCAGTTCGTTACCGGCGACGAGTACAACAACTTGATCGAACCGCTACTCAATTCCCTACTCATCAACCCCATCGTCAAGAGCGGGATGTAGAGGTAAAGATAACCTTGCACTGCCGTGAATAATCCGCCCCAAGGGTTAGCAAACAAACTGGAAGTAATCGACTGTATCGGGTACCCCAGTTCTTGGGTTTGTACATACGACTCTATATTTCCCATGAAATTCGTCACCGCTTGAAAAGCAAAAATCACGAGAATCAACCATGCTATCGGCGAGTAAAAGAGCGTTTGCAGCTCCATCTTCGCTATCTTGTATATCTTTTTCATTCTATATCTTCTTTATCCATTTACGCTATTTTTTTGATAACTCTGCAAATATGGTATCCAGCGAACTCTTCTCCATGTTCAGTCCATTCAGACGCCAGCCGCGGGCAGCACTCACCTCTGCCACCTTTTCCAATGCCTCCTGCGCATTGGAAAAGTGAAGGCGATACCTCGTCCCCCCTAACTCCTCTACCTGAAGCACCCCCGGAATACCGGATCTCAAATCCTCCGCCGACGGGCGGGCAATCAACGACACCTCCACCGTACTGGGAATAATATAATTATCGAACTCATCCACGCTTCCGGAAAACACCAGCGTTCCTTGCTCGATCATACGGATATATTCACACGTGGCCTGCACCTCCGGCAAAATATGCGTGGAGAGAATCACGGTTCGATCCTCCGCAATATCCTTAATCAAGTGACGAACCTCCACGATCTGGTTGGGGTCCAAGCCATTCGTGGGTTCATCCAGCACGACAACAGCAGGCTCATGAATAATCGCTTGGGCGATTCCCACGCGTTGCTGGTATCCACCGGAAAGGTTATGAATCAATCGTTTCCGGAAATGAGTGATTCCACAACGCTCCAACGCCTTGTCAATCGCCTTGCTTACCTCATTGGTAGGAATATCCCGCATGAAGGAGCAATACTCCAAATACTCTTCCACCGTCAAATCCATCTGTAACGGTGGTTGTTGCGGCAGGAAACCGATATGGCGCTTAGCCGCTACCGGGTTCTCCCGCATATCAATTCCCTTGATATGGACGCTCCCCTCTGTTTGCTTGAGAACGCCACAGATGATATTCATCATCGTTGACTTTCCGGCCCCGTTGGAACCCAACAGACCGTAAATACCGTTTTTACGAATCTCGAAACTGATGTCCCGCACCGCCCACTGCACGCTATAGCGATGGGACAGTCTCTCTACCTTCAAAATCGACTCTTCCATAAATCTTTAAATTAACTTGTTACAATGATTTATCTAATAATACTCACAACTATAACTCCTCGTTTTTTAGACACAACACCCCCACGTGCGGCTCTCCATTGCTGCCGAACCGCCCTACTTCAATTCTTTTTTTACAGGAAAAACTCCTCCGTCTGCTTCGCAGCCAAGTGAGCCCGGAAGCCGGTCTCGAACCAGCTCACGCTCGGCAAACCGAGAGCTTGCTCTCTTTCTGCCCTCGCTTAATCGCTGGTTTCCTCTATAAACAGAGGAGGAGCTGGTGAATCGTACCAAAGGAGGGAGTTTTAGATAACTTTTGCCACTCCCTCCTGTTTCTTAATTATACGTGACCTCTCCCACCTTTTTCAAATCCACTTTATATTTATCTAAAAACCAGTTGCGCAAGATATCGTACTTCCGTTTTATCAAGGGATACTTCGCGAGATAATCCACCCACTCCTCCGCCGTGCGGGTAATCATGCCATACATAAAGTATTGCAAATCCGCACCGGAATCTACCAACTTCGTCTGATAATTTACATAAAGACACCAATCAAAAATATACCTACTTTGATAAGCATACCATTGCGGCATAAAACCCCGTGCCAAAGCAAAATCCGGATCATCGGGGTTCTCCGGATCATAATCCTTGGCTGCCCGCGTATAGTCACTCACCTCGTAAAATTCCTTCGGGAACTCCAAGGTGCCATTGGTACGCCAATAATCCCACAAACACAACTGCAAATTATTCTTATAGGTTCGTTTCTCTTCTGCTGACAGGTTTTTCAGTTCCTCCGAGCAATCGTTCACGTAAAATGACTGTCCATTTTTCCCCATGGTAGCGAACTGACGCGTACCATAAGTAGTCTCCATGGATTTAACCACCATGACTTTATAAGGCATATACTCCACGTGAAACTCCGGAAGATAGAGGTCAAACCAAATATCTTCCAAGAAATCCAGCACAACATCCATACACTGGGGATCAGCTTTTTCATAAACATAGTTCGTGTTGTTTTCTGATAAACCATACATGAAATCAGGGTGAGAGTATTCGTACAGAATATAACTTTTATACGAATTGTAACACGCCACGATCCGGTCGTCTGCCGGAGATTTCCCTTGTGGCAACACGTAATCCTCCGACAACGTTCCCACGTTGTCCACCTTATCCTCGTCCGTGCAAGCCATGCACCCGAGCAGACATAAGGTTATTAAATATAAATTTATTTTCTTCATCTCTATTACACGATTAAAGGTTATTTAAGTACCCCTTCCCGCATCGGAGCCTTGGCTGAAGCGTTTTGCTCCAACTGAATATTCTTATTGATAACATCCAACGGGAAAGGTAAAGTGTACATTGGATCCTTCTCTTTCAAGGTATATATTCTGTATTGATCCTCTTTCCGCTGCTTGAACTCCCGGGTAATGGACGGCATGCCATAGCGACGCAAGTCAAACCAGCGGTGAAATTCATAACACAACTCCAGTCGACGCTCCTGACGGATTTTCTCCAGCAAACCCGTCGTGCCCGTCTCGTTCGTGTAACCCGTGATACGATGGCGCCGCAACTCGTTCAAATCTGCCAACGCCCCGCTCTCGTCCTTGTTCTCGGTAGACAACACTTTAGCCTCCGCTCTCGTCAGATAAGCCTCCGAGATCCGAATAGCATTTCCCGGGGTATTCGGACCACTACCGCCGCTAATATCTCTCGGGGAGAGTTGCTTGTGTACCCAAGTGGCATCCGCCGGAAACCAGAACTCTCTACGCTTGTCGCCTGCCGTAAACCCGACCAACAATTCCTCGGTAGGACACAAAGACGGGTCGATATACGTATACCCGTACAGCCATTCCACCTCGGAAAGATCGTATCTGGCCAAGCAAAATTCTTTTTCCCCGTAACTCATCTTCGTGTAGTCGCTCAACCCCTCGGCTGACTCAATCGCCCGGGTGGCTGCCGTGATCGCCTTGTCGTACTCCTCCATGTAGAGATAAGTCCGAGACAGCAAGATGTCCACGGTCGTCCCGTTCATCCGGTAATTACCCCTCGTCCTCGGGTATTTAGCAAATAACATAGAAGCCTCTTCCAGATCGGTCACGATTTGATTATACACCTCTTCCACGGTGCTCCGGGCAATCCCGTTCTCCACCAAGGCTGCCGTCAACTT
>QWCH01002788.1_pt1 | contig 38626 bp, 39 predicted proteins | sample 1972671 | NCBI WGS metagenome assembly QWCH01 (sample SAMN09866713, study PRJNA288562) | Human gut metagenome isolate term3_stool, whole genome shotgun sequencing... | isolation source: gut | host: Homo sapiens | place: USA: California
AGAAAGGCGTAGACTGGCATTTCACCACCGATGATGCAAGAAATAAGCTGAAGCATCTATACCCCATTATAAAGATTTAGGATTTACAGAGTACTAGTATACCCTCTCCCATAGGGAGAGGCAAGGGGTGCTCACATTAAATGATACAAGAACAGGCACAGCTGGTTAACCCACTGTGCCTGTTAACTGTCCAATGCAGCCTACTTGGGGCAGCAGTCCTTATCGATCGTCCAGATCGTCATCGTCGTCATGGTCGCCGGTGGTTGCAATCTCACCGTAGCGGACCCGGCGCTTCAGCTTCATTTCCTCCACCTGCTTGTGGATCAGCTCCTTGACAAAGAGCGGGTTCTTCACGTTTTTCAGCACCAGCGTGGGCGTGGTTCTGTCGGAGGACAGCACTGTGACCGTTCCCACGCCGAACAGGCGCTGCCACAGATTGCGTCTGGTATCGATGTCCCGCACCCGGTAAAGAAGGACTTCATCGTCCTTGATGTTCAGGAACCCCTGGGACAGGAACAGCCGATCCTCGGACAACTGATAGCGGGTAAAGGACAGGGGCATCCCCAGATGACGCTTGCGGTCTTTCCAAAGGTATTCAATGGTAATGGACACTGTGCATTCCTCCCTTGTTACTTTTCTATAGTTTACCTCTGCAAGGAAAGAATGTCAAGAAAGGAATTTTCGCCTACAGAATCAAACAGATCAGCCCCGTCGCGCCCTCGTTGACGATTCTTGTCAGTGTTCCCCGGAACTTGCCTCTGACCTCCTCCGGCATTCCCAGCAGCTTCGTGGTCAGCCCCTCCTGAATCAGATCGTACACGGATTTCCCGAAAATGTTGCTCTGCCACAGCTTTTCCGGGTCTTCGCCCATGAGGGAATTGACCAGATCCTGGGATTGCTTTTCGTCCCCCACCATGGGGTTGATCTCCGTGTCGATGTCCACCCGCACCATGTGAATGGAGGGCGCCCCCGCCTTCAACTTTACGCCGTAAGCGCCGCCCTTGCGGATGATCTCCGGCGTTTCCAGCTTCATTTCCTCCGCCGCGGGCATCACCACGCCGTAGCCCGTCGCCCGGACGGCGGAAAGGGCATCGGAGATCTTGTCGTATTCCTGCTTGACCTGAGACAGCTCGGTGAGCAGCTGCAACAGCTGGGCGTCGCTGCGGATGGGCATTCCCGCCCGGGCGCTGAGAATTTCATAGAACAGCGCCTCCGGGAAAACGATGGCGCAGATCACGCTGCCGCTGCCCAAATCCACACTGCGCAGGCTGTAGTCCTGCACCTGCGGTAGCTCCCGCAGTCCGGCCAGCACTCCTTCCGCCTGACCCAGCGTGTGAATTTCCTCCGCCATTTCCAGAAGCGCCTGATACAGCGCCGCCTTTACGGGATGCTCCGGCTCCAGCGCGTCCATCCACCGGGGGAGATGCACCCGCAGCTCGCTCATGGGGAAGGTGTACAGCAGCGCCTTCATGAGTTTTCCGATACCCTCGGCGTCCAGCGCCTGACAGTCCGCCACGATGGGCTCCAGAGCGAAGGTGTTTTGCAGATACGCCTTTACCGCCCCCGCCGCCTCCCCCGCCGGGTTGCGGGAGTTGACGATCACCAGGAAGGGCTTCCCCGTTTTCTGCATGTCGGTGATGGCCCGTTTTTCCGCCTGTACGTAATCCTCCCGGGGAATTTCCGTAATGGTGCCGTCGGTGGTCACCACAATGCCGATGGAGCAGTGCCCCTCCATGACCTTTTTCGTCCCCAGCTCCGCCGCTTCCGTCATGGGAATCTCGTGGTCGTACCAGGGGGTGGTCACCATCCGCGGCACGCCGTCTTCCTCCGCGCCCACCGCGCCGTCCACCATGTAGCCCACGGAGTCGATCAGCCGCACTCGCAGCTTCGTCACGCCGTCGGGGGAAATCTCCACCGCTTCCTCGGGGACGAACTTCGGCTCCGAAGTCATGATGGTCTTCCCGGAACCGCTCTGGGGCAGCTCATCTCTGGCGCGCTCCTTGCGATAGGGGTCGGAGATGCCGGGAATCACCAGCTCCTCCATGATCCGTTTGATGAGGGTCGATTTTCCGGTACGCACCGGCCCGACAACACCCACATAAATATTGCCGCCGGTTCTGGCAGCAATGTCCGCATAAATTTGATCCATAGCCAGCCTCCTTCTCGGCAGGAGAAAGGCTCCTGCCATGGGTTTGGAACAGAGTATGTCCCGAGAAGAATAAAAATGCTTCGGCCACTGGAATTTCTGATTGCGGAATTTTGTTGTTATGTCAACCATCAATACCAAAAAATTGCCGCCTTATGGAAAAGCGGCTTCTGACTGTCCTGATTCAAAGGCATTGGTCGTCCGGCGAGGGGACGTATTCCAATATCTCGTCCACCTTGCAGCCGAGGATCCGGCACAGATCGTTCAGGGTCGTGGTGGTGATCGGCTTGTTTTTGCGCAGCTTGTCGATGGTGGAGCTGGATATATGATGATCTTTTATGAGCGTATACGTGGTTTTAGACGATTTTTTCAGGGTTTTCCAGAAGGGGTCGTAAACAATCACACTATTGCGTCTCCTTTTTTTGGTTACGGTTTCCAGTTGCAGTCTTTTTATTCTAGGTTATAATTTTTTACTTGACTATAGTCGTTAAAAAGACTATAATGACCGTGGATAGGTGAACGTATGCCACTCATCCCAAAATTTACTCCAATGGAGGTTGAAAACAATGAAAAAACTGTTCGCACTGCTGCTGGTTCTGGTCATGGTGATTGCCCTTGTCCCGACAGCAGTAGCCGCCACCGAAGCGGAAGGCACCCCCTCCGCCGTGGCGGGTCAGGAAACTCCCGGCGACTCTAAGGGCGACGAAAACCCCGAGAATCCCGAAAACCCTGAGAACCCCGAGAATCCTCAGAATCCCGAAAATCCCCAGAATCCCGAAAATCCTCAGAATCCCGAAAATCCCCAGAATCCCGAAAATCCTCAGAATCCCGAAAATCCCCAGAATCCCGAAAATCCTCAGAATCCCGAAAATTCCCACAAAGGTCACATGGCTACTTGGAAAATTGACACAACTACGCATACCTGGTATTGCCTTTCCTGCAACGTGGCAATAAACGCGGCTGAACCCCACTCCTATAACCCCACCACGCACAGATGCACCGTATGTGGTATACCGGATTCAAATTATTGTAATCATACAGATACCAAGTATGTATCTGCCGGAAGCGAAGGTCACATCCAGTACTGCACCAACTGTTCGGCTCGCCTGAGTAGCGTGGAACCCCATCACGCGGTAGGAAACGAATGCGATTTGTGCGGCTATGACGGATTGGGTTGCAGCCATGAACATACGAGATGGGATTGCAACAGCGAATGGCACGGTCTCTTCTGCCTCGATTGCAGCAACTGCATTAAAGAGGGGAACCATGTCGGTATGGACGATGGTGTCTGTGATGAGTGCGGATACGGCGCATCAGACCCGAATCATTGCGATCATAAGAATGTAGACTACATACCTGCCGGAAGCGAAGGTCACATCCAGTACTGCACCAACTGTTCGGCTCGCCTGAGTGATATAGAACCCCACCACAGAGTTGGAGACGTATGCGATCTGTGCGGCTATGACAAATTTAATTGTACCCACGAACATACGACCTGGGGCTACAACGATGAATATCACCATCTCACCTGTGATGACTGCGATGACATTATCGACAGCGGCGAGCATGTCGGTATGGGTGACGGCATCTGCGACAAATGCGGCTACAATGTAAATACGACGCACCATTTCCCGCCCAATTCTCACAACTGCTCTGACCCCGGCTGCGGTTATCGGTCTTTCTGTTCGGACGAGGACGGTGACTGCAAATGCGATATCTGCGGCACCGAGGTGCATGATTGGGCCATCTGCAAGGATTTAGACGACAATTCCCATGAGTGGTTTTGCTCCAAATGCAAAAAGTCCCTCGGAAAAGCGCCTCATGTTGACATTGACGATGGCGGAGACGGCAAGTGCGACGGCTGCGGTCACAAGATGTCCGGCACCACCGGCGGCGGCACTACCGGCGGCAAAGAGAACACCGGCCTTGACAAAGTTCCCAAGACCGGCGACGTGATGGCTCCCGTGGCCATTCTTTCCGGCCTGATGAGCGTTGCGGCTGTTTTCACCAGGAAGCGCTTCTTCTAAAGAATCTCTAACCCCAACCACGGCGGTGACGGTACTCCCGTCACCGCCTTTTTTAGAGGATGATTTACCATGACCAACCAAAACAATGGGAAATACCTCCCCCGAGACCGAAAGGGGCGGAAAAATTCTCCCGTTTCCCGAATTCTTCTCGTCGTCGCGCTGGTGTCGGCGCTGATTTTCGGCGTGACGGTGTTCTCCGCTCTCCGCAACCGGATTGCCCTGAAACGGATGGCCGCGGAGACCGCCCGGGAAACCACGCCAATCTCCACCTCCGCCCCGGCGGAGACGACCGTTCCCACCCAAGCCATCGTCCCGCCCATCACCGCCGCGACCACGCCGCCCACAGAGCCGCGGGAAATCCTTCCCCGCTTTCTGGAGCTGTACCAGAAAAATCCCGATCTTGCGGGCTGGCTTACCATTCCGGGAACCAGAATCGACTACCCCGTCATGTACTCCCCCGACGAACCGGAGCGGTATCTCCACGCCAATTTTGACGCTGCCTACAGTTTTGCCGGGCTTCCCTTCCTCGACGCGGCCTGTGATACAGAAAGCGGCAATCGCATCATCTATGCCCACAACATGCTGGACGGCAGCATGTTCCGCACGCTGCTGAAATACCAGCAGAAGGATTTCTGGCAGCGCAATCCGGTGATTTCCTTCAACACCCTTTACGAAGAACAGGAATATGAGGTCGTGGCCGCCTTTTACGACAAGGTCTACAAAAAGAGCGACACAAATTTCAAATTCTACCAGTTTTATGACACCTCTGACCAGAGCAGCTTCGACGAGGCCATGGCCTATTATCGGGAACATGCGCTCTACGACACCGGCGTCACCGCCCAGTGCGGCGACCTGTTTCTTACTCTGGTCACCTGCGCCTACCAGACGGAGAACGGCCGGTTCGTGGTCGTCGCCCGAAAAAAGTGACCGTCCCTCCGCGCCTCGGCCGTCCGGGAGAAATACCCGCGAAAACATATGTTTTTTGTGAAAAAATCATTTGACAAATGACACAAAAGCCTATATAATATCTAGGCACGACTGTGAGAAGGGGGAAAAGTATGCTGCTGGGGCTTTCCAAAATCATTGACAGTCCGGGCGCGTCAGTCACCTTTTCCACAAGCGTTGACCTGAGTGATCTTTGTTACGGTGTCAGCTACCCTGTGTCCGAGCCGGTCGCGGCAGAGGGCACGGTGCGGAACACCGCGGGCGTTCTTGTGATGACCGGTGAGATCTCCACCTGCATCCACGGCACCTGCGACCGATGCGCCAGAGATTTTAGCCGGGAAGTCCGCTTCCCCATCGATGTGGTTCTGGTGACGGAATTGGCCGACGAAGAGAACGAAGACGAGTGGGTATTCCCTCTGGAGGGAGACAGCGCCGATCTGGACGACATTGTGCGGACGGTTTTCGTCCTGAGTCTGGATTCCAAGCTGCTGTGCAAGGAGGACTGCAAAGGCATTTGCCAGCGCTGCGGCAAAAACCTGAACGACGGCCCCTGCAGCTGCCAGAAGGAGCTGGATCCCCGATTTGCTGCTTTGAAGCAGCTTCTTGAGAAGTAAGTCCAAAATGAATGCTGTAAAAAGCAGTTTGACCAAGGAGGTGTCACCATGGCTGTTCCTAAGTGTAAAGTGTCCAAGGCCCGCCGCGATAAGCGCCGTGGCTCCAACTGGAAGCTGTCCGCTCCCAGCGTAGCGGTTTGCCCCAAGTGCGGCGAGCCCGTCATGCCCCACAGAGCCTGCAAGGCTTGCGGTACCTACAATGGCCGTCAGGTCGTGGCTGTCGAGGCTGAGTAAGCCAAAAAGCGGAAAGCAGAGGAAGGTGCGTCGCGCCTTCCTCTTTTTCCATGCTATTTTGCGTGTTCCAAAAGCAATATTCACCAAAATCGCTCTGTTAAATTTGTATGAATCCACTTTTTTGCATTGCTTTTGCAGGAAAGATGTGTCATAATAAACTGGATAATCCGTCATATGGAAAGGAAGTGTTACCATGGCAAAACCTCTGGTCGCCATTGTCGGGCGGCCCAATGTGGGCAAATCCATGCTTTTCAATAAACTCACAGGGCAGCGCACCTCCATCGTAGAGGACACCCCCGGCGTCACCCGGGACAGAATTTACGGCAGCTGCGAATGGTGCGGGCGCACCTTCTCTCTGGTGGACACCGGCGGCATCGAGCCGGGTACGGACAGCGAGATGCTCAAATTCATGCGCCGTCAGGCGGAGATCGGCATTGAGCTGGCCGACGCCATCATCATGGTGGTAGACGTGCATTCCGGCGTCACCGCCGCCGATCAGGACGTGGCCACCATGCTGCGCAAATCCGGCAAGCCCATTGCGCTCGCCGTGAACAAGTGCGACTCCGTCGGCCCCGTGAATCCCGATGTGTACGAATTCTACAGTCTCGGCATCGGCGACCTGTTTGAGACCTCCGCCATCCACGGCCACGGTACCGGCGATCTGCTGGACTGGGTCCTGGAAAACATCCCGGAGGATTCCGGCGAGGAGGAGGACAGCGACGTTATCAAGGTCGCCATCGTGGGCAAGCCCAACGTAGGCAAGTCCAGCCTGTTAAACCGTATCCTCGGCGAGGAACGGGTCATCGTCTCCGACGTGGCAGGCACCACCCGGGACGCCATCGACTCCTATTTTGAAAACGAGACCGGGAAATACTGCTTCATCGACACCGCCGGTATGCGCCGGAAAAGCAAGGTGGATGACGCCATCGAAAAATATTCCAACATGCGCTCCATCAGCGCCATCGACCGGGCAGACGTGTGCCTGATCCTCATTGACGCCAACGACGGCGTCACCGAGCAGGATACCAAGATCGCCGGTCTTGTCCACGAAGCGGGCAAAGCCGCCGTCATCGTGGTCAACAAATGGGACGCGGTTGAGAACAAGGAAACCAACACCATGCGGGATATGGAGGCAAAAGTCCGTCAGGGCCTCAGCTACATGCTCTACGCCCCGGTGCTGTTCCTCTCCGCTCTCACCGGCCAGCGGGTGGACAGGCTCTTTCAGGTCATTCAGGACGTTCATGCCCAGAATACCAGCCGCATCACCACCGGCGCACTGAACAGCGTCCTCGCCGACGCCACCGCCCGGGTGCAGCCGCCTACGGATAAGGGTCGCCGCCTGAAGATTTTCTACATGACCCAGGCCAGCACCAAGCCGCCCCATTTCGTCATTTTCTGCAACGACGCCCGGCTGTTCCACTTCTCCTATCAGCGCTATCTGGAAAACCAGATCCGGGAGGTCTTCGGCCTGAACGGCACCCCCATCCGCATCACCATCCGGCAGCGGGGCGACAAGGAGGACGAATGATGCTCTCAAGAATCCTCATTACCGCCCTTGTCTCCTATTTTCTCGGCAACCATAACGGTGCCATCTGCGTCAGCGCCATGCTTCACGACGACGTGCGCAGCCATGGCAGCGGCAACGCGGGGCTGACCAATTTCATCCGCAGCTATGGCGCGGGGCGCTCCGCGATGGTCATTGCCATCGACGTAGGCAAGGCCGTCCTCGCCTGTCTGCTGGGCGCTCTTGTGTTTGAGCCTTACGGTCTGCGTCTGGAAGGCATGACCCTTGCAGGTGCCTGTGTAATGCTGGGGCATGATTTCCCCGCCTTACAGGGCTTCCGGGGCGGCAAGGGCATTTTAAGCGGCTGGTTCATCGCGTGGACGATCGACTGGCGCATCGGGCTGCTCATCGGCGTCGTTTTCTTCGTGACTTATCTGATTACGAAGTACGTCTCTCTTGGCAGCGTGCTGGCCTCCATTACCTTTGCCGTGGGCTTTGCCGTCTTTCAGCATGACCACGTGTACGTCATGGCCGGGGGCATTTTCATGGGCGCGCTGTGCGTGTTCATGCACCGGGCAAATATCCTCCGCCTGATTCACGGCGAGGAACGGAAAACCAATCTCTTTGGGAAAGGAAGCAAATCATGAAAGCAGCAGTAGTTGGCAGCGGCGCCTGGGGTACCGCTTTGGCCGTCCGTCTGTGCAAAAACGGTCACGACGTGACCATGTGGACGTACGAAAAGGACAAGATTCCGGAAATGCTGGAAACCCATCACAATCCCCGCCTTCCCGCGGCGGTATTGCCGGAAGCCTTAAAAATCAGCGGCGATTACGATTGCGTCAGGGGCTGCAAGCTGGTGGTCATGGCAACGCCCTCCTTCCCCCTGCGCGCCGTCAGCCGGGGCGTGGCTCCTTGCATTGATGAGGACGCCGTGGTGGTCTCCGTCACCAAGGGCTTGGAGCAGGGCACCCATCTGCGCATGAGTCAGGTGGTCGCGCAGGAGACCGGCAAGAACGTCGTCGCCCTCACCGGCCCCAGCCACGCCGAGGAGGTCTGCATCAATCTGCCCACCGGTCTGCTGGCTGCCAGCACCGATCAGGCGCTGGCGGAATTTGTGCAGGACGCCTTTATGGCAGATACCCTCCGGGTGTACACCAGCCCCGACCCCGTAGGCGCGGAGCTGGGCGCGGCACTGAAAAACGTCATTGCCCTGTGCGCCGGCATCACCGACGGTCTGGGCTTCGGGGACAACGCCAAGGCCATGCTCATGACCCGTGGCCTGACGGAGACCGCCCGTCTGGGCGTGGCGCTGGGTGCGAAAAAGGAGACCTTCGCCGGGCTTGCCGGTGTGGGCGACCTGATCGTCACCTGCACCTCCATGCACTCCCGCAATCGCCGGGCAGGCATTCTCATCGGTCAGGGCAAAGACCCCCAGGCCGCCATGAAGGAGGTCGGCGCGGTGGTAGAGGGTTATTACGCCGCCAAATCCGCCTATGAGCTGGGCAAGGCAAAGGGCATTGACATGCCCATCACCGACGCCGCCTACAAGGTGCTCTACGAGGGCGCGGACGTGAAGGACGCCGTTCAGGCGCTTCTCTCCCGCCAGCGCAAATCCGAATCCGAGGACGCAGGCTGGCAATAACTTCATACGGAAAATGGCATCCCGGGCGGGCAATGTCACTAAGGAGTACGAATATATGAAAAAAGCAGCTATTTCTTCCATTATTGCTATTATCTTAGGATACCTTGGCACTGTATTTGGAGCCGAAATAATGAATTGGCCTCAGCTTGGTTCAATTCTTGCAATTGTTGTGATGGGGTCTGCAATCATTACCTCTTTGGAAAAGGGCAAATAATTGCTTGGCAACATCCTGTTTAAATTTATTCTCTTGGAGTCTGTTTTTAGAGAAATTAAAATATGTTACAGGTTTTTCCCACAGGGTAAAGATATGTGTGACATGTTGCTTTTGTTAAAAAAGCGGAGATTCGTACAAAAGGTGGAAATGGTATGATGGATAAATACAAAATACTTAATCGGGATGCTATTAAGTATATTGCTATGTTTTTAATGTTGTTGAATCATATATCAACGATTTTTATGAAGTCAGGAAAATTATGGTCAGAGCTTTTTATAGATTTGGGATATTTTACAGCAATTGTAATGTGTTACTTTCTTGTTGAAGGATATCAATATACGCATTCAAAAAAGAACTATGCAATCAGATTGTTAATTTTTGCTTTGATCTCTGAATTTCCATATTGTTTTGCTTTTACGGAAAGTGGAATATTGGAATTTCAAGGACTTAATATGCTATTTACCCTATTAATTTGTTTTTGTATTCTGACTGTAGTTGAAAAAGTGTCAAATATAGTTTTAAAAATCATCTGTGTGCTAGGGTTGATTCTGCTCTCTCTGATTTCGGACTGGGCATTATTAGCACCTATATTTACATTGTTATTTATTTGGAGTCGTAATTCAGAAATTAAAATCAAATATGCATTTGCTGTTTCAATGTTGTTATTTGGAACTTTCAATTTCTTAGGCGGTATTGGAAGATTTTCTATAAAAACAAATATAATTTATGCAATAGGAAGTATGTTGGGTATTGCACTTGCCGGAATTGCAATCATATATTTTTATAATGGCAAACGAATGAATAAAGGAAAGAAATTCTCTAAGTGGTTCTTTTATTTCTTCTATCCTGTACACCTATTTATATTAGGATTGATCAGAGTTTGTTTTTTCTGATATTTTCAAAAGCTGACCGTTTTTCCCTTACACCTTTCCTCCGCAAGACCCTTGAAATACGCCAAATGGCATCCCGTCCGGGATGCCATTTTCATATTTTCACATTGGGAAAATATTGCTCCGCAAAATCCACCTTTTCCACCCGGAAGGACTTGCCGTTCAGGTAGGCCAGCGCCCCTGCATCCGTGGTGAAGGTGAAGGTCAGCTTGTAGGAATACAGCGCCTGATAGCTCCGGTCGAAGCGCTTGTCCAGCTTGCCGTACTTGCCGTCTCCCAGCAGGGGGTGTCCCGCGTGGGCGAACTGGGCGCGGATCTGGTGCGTCCGACCGGTGATCAGCTCGCACTCCACCAGAGAAAGCCCCGCCGCGCTTGCGAGGGTTTTGTAATTGGTCTGGCAGGTCTTGCTGCCGGGCTGGGGCGTGTCCGTGACGTACACCCGGTTTTTCTGGGCGTCCTTGAAAAGATACCCTTTCAGGCTCCCCTCTTTGGGCTTGGGGCTTCCTTCCACGATTGCAAGATATCGCTTGTCGATTTCCCGATCCTTGATCTTCTGATTCATCACCCGCAGGGCTTCCGCCGTCTTGGCGGCGATCACGATGCCCCCGGTGTTCCGGTCAATGCGGTTGCACAGCGCCGGGGTGAAGGCGTTTTCCTCCCGGGGACGCCACTCCCGCTTCTGGTACAGGTAAGATTGAATGTGGTCGATCAGGGTTCGGCCATATTCCGCGCCGTCGTGGGGATGCACCGCAAGGCCGGGGCGCTTGTCCACAAGCAGAATGTTTTCGTCCTCGTAGACAATGTTCAGCTTGGGATTCGCCACGGTGAGATAGGCGTTGTCCTCCCGGGGCTTGTCAAAAAACTCGTCGTTGATATACAGCTGCAAGACATCGCCCTCTTGCAGCCGGGTGTCCCGGTCGATACGCTTGCCGTTGCACTTGATGCGCTTGATGCGGATATATTTCTGCGCCAGAGAGGCCGGAAGCAGCGGGACTGCCTTCGCAAGAAAACGATCTAAGCGCTGACCTGCGTCGTTCTGGCCGATGGTAAACTCTTTCATCCGTTCTTTCCCATATTTTCGTCGAAATGTTGGTTGACCTGCTCCGTGAACTCCAGCGCGGCGTTGTAGCCGAGCTTTTTCTGACGGTTGTTCATGGCCGCCACCTCCAGAATCATGGCAAGGTTCCGCCCCGGGGTGATGGGGATGGTGTTCATGGGAACCTTGACCCCCAGCAGCTCCATGTACTGCTCCTCCAGACCCAGCCGGTCGTAGACCTCCTGGGTGTTCCATGGAACGATGTTCACGATCAGGTTGATCTCGTTTTCCGTGCGGACGGCGCCCATGCCGAACAGCTTCGCCACGTTGACGATGCCGATGCCCCGCAGCTCGATGTAATTGCGGATCAGCTTGGGAGCGGTGCCCACCAGCGAATTTGTGGAGACCTTGCGGATTTCCACGGCGTCGTCGGCGATCAGCCGGTGGCCGCGCTTGAGCAGCTCCACGGCGGCCTCACTTTTGCCGATGCCGCTGTCGCCGATCAGGAGAATGCCCTCGCCGTAGACCTCCACCAGCACGCCGTGGCGGGTAATCCGGGGCGCCAGCGCGGCTTTCAGGTAGGTGATGATGGTAGAAACGATGGTGCTGGTGGCTTCCTTGGTGCGCAGGACGGTAACATTGTGCTTCTGCGCCATCTGGAGGCACTCGGCGTGGGGCGGGATGTCCCGGGCAATGAGCAGCGCCGGGAATTTGTAGGAAAACAGCCGGTCGAAGATCGCTCCCCGCTCCTTGGGCTGCAATTTGTCCACATAGCTCATTTCCACATTGCCCATGACCTGCAAACGCATAGGCTCGTAATGGTCAAAGTAGCCCGCCAGCTGAAGGCCGGGTCTTGCCACGTCCTCAACGGTGATGCGGATGGCGTCAAAATCCGTGGACGCGTAGGTGACTTCCAAATTAAATTCCTTTACCAGCGTTTTCAGCGGCACACTGTATGTATCCGTCATGGTTTTCACCCCGAAAGCAAGCTTTTCCCCACCATTATACCCGTACGGGGCGGGAATATCAATACATTTCAAAAAAACAAATTATTTTGAAAAAAACACTTGCATTTTACCGCGAAATCTGATATCATATCTAAGCGCCTGTGAATTGGCGTATTTATCGAGTCATTATCGGATGGGAGGTGCTAGAAAATGGCTAAGTGTGATTTTTGTGGTAAGGGCGTAACCTTCGGTATCAAGGTCTCTCACTCCCACAGACGTTCCAACCGTGCATGGAAGCCCAACGTGAAGCGCGTCAAGGCTGTCGTTAACGGGACCCCCTGCCATGTGTACGCTTGTACCAGATGCCTCCGCTCCAACAAGGTTGAGCGCGCCGTCTGATTATCCTGGCATATAAATCCGCCGCTGATTTTTCAGCGGCGTTTTTATTTTGTCTCCCATTATGTAAAATCGAGGCTTACCTCAAAGGGTAAGCCTCGATTTTACCCTATTAAGTTTTACAGCAGCGCCATCACGGCATCGGCATACTGCGCGGCAGTGGCTGCGGTGCCGTCGCTCTTAACTTCTACCGTGCATTCCGCCATGGCCTTTTCCAGCCGCGCGGCGGCGTCAACCCGGCAGATGTGGCGAAGCAGCATGGCAGTGGCCTTGATGATGCTGGCCGGGTTGGCATAGTCCCCCATGCCCCGCTCGATCATCCGGGGGGCGGAGCCGTGTATCGCCTCGAACATGGCATAGCGGTCGCCCACGTTGGCGCTGCCCGCCGTACCCACGCCGCCCTGAATCTGGGCAGCCTCGTCGGTGATGATATCGCCGTAGAGGTTGGGCAGCAGCACCACTTGGAACTGCTCCCGCAGCGGCTCCTTCAGCAGATTCGCCGTCATGATGTCGATGTAGTAATCGTCCACGGTGATGCCGGGATAGTCGGCAGCGACCTCATGGCAGATGGCAGTGAATTTTCCGTCGGTCTTCTTCATGATGTTGGCCTTGGTGACCACCGCCACGTGGGTCTTGCCGTTGTTTTTGGCGTAGTCAAAGGCGGCTCTGGCAATGCGGCGGGTGCCCAGATCGGTAGTCACCTTGAAGTCCACCGCCATGCCGGGCAGCTCTACGCCCCGGCTGCCCAGAACGTACTCGCCCTCGGTATTCTCCCGGAAGAACATCCAGTCGATGTTCTTTTCGGGGATACTCACGGGACGGCAGTTGGCGTACAGATCCAGCTCCCGGCGCATGGCCACGTTGGCGCTCTCCATTTTGCCGCCCATGGGGGTGGTGGTGGGGCCTTTCAGCAGCACGTCGCAGGTCTTGATCTCCGCCAGAACGTCGTCGGGAATGGCCTTGCCGCAGGCCATGCGGTTCTCAATGGTCAATCCCTCGATCTGCTTGATGACGATGGAACCAGCTGCGATTTCCTCCGCCAGCAGCTTTTCCAGCACACGGGTGGCCTGCGCCGTGATGACGGGACCGATGCCGTCGCCGTCAATGACGCCGATGGTAACCTGCTTCTTGGTGGAAAAATCCGTCTTTTCCCCGTTCATGTTCCGGATTCTCTCCAGCTGCTCCTCCAGCAGCTTCTGAAACGCCTCACAGGCAAGTGTAATTTCCTTCATTATTGTCCGCCCTCCTTTGTGTAGTTCAGCAGTCCGCCTGCCATCAGAATCGCCCTTTGACGCTCCGTCAGGGCGCAGTTTACATAAAACTTGAAGCCATCATCAGCAGTGACCGCGAGTCTCCCCTGCTCCATGCCGCTGGCAATATCCGAAATGGTCAGAACAGCATCCTGATTCAGCTTGTCGTAGTCCTCCGGGTTTTCAAATGTCACCGGCAGAATGCCCGCGTTGATCAGGTTCGCCACATGGATTCTGGCGAAGGACTTGGCGATGACGCACCGGATGCCCAAGTACATGGGCACCAGCGCCGCGTGCTCCCGGGAGGAACCCTGCCCGTAGTTGCTGCCGCCCACAATAATGCCGTCCCCCGCCGCCTTGGCTCGCTCGGCAAAGGTGGGATCGCAGACCTCGAAGCAGAACTTGCTCAGGTAAGGGATGTTCGACCGGTAGGGCAGGATCTTCGCGCCGGCAGGCATGATGTGGTCGGTGGTGATGTTGTCGCCCACTTTCAGCACCAGCTTCGCCGTCAGGCTGTCGGCAAAGGGCTTGCTCTTGGGGAATTCCTTGATGTTGGGGCCGCGAAGCACTTCGGCGTCCGCCGCCTTGTCCGCGGGGAGAGGCGGCAGCACGGCGGAGTCGTTCACAAGGAATTTCTCCGGCATGGTCACGTGCAGGGGCTGGTCAATGGTGGTCGGGTCGGTGATGTACCCCGTCAGGGCAGAGGCCACGGCGGTTTCGGGGGAAACCAGATACACCTGCCCGTCCCGTGTTCCGGAACGGCCCAGGAAATTCCGGTTGAAGGTTCTCAGGGAAACGCCGCCGGAGTTTGGCGAGAAGCCCATGCCGATGCAGGGGCCGCAGGCGCATTCCAGCACCCGCGCGCCGCTGGCGAGGATGTCCGACAGGGCGCCGCAGTCGCTGAGCATGGTCAGCACCTGCCGGGAGCCGGGGGACACGGACAGGCTGACAGAGGGGTGAATGGTCTTGCCCTTCAGCATGGCGGCGACCTTGAGCATGTCGTACAGGGAGGAATTGGTGCAGGAGCCGATGCATACCTGATCGACCTTCACGTCCTTCAGCGTCTCCACGGCCACCACGTTGTCCGGGCTGTGGGGGCAGGCGATCATGGGTTTCAGTGTACTCAGGTTAATGTCGATGATCTTATCGTACTCCGCGTCCGGGTCGCTGGACAGGGGAACGTAGTCCTCTTCCCTGCCCTGCGCGGCCAGAAACTTTCTTGTGACCTCGTCGGAGGGGAAAATGGAGGTGGTCGCGCCCAGCTCGGTCCCCATGTTGGTGATGGTGCCCCGCTCCGGGACGGACAGGGTGGCAATGCCCTCGCCGCCCCACTCGATGATCGCGCCCACGCCGCCCTTGACGGAGAGGATGCGCAGCAGCTCCAGAGATACGTCTTTGGCGGTGACGTAGGGTCTGAGTTTGCCCGTCAGGTTCACCTTGTACATCTTGGGCATGGTGATATAATACGCGCCGCCGCCCATGGCCACCGCCACGTCCAGCCCCCCCGCGCCGAAGGCCAGCATACCGATGCCGCCGCCGGTGGGAGTATGGCTGTCAGAACCGATGAGGGTCTTGCCGGGCTTGCCGAAACGCTCCAGATGCACCTGATGGCAGATGCCGTTGCCGGGGCGGGAGAAATACACGCCGTGCTTTGCGGTGACGGTCTGCAAATAGCGGTGGTCGTCGCTGTTCTCAAAGCCGCACTGGAGGGTGTTGTGATCGACGTAGGCGATGCTCATTTCCGTTTTCACTCTGGGAATACCCATGGTCTCGAATTCCAGATAGGCCATGGTGCCGGTGGCATCCTGGGTCAGGGTCTGGTCGATGCGCAGCGCCACCTCGCTGCCGGGGGTCATGTCCCCGGAGACCAGATGGGACGCAATGATTTTCTGTGCGATTGTCTTACCCATGATTTTTGAATCCTCCCAACATGTGCTTTTTCGCGTTTTCGATATGCTTTGCCATGAGGCTCTCCGCAAGGTCGGCGTCGCCGGAAGCCATGGCGTCCAGAATTGCCCTGTGTTCCTTCCGGGTGTTGATGGTGCGCGACCAGTCCTCCATGGAGATGCGGCGGTAGCGCCGGGTCTTCCGGTGCAGGGGGAGCAGCGTGTCCACGATGACGGTACGCTTGCTTAAGTAGCAGATCGTGTCGTGGAACTGTTCATCCACCTGCCGCAAAAGCTCAGCGTCTCCCTTGTCAAAGTAAAAATCCTGAAGGTCTGCGATATGGGTCAGCTGGGCAAGCCCCTCGGGAGTCATGTTCTTCGTGGCGTAGTAAGCGGCAAGCCCCTCGATGCGCTGGCGGATGTTCATGATGTCCTCCAGATCTTCCTCGGTGATGCCCACCACCCGGGAGCCTTTGCCGGTGTCCTCAATGAGCCGCTCCTGTTCCAGACGGCGCAGCGCCTCCCGGATGGGGGTACGGCTGACGCCCAGCTGATCGACCAGCTTCAGTTCCGTCAGTATCTCGCCCCGGGGGTAGACGCCCTGAATGATGTCGTTCTCCAGCTTCTCGAACACCTGATCCGCCAGAGACGTGGTTTTGAACTGATTCATATTCTTTTCCTTACCCTCTTTCAGCAAAGTCAGGGGCAAGCTGCCGTATTTTCTCTTTCAGCTCCCGTTCTGTCATGACCGTCTGGCGGCCGTCCTCATACTGCTGGTCTACCCATTCCTTCATGGCGATCACCAGCGGCGACTTTTTGTCCAGCTTCTCGCCGTCTTCCAGACCGTAGGTCTGGTTGATCCAGTAGGCGACGCCCGCAAGGCCGGAGGTTTTGCTGATTTGCACCGTGGCGGGCTTGTTCAGGATTTTCTTGGTATCGAAAATGGTGTAGATTTCCTCGTCCTTCATCAGGCCGTCAGCGTGGACGCCCGCCCGGGTGACGTTGAAAGCGCTGCCCACAAAGGGCGTCATGGGCGGGATATTGTAGCCGATCTCGTTTTTGAAGTAATCGGCGATCTCGGTGATGACTGTGGTGTCCATGCCGTCAAGCGACCCCCGCAATGACGCGTACTCGAACACCATGGCCTCCAGAGGCACATTTCCTGTCCGCTCGCCGATGCCGAGCAGAGAGCAGTTGACCGCGCAGGCGCCGTAGAGCCACGCCGTGGAGGCGTTGGCCACACCCTTGTAGAAATCGTTGTGGCCGTGCCATTCCAGATGCTCACTGGGGACGTCGGAATAGTGCTGCAAGCCGTAGATAATGCCCGCCACGCTTCGCGGCAGCGCCGCTTCGGTAAAGGGAACGCCGTAGCCCATGGTGTCGCAGGCGCGAATCTTCACCGGCACCCCCGCGTCCCGGCTCAGCCGCTGCAATTCGTTGACGAAGGGCACCACGAAGCCGTAGAAGTCCGCCCGGGTGATGTCCTCCAGATGGCAGCGGGGAATGACTCCGGCATTGAAGGCTTCCTTCACCGTGGCAAGGTAATAGTCCATGGCCTGTTTTCTCGTCATCTTCATTTTCTTGAAGATGTGGTAGTCCGAGCAGGAGACCAGAATGCCGGTTTCCTTGATGCCAAGGTCATGCACCAGCTGGAAGTCTTCCTTTGTCGCCCGAATCCAGCTGGTGATCTCCGGGAATTTGAGGTCCAGCGCCATGCACTTTTCGATGGCCTCCCGGTCTTTTTTGCTGTAGATGAAAAATTCCGTCTGGCGGATGATGCCGTAGGGGCCGCCCAGCTTGCTCAGCAGCTTGTAGATGTTTACGATCTGGTCAACGGAATACGGCTCCACGGACTGCTGACCATCCCGCAGGGAGGTGTCCGTGATCCAGATCTCCTCAGGCATGGACATGGGCACCCGGCGGTGGTTGAACGCCACCTTGGGAATGGTGCCGTAGGAATACACATCCCGCTGCAAATTCGGTTCCGCCACATCCTGAAGGGAGTATTTGTAGGATTTCTGCTCCAACAGGTTGGTCTTACTGGAAATCTCTAGCATAGAGGAAGCCCCTTTCCGCTTTCTTGTCTTAATGTATACAATTATACAGCTGTACATTTATCTGTCAATGCACAAATACAGCAAAAAAACGGTCTGCCGCAGCAGACCGTTTGGTAATCTTTTTTCTTAGCCAAGCATCACGTCCAGAAGCATCATCACAGCAAAGCCCAGAATGATGCCCATGGTGGCACAGTAGGGCTGCTCTTTCTGATTCTGCTGACACTCCGGTATCAGCTCATGTACCGCAACCAGAATCATCGCCCCGGCGGCAAAGGCAAGGGCATAAGGCAGGATTGCTTCCACCGTCACCACCAGCAGCGCACCGATCACCCCGGAAACCGGCTCCACCAGACCGGAAGCCTGCCCCAGCAGGAAGCTTCTGCGCCGGGAGTAGCCCTCCCCATCAGCCCATCCGGGCTTGCGCCGGTCCCCAGCGCCCCGAAGGCCACGCCCACGGCAAGCCCCTCGGGGATATTGTGCAGGGTGATGGAAAGCACCAGCATGATAATGCGGTTCATACGTTCTCCGGGCATTCCCATGCCCGCTCTCTTTCTGGCAAAGCCTACGGCCTTATCCGACCCCCACAGGAACAGCGCCCCCAGCAGGAACCCGGATACCGCCACAAGCCACGCAGGCGTATTCCCTGCGGCCTCCGCCCGCTGAATGGCGGGCTGTAACAGCGACCAGAAGCTGGCCGCGATCATCACGCCGGCAGAAAAGCCCAACATAAGATTCAGCGCTCTGGCACTGGGGGATTTGAAAAAGACCACCGTGGCAGCGCCAAGTGCCGTCACAAACCAAGTCCCCAGTGTCGCCGCCAGCGCCAACCAGACATAATGTTCCACATCGCACCTCCCGTAACCATTATAGTATCCGGGGGGCGATTCGGTGCGTGCGTTTGTCGAAAAAAACGTTTACACTACTTTTCCAGCCTGGAAATCAGCGCCGTGCCGTTTTCCCGCAGCCATTTCCGCCGGATTTCATAATCCGGTAAGACATGCTCGACCTCTGCCCAGAAGCGGGCGGAGTGGTTCATCTCCTTCCGGTGGCACAGCTCGTGGACGACCACGTAGTCCAGCACCTCCGGCGGCGTGAGCATCAGCAGGCAGTTAAAGTTGAGACTTCCCTTACTGCTGCAGCTTCCCCACAGGGTATGCTGACTGCGGATGGTGATCCTGCCATAGGTCACACCCACCAGCGGTGCAAAATGCGCGACACGTTCCGGGATGGTTTGCCGCGCCTGCCGGGCAAGCACCTGCAGCTGCTCATCCGTAAACACGGGAAGCCGCGCCGCGGCAGTCCGCTTTTCCAGATGCTTTTCAATCCAGCCGGATTTGCTTTCCACGAACCTGCGAATATCCGCATTGGACATCCGCCGGGGGCACCGCACCAGCACCTCGCCGCTTGGGGCTATCTGCACCGAAATGGTTCTGCGGCTGCTGCGGATAACGCGGTATGGAATATTGTATTTTTCCACTTTATCGTTCATAATTCCTTCAAATAATCTCATTTTTACCTAAGGCCGTATCTGAAAGTTGTCAAAACGCCCAAGCAGCGGGTCTTTTTCCCCTGTGCCGCGCCATTTTCCCTTGAAATACATATCCAGTATTCCTGCGGAAAAATGGCTTGCCCATGGCAAAAATCCCTCGCTGTTGGTCATTTCGCCAGCTTTCAGACACGACCTGGTTTCCAGAATTTACAGCTTGAAAATTGATTGCAAATCGGTTACAATCTCTTTGTCTTCGCGAGGCAAATACTGAAACAGGAGGTTGGCAAGATGTTCTTTTTTAATTGCAACACCAACAATTCTGATTGCAGCTCCATTTGGCAGCTGCTGAGCCGGATGTGCGGTTTCGGCTGCTAAGGAAATTTTGTAGCCTTGGGCGATCCCGTGTTCCACGGGGTCGCCTTTATCAAATCCAAAACGCAGTACCGGTGATATTCCGGTACTGCGTTTTCTAGCGTTATACCCCGCCGCGGATCTCCAGCAGCTTGCCCTTGAGGTCGTTCTCCATTTTCGCCATTTCCGCTTCGGCGGCAATGCGCTTCTCCCGGCCCTCGGACTGAATCTTCATCACGTCGTCCAGCGTCTGAATCAGCTCGGCGTTGGTCTTTTTCAGGGTTTCGATGTCCACAATGCCCCGCTCGGCTTCCTTCGCGGTCTCCACGGAGGCCATGTGCAGCTTCTCGGCGTTCTGCTTCAGCAGAGCGTTGGTGATGTCGTTGACCTGACGCTGGGCCTGCGCGGCCTCGTTGGAATGGGCAATGCCCAGCGCCAGAACCATCTGGTTCTTCCACAGGGGGATGGTGTTCATCAGCGTGGTCTGAATCTTCTCCACCATCACATTGTCGTTGTTCTGGATCATGCGGATCTGGGGCGCGGTCTGGATGGAAATGGTGCGGGTCAGCTCCAAATCGTAGATCTTCTTCTCAAACCGGTTGCACTTGTCCGCCAGATCTTTTGCCGCCTGCGCGTCCTCCGCAAGTCCGGTGGCCTGCGCCGTGGCTTCCAGCTCCTTGAGCTTGCCTTCCCGTACCTCCTGGAGCTTCTTCTTGCCCGCCAGAATGTACATGCTCAGCTCCTTGAAGTAGGCAAGGTTCTGCTCGTACATCTTATCCAGCATCGCGGAGTCCTTCAGCAGCCGTACCTGATGCTGCTGGAGTGCGTCGCCAATCTTCTCCACGTTGACCTCCGCCTTGGCGTAGCGGCTCTTCATGACCTCCAGCTTGTTCGCCTGCTTGCGGAAGAAGCCAAGGAAGCCCTTTTCCTCCTCGGCGTCGAAGCCTTTCAGCTCGCCCACCACGTTGACGATCAGGTCGCCCACCTCGCCCAAGTCCTGTGTGCGCACATTGGCGAGGGCAGCGTCGGAGAAGTCGGCCATTTTCTTCTGGGTGCCCGCGCCGTACTGCAAGATCTGGGCGGTGTTCTCCACGTCGATCTTCTGGGCAAAATCATTGACCATCTGCTGCTCCTGGGGCGTCAGCACCGGCTCGGCAACCTTGGTCTGCTGTAACTGCGTCTCCTCGGCCACGACCAGCTTGGGCGTATCTTCCAGCTCCGGCTCCAGAGTCAGGCTGGGGATGGGGGCGGATTCGTTCATATCTTTGTATTCTGCGTCCATAATTGATCTCCTCTTCCAGTAATATGGTTATTTCTTACAGCGTCTGCTGTTTCTTCACTTGGGACAGGCCGTCCTCCGTCAGTCCCTCCTGCGCGAGCAGGGTGTTGAGGACGGAAATGTCGCTGGAAACGTCCATGGCGGAATCCCGGAACAGGTCGTCCAGCAGCTTCTCAAAGGCCAGATTCAGCGTATCCAGCGTGGCCTCAATTTCCTTCTTGGAAGCCTGAATGTTTTCCCCCTGCACGGGCTGGGCGTCCATGTCCGCGTAGGCGTTCAGTAGCTTCACCGTCATGGGCAGGTAGTAGTCCATCAGCTTCTTCAGGTCGGGGACCACCTCCGGATGCGCCTCCGCCCGCTCAAAGATACGGCGGACGATCAGCTCCATCCGGGAGATTTTCTCAGAAATTTCCTCCCCGGGAATGGCGTCGTTGCAGGCGCGTATCTGGGCGATGAAGGCGTTGCCCCGATCCAGAACCTCCTGTACCTGTGGGTCATGGGGGCTGGACACCTTCGGAGCGCTGGCGGCGGCTTCCTGCCGCTGACGTTCTTCCAGAGCCAGACGGCTCTGCTCATAATGCTGGTAGGTCTCGTCGCTGGTGATGAGGCAGGTTTCCTCCCTGTCCATATGCCCTTCCAGAAACAGCCCCTTGTTGATCATCTTCTGCAATTCCCTGCGGACGAACTTCACGTTCTTTCCAACGCTCCGCGCCAGCCGCTCCAGCGTGCAATGGGTGCTCTCCCCAAGGGTTCTTTTGTACATCTTGAACCGGCTGACCCATCCCAGCTTGCGGATGCCGCTGACGATCAGCCACGTTCCGGCAACGACGCCGCCAACCGTGATCACGGTAGACGCAATCCCCAGACCAATTCCCATGATCAGCCTGACCAGCAGGGAAATAAGCGATATGAACCCGGTGAGCAGCGCCAGACCGCCGCCTACGATCTTCACCAGTCCCACGGCGGTCTCGCCGCCGGTGCCGGCGTAAAGCACGGGGAGGTCTTTCTTTTCCTCCACGACCGTGGCCTCGACCTCCCGGTAAACGGGTCTGGCAGGCGGAGTCGTGGGGCGGGCAGCAGCTTCCATCGCCTTGCGGACGGCCTCGCTTCCCATATCCACAGCCTTGCCCACGGCCTGACTGACCGTCTGGTTCAGCTTCTGAAAGTCCCGGGAATTGACGGCTCTGTCCACAATGTCCTGAATGCTTCTTCCAAGATCGTCCCAGTCCTGATTTTTATTTGCCATACGATCCTCTCCAAAAAATATTCTCTATCATTATAGCGTGATTCCGCGAAAAAAACAAGCGATATGAAAAAAATAAGCAATTCTTTCCCCGCCGCCGCAAAAATTGGTTTCCTGCTTGACTTTTTGCCCCGCTCCGTGTAAAATGGCACCGTTTTGTCGAACTTTTGAGAAAAACGGGGGGGACGATGATGGACTGGCGAAGCAGGAGCACCCGGAAGCTGCTGGGCAAGGTCGTAACGGTGCAGGTCGATCGGCCGGTCGGATATCTTCACGGCGATATTCTGTATCCCATCAATTACGGGTTCGTCCCGGGGCTGATGGGCGGCGACGGCGAGGAACAGGACGCGTACATACTGGGCGTGGATACGCCCCTGTCCGACTTTACAGGGCGGGTCATCGCCGTCATCCGGCGGCACAACGACTGCGAGGACAAGCTGGTGGTCGCGCCGGAGGGGCTTTCGTTCCATCAGGGGCAGATCGCCGAGGCCGTCCATTTTCAGGAGCAGTATTTTATCAGCACCATTGATTCCATCTTTCAGAAATCCTGCGGGGTCGTCCCCTTCCGGCGGGCAGGCGTGGAACCGGAATTTCTGCTTCTGTTCCAGCGGGGTTCCGGAACGTGGAGCTTCCCCAAGGGACACATGGAGACCGGGGAAACAGAGGAGCGAACCGCCCTCCGTGAGCTTTTTGAGGAAACCGGATTCCGGACGCGGCTGGTTCCCGGCGCCAGAGCCGCCACGGAATACCGCATCAGCTCCGTTGCCAGAAAGCAGGTCGTTTTCTTTCTGGGCGAAGTCCACGGCGAACCAAAGCTTCAGGCCAAAGAGATCAGATCCTGCCGCTGGGTGAAACCCGGCGAGCTGGGACAGTACCTTCTGCCTCAGGTCGCGGACGCCGCAAAAGCGCTGCTTGCGCGGATATAGAATGCCCTTCTGCCGTTCAGCGGTCAAAAATGACCGTTGAACGGATTTTTCAACATTTTTGGTTTCTTTTATGATATAGTGTAAACATAAGGAGGTGCCCCATGAGATTCAAGCTGGTTATTGATAAAACGCAGGAGGAAACGGTGGTCGCCACCGTCCATGAGCGAAGCCGTCTTACCGACGAAATGGAGCAGCTCGTCCTGCGGCACGACGGCTCCGACCGGGTCGCCGCCTACACCGAGGACGGTATGCGGATGCTCCCCTTCTCCGATATCGAGTGCATCACCGTTCTGGACGGGAAGACCTATGCCGTTACACGCAGCGGCGAACGCTGCCGCTTAAAGCTGCGGCTGTACGAGCTGGAAGCCATGCTTCCCGCGTCCTTCATCCGCATCAACAAATCGGCGCTTGCCAACGAAGCCCATTTGGAGCGCTTCACCGCTTCCTTCAACGGCGCGGTGGACGCCGTCTTCCGAAGCGGCTACCGGGAATATGTTTCCCGGCGGTGCTTCGCGGAAATCAAAAGGAGGTACGATCACGTATGAAACAATATTGTCTGACATTTCTGAAACGGGGTCTGCTGGCCGCTTCCGGCGGGCCGCTGATCCTCGCCATGATCTACGGCATTCTGGGCGCCAACGGGCAGGTCACTTCCCTCGCCCCCGGAGAGGTCTGCATGGGGATCGTGACCGTGACGCTGCTGGCCTTCATCGCGGCGGGCATCGGCGTCGTCTATCAGATTGAGCGTCTGCCGCTGCTCTCCGCTACGGCAATTCACGCCGGAGCGCTGTATCTGGATTATCTGCTGATTTACCTGCTGAACAACTGGATACCCCGGGACTGGGCATTTATCGGCGTCTTTACCCTGTGCTTCGCGGTGGGCTACGCCCTGATCTGGGGAATCATTCTGCTTTCCATCCGGCACAGAACCAACCGTATCAACCGCCATCTGCGGGGAGAAAAATGATGAGAAAACCGTTTCTTGACAATCTGCGCTACGGCATCGTGCTGTCCGTTGTGGCATATCACGTATTTTATCAATTCAACAGCGTCGGGGTCATCACAAACGTGGTCATCCCCGGCATTCCGGCGCTGGACGCGCCGCTGTACGTGCTGTACCCATGGTTCATGGCGGCACTTTTCATGATCTCCGGCATCTGCGCCCGGTACAGTCTGGAAAAGCAGACGGGAAAGCAATACCTGAAAGGCAAAGTCCGCCGCCAACTGATTCCCTCCATCGCCATTATCTTCCTCATCGGGTGGAGCACCGGCTGGGTCACCGACCAGTACGCAAACATTTTTGGCGGCGGTCAGGTTCCGGGGTTTGCCAAATATCTTGTGTGGTGCATGTCCGGCATCGGGGTACTGTGGTTTCTCCACGAGCTGCTGCTGTGCGAGGTGGTGCTGGTGCTGATTCGGAAGCTGGACAAAAAAGACCGGCTGTGGCAGCTGGGCGGCAAGGCAAATTTCCCCGTCATCTGCCTTCTGGTGCTCGGCATGTGGGGCAGCGCCTATATCCTGAACACTCCCGTGATAGAGGTCTACCGCAACGGTTTCTACCTGTTCTGCTTCCTCGCGGGCTACATTCTGTTCTCCCACGAACAGATCCAGTCCCTGCTCGCCAAATGGGCACCCTGTATGCTTGCCGTGAGCGGCGTGCTGGCCGTCGTTTACACGATGCATTTCTGGGGACAGAATTACGCGGCTCTCAACAATCTGAAAGCCCCGCTTACCAATCTCTATGCGTGGTTTGCCTGCCTTGGGGTGCTGGGCGCGGGAAAACGGTGGCTGGATAAGGAGACTGCCTTCACCCGCTGCATGGCAAGCCGCAGCTTCGGCATCTACGTCCTGCACAACCCCCTGCTGGTGCTGCTGGCTTGGGCGATGGATAAGCTGCTCCATTTCCCCGTGTGGAGCATGTATCTGCTTCTGCCGGTGCTGCTGGCGCTGCTCCTGCCGCCGTTGATCGCGCTTATCAAGCGCATTCCCGTCCTGCGCACATTGGTGCTGGGCGAAAAATAAAAAATCCGCGCCACGGTTCATGCAAACCGTGGCGCGGCACTTTTTGGGGTTACTCGATGCAGATCCGATTGTTCTCGGGCAGCTTCTTCTGTCCGGCCTTCGGCACATCCAGCGTCAGGATACCGTTCTCAAACTTGGCGGACACCTCTTCGGGCTTCACATCGCCCACGTAGAAGCTGCGGCTCATGGAACCGGCGTAACGCTCCCGGCGGATGTAACGGCCCTTCTTGTCCTCCTCATCCTTATCAAGACCCTTTGCAGCCTGGATGGTCAGATAGCCATTGCTCAGGTCAATGCTGATCTCGTCCTTCTTGAAGCCGGGCAGATCGACCGCCAGCTCATAGCCGTCTTCCTTCTCCCGGATATCGGTCTTCATCAGGTTCTTGGCGTGCTTGCCATACAGGGGGCTGCGGCCCTCCGAGACGTTCATCATGCCAAAGGGATCGTTAAAGAAATCATCAAACAAATCTTCTCCAAAAATGCTGGGCAACATAAGTCATTCCTCCATTCAAATCTTCTATGTTCCCTGCGGAGGGGCTTTCTTTTTTTCGTCCCTCTTTTTGGTACGCCTACACTATACCACGATTTTTAGCACTGTCAAGGTCTGAGTGCTAAAGTTCATAAAAAGATAAAATGGCGTTCACAGAATATGCGATTTCTCCGGCAGATATCCGGAAACCTCCCCGTAGAACGAGAAAAGCGAAAGGAACCCCCTTTCGCTTTTCCCGCTTTTCTATACCAGCGGCGCAAACAGCCGAAGAATGCACTGCCAAATCCGCAGAATTGCCCCGCTTCCGGTGCTGTAGCGCTGAGTGACCTCGCTGCATTGGGAGAACAACACGTCAAAATCCCGCGCCATGTCGCCAATCGCGTCACAGCCGTAGAGCAGAACGTCGTTCTCGAAATGGTGATACAGGCTCCGGTAGTCAAAGTTCGAGCTGCCTATGGAGGCGATCTTCCCGTCGCACAGGCACTGCTTTGCATGGCAGAAGCCCGGCGTATACTCGAAAATCCGCACGCCCTGCCGGGCAAGGCCGGAATAATAGGAGCGGGTGATGGCAAATACCACTTTTTTGTCCGGAATTCCCGGCGTAATGATCCGCACGTCCACTCCCCGTTTGGCCGCAAGGCGCAGCGCCCGGCTCATTTCGTCGGTGATGATCAGGTACGGTGTAGTGATATACAGCGTCTTTTCCGCCTGAGCGATCAGATTCAGATAGACATTTTCCGCCGTGCGCTCCTCCGACAGCGGGTTATCGTTGAATGGCTGCACGAACCCCTCCGACGTTACCTTGTGACAGATGTTGAGGTAGCGTGCGAAGTCCTCGTCTTCCTTGGTCGTCACGTTCCACAGCTCAAAAAACGACGCCGTCAGGCTCCGGACCGCCTCGCCCTCCAGCCGGACACCGGTATCCTTCCACACCCCGTAGGGCTGGGCGCGGCCAAAGTATTCGTCCGAAAGGTTGTAGCCGCCGATATAGCCCACCTTGCCGTCGATGACCGTGGTTTTCCGGTGATCCCGGTGGTTCAGAAACAGATTGACCACCGGCACAGCGGGGTTGAACACCCTGCAGCGGATGCCGTCCTCGCTCAGCCCTCTGGCAAAGCGCAGATTCACGAAGCCAAGGCTGCCGATGTCGTCGTACATCAGCCGCACCTCGACCCCCTGACGCGCCTTGCGTACCAAAATTTCCCGTATCTCCTGAAAGGCCGAATTGTCCGCCACGATGAAATATTCCATGAAGATGAATTTCTCGGCCTTTTCCAGATCCGCTTTCATGGCCTCCAGCGTTTCCGCCCCGTCGCCCAGATAGCGGACGCTGGTATTTTCGTACACAGGCCAGTTTTCATGGACGGAAAGATAGTGAAACTGGTTGCCGGCGGCGCGATTTTCCGATTCCAGCCGCGCCAGAACTGCCTCGTCCTGAGGGAGGCTGCCCTCTATTTTCTCCCGGAAGCGGCGGATACGCTTCCCCGCCCTGCCCGGGTCGCCCAGAATGTCGAACAGCAGAAACAGGCTCAGGCCCATCACCGGAGCCGCCAGAATCAGCATGATCCACGGCATTTTCATGGCAGTAGAAGTGTGTCTGCCGTACAGGCGAAGCACCACCACGATGCTCAACAGGTTGACGCACGCGGATATCCAAGCGGAGTGGGCGTTCAGCTTCACCGCCATGACAATCAGCCATGCGATCTGAATGATAATGGCCAGTCCCACGAACGCGATTCTTGGGATGCTGTTGCGTTTACGACCTCTGCTCATTCCGCACCTCCTTTTTCCTTCTCTTCGTTCTCCTCGTCCAGTTCCCGCCAGAGCTCGTCCGCCCGCCGTTGGTTCTCCATCGCCACGTCAATGCCCTCGGTGCTGTCCTTGCTGAAAATGATCCGCAGCGTCAGGATGATCAGCCGGATGTCCAGCAGCGGCGAATAGTTTTCAATATACATCATGTCCAGACGCAGCTTGTCGTAGGCGCTGGTGTTGTATTTTCCGTAGATCTGGGCATAGCCCGTCAGGCCGCCCCGCACCTTCAGACGGTAGCAGAATTCCGGAATTTCCTTGGAAATCTCGTCCGCGAGGCACTTTCTCTCCGGCCGGGGGCCGACGATGCTCATGTCACCTTTCAAAATGTTGATCAACTGGGGCAGCTCGTCCAGACGGGCGGCGCGGATGACCTTGCCCACCTTCGTGATTCTGGGGTCGTCCTCCGAGGCCAGCACCGCGCCGGCGTATTTTTCCGCGTCCACGATCATGCTGCGGAACTTGAGTATCTCAAATTCCCGCCCGCCCCGGGTCATCCGTTTCTGCTTGTAGAACACCGGGCCGCCATCCTCGATTTTAATAGCAGCTGCGATAATGAGCATGACCGGCGCGGCGGGAATCATGGCAATGCCGCAGAGCACCAGATCCATGGCACGCTTGATGATGCGCTGCATGGGGGTCAGGCCGGTGCCCTTCACCATGAGCAGCGGGGTGTCGAACAGGGTATTGTTCTTCGCCCCCCGGAGCATGATGTCCGTGAGTTTGGGGGCGACGTAGGTACGGATGCGGTAGCGGTAGCAATATTTCAGGATATGGTTGCGGATCTGGGCGGGGATGTCCGTGAGGATGACCGCGTCATGCCTGTGGGTCTCCTGGCACACTGCCTCCAACCCCTCGTCAATGCTCATCAGCTTGCTGACATTATATTTATCCCGGCGGGAGTCCATCTTGATCTTCAGCCCGATGCCCCGCTTGTTGCCGTACACCAGCAGCATATCGTGTGGGGCATACAGCTTATAATACAGCTCCGTGTACACATAAATCAGCACCACCGCCACGACGATTTCCGCCAGAAGCAGCAGCAGCATCGGCCCCACGGGAATCATGGCATTGGCGATCAGGCACAGCTGGAAATACGTGAGAAAATTCACCACAAACAGGGAGATGACCTGTCCGATGATCAGATCGAGCCTGTGGAGCTGCCCGAACAGCGTGCAGTCGGAGTTCAGGAACATGACGTACAGCAGCGCCCCATAGACGCCCATCAGCACATATTTGCCCTTGTATACAAAATGTTCGATTTCGTATCCCATACGGAACGCGGCGTAATACAGCAGGGTTATGACCGCTACCTCCAGCAGCGTTTCCGCCGCCCGGACAAGTCCCTTGGTGTCCTCATATGCGCCGCGGCTCAGCTTTCTCATTGATAATACACGTCCTCTATGCAAAATATGACACAATTCCCGGAAAATATACTTTTTGTTATCATACCACACCCATCAAAAGAAAGCAACCCCGGAAACGAAACCGGTCGTTTCCGGGAACCCCGCCTCAAATAATGAAATTTTCTCTTTACAAATCCAATATTTTCTGATACAATCATTTCTGCTCTGTGGCCCGGTGGTGCAGTCGGTTAGCACGCCAGCCTGTCACGCTGGAGGTCGACGGTTCGAGTCCGTTCCGGGTCGCCACAAAAAGGCACGCTTTTCAGCGTGCTTTTTTGTCATTCTGTCAAAGACCCCCTGCTTTCAGCAAACGAAGGCAGGGGGTCTTTAGCGTAGGCGCAGCCTCCGTATGGAAGCTGCGCCTGATATATTTTGATACTATTTCCCGATTAAAATCTTTGATTTTAATCGGGAAGGCATCGCCTAATGGCGCTGCCAGTTTTGTGATTTATAAGGAAAGAAATCACAAAACAAGTCTCATATGAACTCCTTGCCCTTCGGCCAAGTAAAATCTTTTCTAAAGATTTTACTTGGAGTTCAGTATGACTGCTATCCGATCGCTTTCTGATATTCCTTCTGAATCTCCGCTTCAATCAACTCAGAATCAAGCGATACAACAGATTCTGTTCTTGAAGTGGAATAATTCATGAAAAGATTGGTCTGCACATAGACGTTGCTGAAAGCGCCATCCGTATCAAAATTGAAATTTACGAAATAATGGGGCTGTTCATTTTCACCTTCGGCAAAAGGCTGGTCGATCCGCAGCATTACCGTGATTCCGCTTTCGTCTTCGAGCGTATCCATATAGGCAACAACAGAATCATCCCACTGAAAGCTTACCAGCCATGGATCAGTCCATTCCCACCAAGAGCTTTCCCGCCACTGCTGTGCGGAATCACAGTCATATTGTTTCCCATCTACAAGCAAGCCACCAAACATTGAGGCGCCGCCGCTTTCCGGAATAATGCTGATACGCAGCCGGTCTTTACCATGAATCCAGTCAGTGCAGAGCGTAGTATCGTTCAGCGCACCCGGCCCATTCTCCTGCTTTGTTTCAATCTTGCAGGCGTCGCTGCTTTGGATCTGTTCCAGAACGGAACGGCACTGCTGCAAAGCTTCCTTTTCCTCGTTCAATGCAGTCTGCGTAACCGCAATATCCGTAATGCCTTCCAAAACACAGGTTTTCAGAACGTTTTCCCGCATAATATCCGGAATTTGATTGTTGTAGAACCAAATATCACAGACATCTGTACCATTGACAAAGAAATAGTGTGTCACTTCATTCTCCAGTACATATGTTCCCTGCTCATCCGCAATGATATTGCCGTTAGCGTCCCGATTTACCGGAATATCCGGGAAATACATGATCTCGTAATCTGCGTATTTTGAACTGCCGCTCATATAGCTCATGGCGGCATCAGAAGCTTCCGGAACACCGATTTCAGCCATCCAATCCGCAGAGAATGTGTCTGGGCTGTTTGCCTGCTTCTGATGCCGCAGAGCAATACCACCGACAGTCTTGGCATCCACAGTCAATGTGATGCTGCCGGCTTCGTCCGCTGCTTCCATGCCGGAAGGCAGCAGCATCTTCAATGCCCCATACTGAACCAGTTTCGTATCTGTAATGACAGCAGAACCGTCGGTAGGGGTATCGTCGATGGCGTCTGACTTTTGGGGGTTGACTGCGCAAGCCACTAAAACAGCGGCGCACAGCAATACACAAATCAGGCTTACCCATAACTTGGGCTTCTTCCATTTCGCCATATTCATAATGCGACCTTTCGTATCACCCTCGCCAAAGGCCAGGGGCATGCCGGCAATCATCTTTTTATGGGTTGCAAGCCTCAGCAGGGAAGCGGAATAGTCCGCCCTGATTTGAGGTCCCATTTCCCGGATCACTGCCTCATCACAGCTCATCTCCATATCTTTGCCGGCCAGAATGAATGCGGCCCACGCCAGAGGATTAAACCAGTGGATGCACAAGGCACAATATGCCAGCAGCTTGATGATATGGTCACAGCGGCGGATATGATGCCGCTCATGAGCAATGATATACTTTTGTTCTTGTGTTGGGATATCGGAGGGCAAATAGATTTTGGGGGCGAAGATGCCCATAACAAATGGCGTGTCAATATAATCGGCACAATAAACGTTTCCTGTGTAAGCCACAGCGCCTACCAGTTTCCGTCTCAGACGGATATACTGCACGATGCTGTAAAGAATCATGCTGCCGGTTCCGGCGATCAAGACATAAGGAACGATTGCCATAATATCCGATCCGGTATGCTCCGGCTCCCCTACCTGCGCAAGTTCCGCCCCCGACTGATTTTCAGCCGGAACAAACGTGAAATCGGAATTCTGATCAGCTTCGGCAGGAAGAAAATAAACCACGCTGGCTGCGCCTGATGTCTCCCGAATTTCCGGTTCCAACGCATTCAGAACGGAAACGGGTGCCGTAAATGCCACCGGGCACAGAAGCCGGAACAAAACCACCAACCAGAGTGCATAAGAAAAAATCTTTGGAGATCGTTTCAGCATGAGTCTGGCCAACATGACCAGCAGAATGACGATGCTGCCCGTCATACTCATATTCAGCACTTGAGAAAACAGATTACGCATGGGAATCCTCCCGCATGGAATCAATGACCTTTTGCAGTTCGTCGATTTCGCCATCAGACAGCTTTTTGCGGCTGCCAAATGCGGCTAAGAACGCAGGCAAAGAACCGTGAAATGTCTCATCCACAAATATTTCACTCTGACGTGCATAGAATTCCTCCCGGCTGACCAGAGATGTTACCTTGCCATCCTTATTCCGGAACAGCTCCCGATCACAAAGCCTTTTCAGAATCGTGTATGTCGTGGTTCGTTTCCAGTTCAGGCGTTCCTCCGCCAGTTCCGTCAAGCGGCGAGAAGTGACAGGCTCATTATCCCAGATAATATCCGCAAAAATGGTCTCGATCTCACCCAGCTTATATTCCGCCATATGAGTTGCCTCCTTTGCTCTACTGTCAGTAGACAATTATACTCTACTACCTGTAGACAGAAAAGTCAAGGATTTTTTGAAAAGTTAATATAACCTTAAAGGGACGGCACAAGAAGGGCAGTTTGCAACTTCTACAAGCTTCCTGTCGTTTCTTCCCCCTGTAACCACATTAATATATCCTCCCAATACTGGGGGCACAGTATTGGGGGGAAACATATCAAACGGTGGGGGCTGTTTTGCGCCCTTTTGGGGGGCGCTTTCATAGCAAAAGAGAGGCATTCCGCAAAGAATGCCTCTCTTTTCATTTTCCAGCCCCGCCTTCGGCGTGCTTTTTTACGGCTGTGCCGTTACCGGCCGTATCCGAAAGCTGGCAGAACGGTTCGGCTGCGGCTGTTTGCCCTTGGTAAGCCATTTCTCACGGGAATACCGGATCGTATTCCAAGGGGGATTTGGAAGGCAAACGCGCGCCTGCACGTTCTGACAGCTTTCGATAGGCCTTGGGGGGATTATCTGTCGGCTGCCTAATCGCGGTACAGTTTGAAGGATGTGTGTGCAATACAGATTGAGGAAATCGGATTAGGAGGTATTTTTGCGATTTGGCATCCGTTTGTACAGTGAGGTTATATCAGGCCAGCGCTTCGCCCAGACTGCGGCAGGCGCTCAGCGCTTCGTCATCGGGGGTCTCCTGACAGATCACGCTGTCGCAGACCAGATTTGCGCCCTTGTCCCGGCAGTTCTCTTCCCATGTGCGCATCCACTCGCCGTCGCCCCAGCCATAAGAGCCGAACAGAGCGATCTTCTTGCCGGAGAGCTTACTCTCGCAGGTCTCGAACATGGGGGCGAATTCGCCGTCCTCCAGCTCCTCCGCGCCCATGGCGGGGCAGCCGAAAGCGACCGCGTCAAATTCGTCCATCTTTCCTCCGTCGAACTCGGCGGCGGTAAACAGCTCCGCTTCCGCGCCAGCGTGCTTTGCGCCTTCCACAACGGCCTGCGCCATGGCTTCGGTATTTCCGGTGCTGCTCCAATAAACAACTGCAATTTTCATTTTCAAAAATCCTTTCTTAAATCCTATTTCATCCGGCTACTGTGAGCCGTTCGATGTCGATCCCGCTGGCAAGCTGGCGGCAGTAGACCCTTGTGCAGGCTTTGTACTTGGCAAAGGTCTTCTTGGCCGCTTCCTCGTTTTCATAAACCTTCCAGCAGCCCACGCATTTACAGGGTCTGTGTTCCAGAAATCCCTTCACGTCCTCCGGCGGATAGCTCAGAAACAAGCCGATCTCGTGGGGGAAATCCTCCTGCTGCTTTAATCTCCGGGCAAGCCTTGTCAGGCATCGGCTACCGCCCCGGCAGTTGTAGCCGAACTCGCTGAGAAGCGCTTCGCAGGATGCGCAGGAGAGGTCTTTTTCCAGCCGCGCCGGCCGATAGAGGTAGATCAGCGCCCTGTCCTGACGGATACGCAGGGGGACTGCCCGGACGCCCTTTTTCCCAAGCCGCCGGTTCAGGCTCCGCAGAAAGTCCAGCAGGTCCTCCCGGTTTTCGTAGGGGCAGGCGAACAGATTTCCGGTTTTCAGCCCCGCCAAGGTGGGGGCGCAGTTGCGAACCACCTGTTCCTCAGACATGGCCGTCCTCCTTGCCCCGGGCGATTCGGCGCAGGCTTTTCCGGATGGAAATGACGCCCACAGACGTCACAGTGACAGCCACAACGGCACCGGCGCCGGACAAAATCGTGGCAATTTCCATAGCTCGAACCTCCCGTATTCATAATGATAAGATCATCTTTTTTGTTCGCTTTTTGGTTAGCCTCTGCTAACTTGCTATATCATACACGATGTTGCTCCATTTGTCAAGTCTTTTCCCTACTATTTTTATAGGCAGATTTTTGGATGTGAAAAAGCGCCCCAGCAGGGCGCTTTTAAGCTGTTTTATTGAAGTTTATTGAAGTTTCCGAGCCTTTTATTCCTGCGGCAGTGTGACGATTCGGGGTTCATGATGGACGGCAGGCAGAATTTTCTCCATCAGGTCAGCCGTCCGAAGACGCAGGCTGGAGGTGTTGATGCAGGGATGGCAGCCGATGTACTCCCCTTTCAGCACGTCCTCGTCCATGAGAAGCTGCACATGGTTCTCCCCATCGTTCATCAGCCCCAGAACGCTGACGGAGCCGGGGGTAATGTCCAGAAACTTCTCCATATACTCCGGCGCGGCAAAGCTCAGGCGGGAGGAACCGATCTCCTTGGAGAGGACGCTGGTTTTGAAATGCTTGTCCCCGGGCAGCATCAGCAGATAAAACTCCGTACACTGCCGGTTGCACAGCAGCAGATTTTTGCAGATCACCGCGTCCAGCACCCGGTCGATCTCCTCGCAGGCTTCCATAGTCATGGCGGCCTCGTGGTCGATGCGCTGGTAGTCGATTCCCAGGCTGTCCAGCAGATCGTAGCAGCGGATTTCCTTCTCAAGCCGTCCGGCGCAGTCCGCGGGACGTCCGTTTACCAGTTCCATAGTCATTTTTCCTTTCTTCACGGAAACTCTAAACAAATCGTCTTCGGCTGAGCAGCAGATCTTTTCCCCCAGCTGTGCGGTTTCCAAAGCGGGAAATACATCAAGTATTTCTCCGCTTCTGAAACCTTCATCTGGTGAAAAATCTCTCGCTGTCAGCTCTCGCCGATTTATTCAGAGCTTCCTTAACTGCCAGAATGCCACGGCGCTGGCAGCCGCTACGTTCAGAGAATCCACGCCGTGGTACATGGGGATTTTTACGGTGTAGTCGCACTGGGCAATGGTCGTCTCCGTCAATCCGTCGCCCTCGCTGCCCAGAATCACCGCCAGCTTTTCCTCCGCCATGAGACGGCGGTCGTCAATGGAGACGGAATCGTCGCTCAGCGCCATGGCTGCGGTTCGGAAGCCCAGACGGCTCAGCTGCTCCATTCCCTCCTCCGGCCAGTCTCCCGTAAACGTCCACGGGATCTGAAACACCGTCCCCATGCTGACCCGCGCGCTGCGGCGGTACAGCGGGTCACTGCATCCGGGGGTCAGCAGCACGGCGTCCATGCCCAGCGCGGCGGCGGAACGGAAGATCGCGCCCACGTTGGTGGGGTTCTGGACGTTTTCCAGAACCACGATCCGTGCCGCCCCGGCGCAGATATCCTCCACGGTGGGAAGCCCCGGGCGGCGCATGGCGCACAGCACGCCCCGGGTCAGGTGGTAGCCGGTGAGATTGCAAAGCAATTCTTCGTCCGCGGTATACACGGGAACCCCGGGGCAGCGGGCGATGACCTCCCGTGCCGCGCCCGTAATGTCCTTGCGCTCCATGAGCAGCGACACCGGCTCGTATCCGCCGTCCAAAGCCCGGTGGATGACCTTGGGACTTTCCGCAATGAACATCCCCTTGGCAGGTTCAAACCGGTTGAGCAGCTGCGCCTCCGTCAGCCGGGCATACACGTCCAGCTCCGGCGCGGAGAAATCCGTTATTTCAATGACGTTGGCCATAGCATTCCTTTCCTTATCCTCAACCCCATGACAATCTGCCAAAAAACGGGGCGCTTTTTTCCTTCCTATACTACCAAATTCCGTTCAAAATGTCAAAGATTTCTCCGTCGATTGACTTCCATTTTCCGCAATGGTAGAATACATTCATTGTAAAGAGAGGGGCGGATCGCCATGGCAGACAAACATCCGGGGTATATGACCACCTTCAAGGAGCGCTTAAGCTACTGGACATACTTCATCGGGCAGAACATTTACTACAACATCACGGCAGCTTTTATCTCCACCTACCTTGCCATGCAGGGCGTGAACCTTGCCAAGGTCGCTATCGTGCTGCTGATCGTCAAGATCTGGGACGCCGTGAATGACCCTATTTTCGGCTTCATCTTCGACAAGGTGAAATTCAAAAACGGGCAGAAAAGTCTGCCCTGGCTGCGCATTTCCACCGCACTGATCCCCATTGTGACCATCATCCTGTTCTCCATTCCCTCGGCGCTGGGGGAGACCGGGAAACTTGTCTGGTTCGGCGTGGCCTACGTGCTGTGGGACACTGTGTACACTCTGACGGACATTCCCGCCTACGCCATGCTGAACACCATGACCGACAATCTGCCGGAGCGCAACACCCTGCTCTCCGTCAACCGGGTGTTCTCCGGGGCGGGCGTGCTGATCTACGGCGTTGTGCTGCCCATCCTCATCAGCGAAAATGTGGGCATGAGCGCCAGTCTGGCCATTGCGACGCTGTCCATTTTCAGCGCCCTGACCATGGTGCCCCTGTCCCTCAACTGCAAGGAGCGCAACTATAAGCCCGAAGAGGAAGACGAAAACTTCTCTCCCCGGCAGATGTTCTCCTATCTGGGGAAAAACAAGTACCTGCTGACCTACTACGGCGGCTACTGCGCCACCGACGCGCTGAAAACCTCCGCCGCCGTGACGCTGCTCGTCTCCTTCTACCTGTTCGGCAATTCCCTTTACTCCATCGTGCTGAACCTGCTGAACATGGTGCCGGGTGTTTTCGCCGCCATGCTCATGCCCACCATTCTGAAAAAGCTGGACAAATTCAAGACGCTTTTCTGGTGCAACATCGTCAACATCATCTTAGGTCTGGTGATTTTCTTCGTTGGCTACGAAAACCGGGCGCTGTTCCTGACGCTGACCTGCGTCCGCACCATTCCCATGAGCATCGTGGGCATTCTCGCCTTCATGTTCACTCCGGACTGCGCCGAGTACGGCCAGTACAAATCCGGCATCAGCGCCAAGGGCATCACCTTCGCCATCCAGACCTTCTCCGTGAAGATCACCGCCGCCATCTCCTCCTCTCTGGCGCTGGCGCTGCTGGGCTGCTTCCACTGGATCTCCGTGGAGGCGGAGAGCTTCGAGGCGCTGAAAGCGCTGAACATCCAGCAGAGCGCGGGGGCGCTGGAGGGACTGTGGATCGTGTACGCCCTGGTGCCTGTCATTGGCATGATCATTTCCACGTTCTTCTACTTAGGCTACAAGCTCAACGACAAGGACGTGCAGATCATGGCGCGGTGCAACGCCGGGGAGATCACCCGTGAGGAAGCTGAGTCCATGCTGTCCCGGAAGTATTGACCCCATGCTACAAACACGAACGGCGCCGGATGGCGCCGTTTCTATTTGTTAGGAACCCCGCAATGGAAAAATGGAAAGCCGCCCGCAGAGGAGAGCGCGCAGCAGACGGCAATCCCAAAAATGGCCTCCCGCCGTAAAGCGGGAGGCCATAAGAGGATATATTACTGTGCCAGAGTGCTGGTCTTGTACTTTGCGCTCTTCTTCAGGAACAGCGCCAGGAAGCCGACCGCGGCGATAACACCGGCGACAACGGCGATGGGATAGTACACGCTCTCGGCAATTCCCATAGGCTTCCACAGCAGGCCGAGGCACTCGCCGGCCGCGAAGAAGTAGGTGATGGAAACGCCGGTCATGAAGGTGGCAGGAACCGCGCAGATCCAGTAGTTGCGCTTGTTCTGCGCCAGATACATGGCAGCCGCCCACAGAGCGATCATGGCCAGAGTCTGGTTGGACCAGGAGAAGTAACGCCATACCACGGAGTAGTCGATCTGGCAGATGATGGCACCGACGCCCAGCAGGGGGACGGTCAGAAGCAGACGCTTCTTCCAATCCTTCTGGTCGATCTTGAACCAGTCGGCCAGCGTCAGACGGGCGCTGCGGTAAGCGGTATCACCGGAGGTGATGGGACAGGCGATAACGCCCAGCATAGCCAGGACGCCGCCGATCTTGCCCATGGTGGTGGTGCAGATCTCGTAAACAACAGCGTTCACACCGGCACCGGCCTCCAGCAGAGCCTGGGTGTTCTCGTAGAAGGAAACACCGGCAGCCGCCCAGACCATGGCGATGATGCCCTCGGCGACCATTGCGCCGTAGAACACCTTGTGACCCTGCTTCTCAGAGGTGCAGCAGCGAGCCATCATGGGAGACTGCGTGGCATGGAAGCCGGAGATGGCGCCGCAGGCCACGGTGACGAACATGAACGGCCAGATGTGGATGTTCTGAGGATGCTGGTTGTTGAAGTTGTTCCACAGCTCGGGCATCTGATACTCATGGGCGAACAGCAGAACACCCGCAACACCGACAGCCATGATGATCAGGCAGATACCGAAGATGGGGTAGATCTTGCCGATGACCTTGTCGATGGGAACGAAGGTGGCGATGAAGTAGTAGATGATGATGACCCACAGCCAGAAGGTAGCGTCCAGCTTCTCGGGGGTCAGCAGAGCCAGCAGACCGGCGGGACCCTTGGAGAACACGACGCCGACCATGACCAGCAGGATGACGGAGAACACGCGCATGACCTGCAGCATGACCTTGCCCAGATAAGTACCGGTAATCTCGGAAATGCTGGCGCCCTTGTGCCGCATGGACAGCATACCGCACATATAGTCGTGGACGCCGCCGGCGAAGATGGTACCGAAGACGATCCACAGATAGACGACAGGTCCAAACAGAGCACCGTTCAGAGCGCCGAAGATGGGGCCGAGACCGGCGATGTTCAGCAGCTGAACCAGGAAGATCTTCCAACCCTTCATCGGGACGAAGTCAACGCCGTCGTTGAGCGCGATGGCAGGCGTCTCCCGGTCGTCAGAGCCAAAGATCTTGTCTACGCGCTTGCCGTAGAAGATGTAGCCGACGACCAGAGCTGCAATGCAGAGAATGAAAGTAAGCATAGGTTTCCTCCTTAGTTAAGTTACCCTGCGGTGGCGTATCACCGCCTGGCGAGTATCATTATATGTCTAAACCGTGAACAAATCAACCCTTAGTATGGCGAAAAAAGATTTTCGTAGCATTAACCAAATTTATGGCGGTTTTTTCCTTCCGGGG
>QWCH01001342.1_pt1 | contig 38463 bp, 27 predicted proteins | sample 1972671 | NCBI WGS metagenome assembly QWCH01 (sample SAMN09866713, study PRJNA288562) | Human gut metagenome isolate term3_stool, whole genome shotgun sequencing... | isolation source: gut | host: Homo sapiens | place: USA: California
TATTTAAGTTAGTAAAAACGGGAGAGGGCAAAACGTCATACCCTTCTCCCTTTACGCGGGTGGTAGTCGCGTATGGCTCCCGCGTTCCTGTATTCTAAGCTTGTCAAGGTATTACCTACCGGTTATTCCCCTCTCTCGTTTTCCAAAATAAGGAAAGGGGAGGAGCTAACTTTCCCCTTTCCGGGTACGGGCTCAAGCAGCTGGTTGCAAACATTGTAAGTTCAATTTAAAACCGCACCCATTTCTTTTCTAATTTGTCTACATTGTTGAAAAACAACCTGATGCTAAAATCATCCGGTTATCCAATATTTATATTTCAGCCGGAACTCAAAAAAAAAACTCCGGACTGAACAAGTCAACCCGGAGCTATAGTGTAACGGCATGGAATTGACTTAATCGTGTGAAATAGGAACGTCGCCACGAAAAAGCAACCCCACACCGCTATATTATATATCCATAAAGAATATACGAATACAACGACATGAGTGTTGCAATCCCGTTCCCTGCGACTAATCGTCTTGAATCCTATTTCATGGAAACGCAAATTATAACCTCAACATCGTAAACAGGACATCATCGGCGGCTCCCCGCACAGTCCATAATACAAAGATAGAAAAAAATTTCAATTCTTTTACAACTCTCGGCACAAAATTATATTCCTGTATACACGTGAACAGCCCTATACCTCACATAAAGAAGCTGTTTTCAATATCAAAATCACAGTAAAGAACAACACGTTTATCTCCACACGACCTGACAATTAACTGTAATTAACAAGAAGAGAACTGTTCTGAAAAAAGTATTATCATATAATCTAAGTTATACTTCCTATATACCAACTCCCATTCATCTCCTATTCAACTCCCATTCAACTCCTATTATAAAGGTAAAAAAATAGTATTTGAATAGGAAATAAATTGAGATTCATTTATCGCTAGTATTTAGTAAAATCATCTATTATATTAAGTACCAACCTATCTTATACAGCTAATAGAGAGAAACACTACTATTAAACGTCCGTGACACAAGCCATAACCATGAATATCACGAAAACAAAAAACGCCTCCCGCGAAAGCGAAAGACGTCTTGTATCTAATTGGGAACAATTTCTTATGCCACAGCCTTTTTGGCATCCATGCGCCGTACCACCCGACCGTAAATAATCAAGGCAATAGCCGACACCAAAGCGATAGCGGCAAAATAATACCATATATAATGCGCGTTAGCCGCAGCGGCAGCCCATTCTGCCTCGCTGCTGAACAAAGCCCGATCGGGGCAATACTTGCTCAACAGGAATCCCGACAACCCGAACCCGAAAATGGATGACAAAAAGGAATGCAGATGGCTAAAACCGAGGTACATTCCCTCCTCCCCTTTCGGTGCCTGTAACGAGAAATATTCCAGAAAACGGGGTGAAATAAATACTTCCGCCAATCCTTGGAACACGATACCCACTATCATCATAAACGCCACCGGGTGCAGCCCGAGGATTTCCCCGCCTCCCAGCATATTCCCGGACGCCATGCACAAGGCGGAAACGGGCATGATAAACATACCACAGGTCATCGAGAACAAGGCCGATTTCTTCCGCATCAATGAAGTTACCAGATTCACGGTCAACACGACCACCAGCGGGTTCACGTTAGCGTACCAACCGATGGCACTCGCCTCTCCCGCCAAGCGCGTCACGTATTTCGGCATCGTGGCGTACAACTGGTGTTGCACCATCCAGAATCCGGTGATAATCAAGATCAGCACGATCAATCGCCCGTTGGAACACACTTTTACCAAACCCGTCCATATTTGCCGGAAAGTTTTCCCTTCCCCGGCGTGTTTATCACTCTTGTAAAACAAATAAATCGCTATCAAAGCCAGAAAAGTCATCGCCGCCGAGAAATAATTCAACACGATCATTCCCTCGTGCCCCATGGCATCCCGCAAGGGAGTCACCAGCACTTTACCGGAGAACGCCCCGATATTCACCATCCCGTAAAAAATAGCGAACCCGCGGGCACGGTTCTTCTCGTCCGTTTCCTTCGCCACCGTACCGGAGATCACGCTCTTGATAAACGAGCCCCCGACGATAATCAGTATCATAACCGGAATAATCCCGTAACGATAACCGCTTTCCTGCAACCCCGTGAACTTGGTCACGTAGCCGTATTCAACCAACCCCGTCGTGGACAGGAAACTCGGGAATAACCCCAGCCCCAAATACCCCAGCGACAGCAGGGCAAACGCCAACAACATTGATTTCCGGAAGCCGATCTTGTCGGCAAGAGCCCCCGAAAATGTCGGCAATAAATACAAACAAGCGGAAAAAACTCCCGCGATCGTGGCAGCCTGAATATCCGTGAAACCCAGCACGTTGCTCAAATACAACGTGATCACGACAAATACCCCGTAATAGGCGGCACGCTCCAGCAACTCTACCGTGTTGGCAACCCAAAACGCTTTACTAAACTTTACTCTCTCTTTCTTTTTTGTTGTCACACTCATACAATTAATTTATTACTAACATTTTCACACGCCTGCAAAAATAATATTTTCTGGTTATCTACCAAATGACTCATGTCAACTTGAATCACTGAATCATGATAAACAAGCGCAGTTGATTAGTTAATTTCAATTGTAAAAGATTTTCACCCCATCCCATTTTTTACCCTTTAATGCATCGTCCGAATACACGTGCAGGCTGTGTGCCGTATCGCTCAGACAGGTGATACGATGGATATGATTGTCGAATTTTCCGGCTTCCCCGATGGCGTATAATCCTAAAACATCATTGATTCTCAATTCATCGACCAAACGGATACCCCCTTCACAAGGTTCAAATATCTCGACAAGGAACTCCCCGTCGGCAAAGGTATACCCGGCAAACTGCGGGTGCGAGTGAATGGCGGTACGATTGCCCTTCTTCCACGACATCACGATAGCTTCCCATCCCGTGCGGGCATCCCGTCCGATATAGTCGCGAACATACGTATCATCCGCGAATCGGTCAAATGCAGCCAACGGGTTATTCCTCACGAAATCCAACACGTACGTTTTCACCTGTTCGCCCATTGTCGCGTCTACCGTACCGGAACGCACGATGTCCAGCAATCCGTCCATAAAGTTCTCGTACCCAGCAATCAGACAAGGAGCAGCCGCGAAATCCTCTCGTAAAATATTCTCTTTTTTATCCATAATAAGTAATCGTTTATTTTATCACACGCAAACATACAAGAATTTCCGCTTTCGTTTTTATGCATATATACTTACTTCTCGATGCATAAAACACGTAATATTTTTATAATTCCATGTAATTCACTATCTTCACGCTGAAATTAGAAACAAGATTATGAAGATTATATCTGTTATATTGCTTACGTTATTCGCGTTGCTCTTTTCTTCTTGCGTGAAAGATAAAGACCAAGAGGGCGAAATTGAAAACTATATCGAGGCAGGTGACAAACTGCCGGATTTTACCGTGAAGAACGCTGCCGGGGAAGAATTGAACAGCGAGGAACTGGAAGGACAGGTGACTTTGCTCGTGTTCTTCGTGACCACTTGTTCGGATTGCGAACGGGAATTACCGAAAATCGAGGAAGTATGGGAAAAATTGAAAGAGAATCCCGATTTCAGGCTTGTCACTGTTTCCAGAGAAGAAACCGCTTCCACGGTCAACAAATACTGGGAAAAGGAAAAATTCACGATGCCATTCTTCCTCGACCCCAAGCGGGAAGTTTTCTCGCTTTTTGCCAATAGCACGATACCCCGCCTCTACTTGTCGAACCGGGAAAACATCGTAACTTGGATGGCAATTGAAAAAATGGAGTTAACCACAGAACAATTGATCGAAAAAATCAATGCGATTATAAAAGAATGAGAGCCAATGGCTCTCATTCTTTTATAATCGCATGAAAGCGTCAATCTCCCGGAACTGATCGGAAGAAAAATCACCCAACAGGTACTTGGCGAAATGGAACCACATTTTCCGTTGGTAAAATTCTTGCGGCATCCCAGAGAAACCGTGACTCTGACCGGGTAATATCACCAAATCGAAATTCTTTCCGGCACGCAAAAGGGCATCAGCCATGCGAAGGGTGTTTGCCGGATGCACGTTATTATCCGCGTCCCCGGTCACCAGCATCAAATAACCTTTCAGATTTTTCGCCAACTCGATATTCGTGGGAATACGGGTTTCAAATTTCACTTTCTCCACCGTGGTCGTGGTATCCTTTCCCGTCACGGAATCTTTCACGGTCTTTTTCTCGAACGATTTGATTTCCCTTATCCCGTGATGTGTTTCCCCCCACCACTGGTTGTATATATTATTATCGTGGTTCCCCGCGGAAGAAACTGCCGCCGTGTAAAAATCCGGATAGGTACATATTGCCGCCGTGGACATAAATCCGCCGCCGGAATGACCGAAGATACCCACTTTCGTTTTGTCGATGAAAGAGAATCTATCCGCCAATTGCTCGATCCCGAATTTATCATCCGCCAAAGGATAATCGCGAAGATTGTTATAACCAAAGGTATGATACCACTTGTCCCGTAGCGGGCTGCCACCCCGGTGCCCGAAAGTCACCACGATAAAACCTACTTGCGACAATGCGGTATTATAAGCCGATTTCACGCTAAATTTCAAGGGGATAGCTTCCGTCTGGGGACCCGGGTAAACATACGAAATGATAGGATACACTTTCGTGGAATCGAAATCAGCCGGTTTCCACATGTAACCGTACAGATCGGTTACCCCGTCCGCCGCCTTGATTGTAAACGGTTCCGGCATCCGCCATCCCGTCTCGTAAAGAGCCGTTAAATCGGGCGAAGCCAGATCGAGAATCTTCTTTCCCTTGTTATCCATCAGTACGCTCGCGGGTTCCAGATCGACACGGGAGTAATTATCCACGAAATAGCGTCCCGACTCGGAGAAAGCCGCCTCGTGAGTCGCCTGCTCCGGCGTCAACATCTCCACCTGACCGTTCCCGTCCAGACGAGCCTTGTTTATCCGGGCGAAATAAGGACATTCCCCTTTCACCTGACCGTATCCCTCGAAATAAATGGTACGCCCGACGGTATCTATCTTAACCATCTTCCCGGAAGTCCATGCACCGGAAGATATCGCGTTCTTCAAATTACCTTCCCCGTCGTAAAGATAGAAATGACCGTGCCCGGTACGCTCCGACCACCAGATAATATCTTTCCCGTCATTCAATAATGACAAATGGAAGAATTCATTATTGAAATAAGGCTTGCTAATCTCGTTAAACAACACCTTAACCTCTCCCGTTTCAGGGTTTACCCGACAGAAGTCGATCTCGTCACACGTTCTTTTCTTCCGCAAGAAATAAAGACTCTCCACTTTCTTCCCGGGAGTGAACAAACGAATAGTCTGATCTTTCCATTTCTCCACGGGGACTTTGATCTCTTTCTTGTTCAGGGTATCGAAAAGATAAAGTTCTTCCTGTTGCACGTTCTCGTCACCCGCCATCACGTATTGGTACTCGTTGAGCGCGGGACGCTGGCTCAGGGAATTGACGATAAACAAGGATTTAATCTTCCTGCGGTCAGTACGGCGCACGTAGAAACGTTCGGAATTTTCGAACCAAGTTACACGTGCCGACTTTCTTGACGTAGAAGTATCCGAATCCGAAACGGCATACGAGTACTTCAACTCCCCGTCGGTAGTCAATTGTGTTTCAACCGAATCTTTCACGCGCAACATGTACAAATTATGTCCCTTGGCATACACGATATAGGTACTATCCGGGGAATACGCCCCGAACAATCCTGTTCTTTTCGGTTTAGCGGGTGGAGTCGGCTTCTTCCGGGCGGAATCAATTTTGACAAGTTGCTTCGTGTAAATATTGTACTCGAAACGGAACGTGTCAACCATGAATTTCATCGTCTTCTGATCTTCCTTGAAAGAAATGCCCGTGATCGGGAGTTCGCTTTTGTTCACGGGTTTATGAGTCACTTTACTGATCTCTGCCGCCATAAAATCCCGGTCGAACATCTCCCGTTGTGATTTTGCCTTGGGGTCCACGAAGAAATAGCGTGTCCCGTCCGCCTTCCGGTACGAGTACCAGAATTTGTCACTCTTTTTCAAATAATTCGGATAGACAACCGTCGAACCGGTCAGATTCTTCGCATCCATCTTCATAAACCTCTCTGCCTGCTTGAAATTCGCCTTCTGACACACACCGGTCAAAACAAGAAAACAAAGCAATGCACTCATGAAAAACTTTATCATCATTCGTATTATTAAAATATTGATATACTCATATTACAACTTCACCGCACGAAATTAGCGATATCTCGTGATAGAACGATTGCACGTCCAAATCTTAATAAATATTTAACACATTTAGAAACTTTAATATAAGCAACTTCTACACAAACGTTTGTATATGTTGTAAAATATATAATTTCTTTCCCCGAATCATTTATTTATCTCTACTTTTGCGATGCGAATTTTTCATTAATACACCGAGGAATAATGGAAGTATACCCGATAAGCAAAGAAACGGAACAAACCTTCAAGGAAATCAGCCGCCGTATTTTCCGCCTGCAAAACGGAAGAAGCCTCGACAGTATGGAGAACGTGGGGGCTGACACCCGAGGACAAATCGGGGCTAGTTATCTCTCTTTAAAAAATTTGGCCACCCGTTACCCTAAAGAACAAAAATTGGCACAACTCTTGTGGGGTACAGGAAGACGGGAAGAGCAAATCGTCGCGTGCTTTTTGTTCCCCGTCGAGGATTTGATTACTGAAAAAATTACACAATTATTAGAGCATTGTCATAGCTTCGAGATCGCCGAATATTTCGGGACGCTGGTGCTTGCAAAAGGTAAAGATTTGAAAAGCCGGGTAGACGGATACCTGCAATCCGACTCTCCTTTCCTGCAAAGCGCAGCACTGACCGCTATCGGGCGAAACCGGATAGACAATAAATTAAATCCCGTATTTACCGACAGTTACATACAGGAGATCGACCCGAACAAATTCATCGACCCTCACGTACAAATGGTATACAACAGGATAAATACAGTACGACACAGGGACGGATAAGATGAGGTGTTAATTATATATAAAGACTCGCTGGAGTGGGAATCTTGATTGTTTTTATAAAAATGTTTCCTATTTTTGTGGTCTGATTACAGAAAAAAAGAATTAATTAATTTACAAACATAAATTTATTGCCATGGCAAAATTAGATTTAAGCATTTATGGAATTACAGGGGTAAAAGAAATCTTACACAACCCCTCGTACGAAGAATTATACAAGGCTGAAACAGACCCTACTTTGGAAGGGTACGAAAAAGGATATGTAACCGAACTCGGAGCCGTGAACGTGATGACCGGCATCTATACCGGACGTTCTCCCAAAGATAAATTCTTTGTGATGAATGAAGCCAGCGCAGACTCCGTGTGGTGGACGACTGACGAATACAAGAACGACAACAAACCCTGCTCGGAAGAAGCATGGGCTGACCTGAAAGCAAAAGCCGTGAAAGAATTGTCCAACAAGAAATTGTACGTGGTGGATACGTTCTGCGGGGCTAACGAAGGTACTCGTCTGAAAGTGCGTTTCATCATGGAAGTTGCATGGCAGGCTCACTTTGTAAAGAACATGTTCATTCGCCCGACAGAGGAGGAATTGGCAAACTACGGTGAACCCGATTTCGTTTCTTTCAATGCCGCTAAAGCAAAAGTGGATAACTTTAAAGAATTAGGATTAAATTCGGAAACCGCTACCGTTTTCAACTTGAAGACCAAAGAACAAGTTATCTTGAACACTTGGTACGGTGGTGAAATGAAGAAAGGTATCTTCTCTATCATGAACTACTTGAACCCGTTGCGCGGCATCGCTTCCATGCACTGCTCCGCCAACACGGATATGAACGGTAAGAATACCGCTATCTTCTTCGGTTTGTCCGGTACGGGTAAAACCACCTTGTCTACCGACCCGAAACGTCTTTTGATCGGTGACGACGAGCACGGATGGGACGACGAAGGCGTGTTCAACTACGAAGGCGGATGCTACGCCAAGGTTATCAACCTGAGCAAAGAGGCTGAACCGGATATCTACAACGCTATCACACGTGACGCGTTGCTGGAGAACGTAACGGTAGACGCTAACGGGAAGATTGACTTCAACGACAAATCGGTTACTGAAAACACCCGTGTTTCTTACCCGATCTATCACATCAAGAATATCGTGAAACCGGTATCCAAGGGCCCGGCTGCAAAACAAGTTATTTTCTTGTCTGCTGACGCATTCGGAGTATTACCCCCGGTATCTATCTTAACCCCGGAACAAACGAAATATTACTTCTTGTCCGGATTCACGGCTAAGTTGGCAGGTACGGAACGCGGTATTACCGAACCGACCCCGACCTTCTCCGCTTGCTTCGGTGCGGCATTCTTGTCATTGCACCCGACCAAATACGCGGAAGAGCTGGTGAAAAAGATGGAAAAAGAAGGAGCGAAAGCCTATTTGGTGAACACCGGATGGAACGGAACCGGAAAACGTATCTCTATCAAAGATACCCGCGGTATCATCGACGCTATCCTCGACGGTTCTATCGACAAAGCCCCGACCAAGGACATCCCGTACTTCAACTTCCAAGTTCCGACCGCATTGCCGGGAGTTGACCCGAAAATCCTTGATCCTCGCGACACGTATAGCAACGCCAGCGAATGGGAAACAAAAGCAAAAGACTTGTCTGAACGCTTTATCAAGAACTTCAAGAAGTTCGAAGGCAACGAAGCCGGAAAAGCATTGGTTGCAGCAGGTCCGAAATTATAATTATCAGGATTAGCACAATAAAAAAAGCACTTCCCGCAAGAAGTGCTTTTTTATTGTTCTAATCTATAAATAAGGCTATCCCATATATCCCTTCATGATACCCCGTTTGCTATTCCGCACGAACATGATGATTTCATCACGCTCTTTTGATGCCGGCATTTCTGCCTCAATCCGTTCGATAGCGTCTGTATTATTCAGACCGGACTGGAAAAGAATCCGATAGATGTCTTGAATCTCATTGATTTTCTCGTTGGAAAACTCGCGGCGACGTAACCCGATAGAGTTTACACCGGCATAAGACAATGGTACTCTTCCGGCTTTCACGTACGGGGGCACATCTTTTCCGATCAATGAGCCACCGGAAATCATCACGTGACGTCCGATATGCACGAATTGATGCACGGCACTCATTCCGCCCAGAATAGCGAAATCGTCCATTTCAACCTCTCCGGCCAACTGGCAGGCATTCGTTACAATACAATTATTTCCAATTCGACAATCGTGCGCCACATGCGCGTAAGCCATTATCAAACAATTATTACCAATTTGGGTAATGCCCTTCGCGGCAGTACCTCTATTTACAGTAACACATTCACGTATGGTTGTGTTATCTCCAATAATGACAATTGATTTTTCCCCTCTAAACTTCAAGTCTTGGGGAATAGCGGAAATAACAGCACCCGGAAATATCTTGCAATTCTTCCCGATATGTGCCCCTTCCAGAATAGTAACATTCGAGCCAATCCTTGTTCCTTCCTCGATGATAACATTTTTGTCGATTGTCACGAACGGATCAATCACCACGTTATCAGCAATTTGTGCTTCAGGATGAACATAAGCTAACGGTTGTTTCATTCGTTTTTTATTTAATAGTATATATTATTTTCATTTTAGCGGGTGCAAGTTTACTAATCCTTCTTGGTTTTTGCAACTTGCGCCATAAATTCTCCTACTTCACAAACTAAATTTTTACCAACGAAAGCATATCCCCTCATCGTCACGATACCGCGCCGTATGGGAGCAATCTTGACTAATTTGAACACTAAAGTATCTCCCGGAACTACTTTACGACGGAATTTAATTCCATCAATTTTTACGAAATAAGTGGAATAATTCTCTGGGTCTTCCACTTGATTCAATACAAGGATACCTCCACATTGTGCCATGGCTTCCACGATCAGCACGCCCGGCATAACAGGTTCTTCCGGGAAGTGTCCCACGAAGAAAGGTTCGTTCATGGTCACGTTCTTGCAACCGATCACGATATCATCCGTTACCTCGTAAATCTTGTCCACCAACAAGAAAGGAGGACGGTGAGGCAACAAAGCACGTACTTTGTTCACATCCATCATAGGCTCGGAATCCGTATCCACATCCGGACGAACATCCTCACGTTCCGCTTGTGCTATCGCTTTATACATTTTCCGAGCCATCGTCGTGTTTGCCTTATGTCCCGGTCTTTCAGCTATAACACGTCCTTTGATAAAACGTCCGCATAATGCCAAATCCCCGATAACATCCAATAATTTATGACGAGCCGGCTCGTTATCGAAATACAAGGTCAAGTTATTCAACACTCCTTGTTTTACCTCTATGGAATCATGATTGAATAATTTCGCTAAATGATCTACCTCTGACTGAGAGATTTCCCGGTCTACAATCACGATAGCGTTATCCAAATCTCCTCCCTTTATCAAGTTATGTTTTAACAACATCTCCAATTCCCGCAAAAACACGAAAGTACGACAAGGAGCTATCTCCTTGGCAAAATCCGTCGTCTTGTCGGAATAGGCCGCATATTGCATCTGCAAATAAGGAGAATCGTAAGCCACCACCAGATTCACGTTATAATCCGTATCCGGCAACAAGGTCAATTTGGTTTGCCCGTCTTCACTGCAATATTCCATTTGTTCCTTCACCACGAAATATTTCCGTTCTGCCGATTGTTCCTCGATTCCGGTTTTTTCAATGGCTTCCACGAAATATTTTGAACTCCCGTCCAGTATCGGAAATTCCTCCCCGTTCAACTCGATCAGGCAATTATCAATACCACAACCGTAAAGAGCAGCCATGGCATGTTCCATCGTGAACACGCAAATCCCGTCTTTTTCCAGACAGCTGGCACGATCCATCAATTTAATATATTCAGCCAAAGCGGGAATTTCAGGGGCTCCTTCCAAATCTACCCGATGTATTTTGTACCCAAAGTTCTCTTCCGCCGGCTTAAAAGTAGCCGTTACCATTTTACCGGTATGCAAGCCTTTTCCGCTCAAAGAGAATTCACTCTTCAAAGTTCTTTGCTTTACTGACATTTCTATTTTGACTTTAAATTTGCAACTTCTTTCTCTAAATCTCTCAATAGCCCGTACATTTCCGGCAATTTCCGGAACATCACGTAACATTTCTGATATTTCGGGTAATCAAAAGCAGGCGAACCGCGCAACACGGATTTCTCCGGGATATTGGAAGTGATACCGCTCTGCGCCGCGATTTGAGTACCCGCCCCGATTGTCAAGTGACCGACAAGTCCCACCTGTCCGCCGAACACGCAATTCTCACCGACTTTCGTTGTCCCGGCAATTCCCGTCTGGGCGGCAATAACCGTGTTACCTCCCACGACAACATTATGCGCGATCTGTACCAGATTATCCAGTTTCACGCCTTTATGAATAAGCGTAGACCCCATCGTAGCCCTGTCTATACAAGTATTGGCACCAATCTCTACGTTATCCTCGACCACCACGTTTCCGATTTGCGGAACCTTTTTATAATGATCGCCTTCCGGGGCAAAACCGAATCCATCAGCACCCAGAACCACTCCCGCGTGCAGGATACATGATTTCCCGACAACACAACCGGAGTAGATTTTCACCCCGGCATAGATAATCGTATCGTCACCGACGGTCACCCCGTCACCGATATAAGCCTGCGGGTATATTTTAACGTTATTACCTATTTTCGCACCTTTTCCTATATAAGCAAATGCCCCGATATAAGGCTTTTCTCCTATCGTGGCACTTTCACTAACATAAGACGGTTGTTCTATCCCCTGTGGTTTCGGGCGCATATCCTCGTACATCTGCAACAAGGTTGCGATTGCATCATAAGCAGACTCTACACGAATTAATGTACAGGCGTACTCGTGGGCAGGTTCAAAAGTCTTGTTTACCAGAACGACTGAAGCCTGTGTCGTGTAGACATAGTGCTCGTATTTGGGATTGGCAAGAAAAGCCAGCGTACCGGGTTTTCCTTCCTCTATCTTGGAAACGTTATTCACAATAACTTCCGGATCTCCATCCACAACCCCGCCAAGCAGAGCTGCTATATCCTTTGCTTTAAACTCCATAATTCACAAAATTTCGGCAAACTTACAAATTTTATTTGGAACAACAGACGGAATGTGACAAATATGTTTCACTTTTTCAACCATTTTCTTCCGTAAGCCGCTAATCTACTGCATTCTTCCGGAATCCGCTCGTTTTACGCGACGAATAGCTATTTTTCTTTAGATTTTTCAGCGAACCCTTTGGAATAAAAAGAATTAATTGTATCTTTGCAAGCGGTTATTAACACTGAGGGGGCGAGACGTCCCCTCTTCTGTTATCTTAAACTAAAGGATTGAATGAAAAGCACAAAGGAAATAAAAGAAATTATCAAATCCATTCTGGAAGGAAGCGAATTGTTTCTGGTGGATGTATCCATATCCGCGGATAATTCGCTCGAGGTCTACATCGATTCGTTGACAGGTGTCAACGTGGGCAAGTGTAGAGAGGTTTGCAAAAAATTGGATGCCCAACTCGACCGGGAGACCGAAGATTTCGCCATAACCGTTTCAAGTGCCGGAATCGGTTACCCGTTCAAAGTAGCGCAGCAATACGAGAAGAACCTGAACAAAGAAGTTGAGGCAAAGCTACTAACGGGTGAAAAAATACAAGGCATATTAAAATCTTATTCAGACGAAGGCATCGTACTTGAATGTGAAGAGAAAGTTGCGGTTGAAGGGAAAAAGAAAAAGAGCCTTGTAAAAATAGATAAGAGCATTCAGTTCAAAGACATAAAGGAGGTAAAAGACATTGTTATTTTCTAAAACACACGAGATAAAATGGAAAACATTAATTTGATTGATTCATTTGCAGAATTTAAAGAGCTAAAAAATATTGACAGAGCTACCTTGATGAGAGTGTTGGAAGACATTTTCAGAAATATGCTCATCAAGCGATATGAGACGGACGAAAATTTTGATATCATTATCAATATAGACAAAGGGGACTTGGAGATCTGGAGAAATCGTGTCGTGGTTGAAGACGAAGAATTTGAGAACCCGAATACACAGATATCATTGACCGAAGCGAAGAAAATAGACACGGATTACGAAGTGGGAGAAGAAGTAACCGACGAGGTGAAATTCAAAGACTTCGGACGCCGTTCGGTTTTGGCATTAAGGCAAAACCTTTCTGCCCGTATCCTCGAGCTGGAGAAAGACCACATCTTCACGAAATACAAAGAGAAAGTGGGACAGATCGTGACCGGGGAAGTTTACCAAGTATGGAAAAAAGAGATTCTGGTACTGGACGATGAAGGCAACGAATTGATATTACCCAAACAAGAACAAATCCCGAGTGATTTCTTCAAGAAAGGTGACACCATTCGTGCCGTGGTAATCCGGGTGGAGATGAAAAACGCTTCTCCTTACATCATTCTTTCCAGAACATCACCCGTGTTCCTTGAAAGATTGTTCGAGAACGAAGTACCGGAAATATTCGACGGTCTGATCACCATTAAAAACGTGGTTCGGGTGCCGGGCGAACGTGCAAAAGTGGCCGTAGAGTCTTATGACGACCGTATCGACCCCGTTGGAGCCTGCGTGGGAATGAAAGGATCACGTATCCACGGAATCGTCCGGGAATTGAGAAACGAGAATATCGACGTGATCAATTACACGAATAATATACAACTTTATATAACCCGTTCTTTGAACCCCGCCAAGATCAACAAAATTGAACTTGACGAAAGCAATAAAAGAGCAAACGTATACCTTAATCCGGAAGAAGTATCACTGGCAATCGGTAAAGGCGGTTTGAACATCAAACTGGCAAGCCAGCTCACGGGATACGAGATCGACGTGTACCGCGAATTAGAGAAAGAGGAAGAAGAAGACGTGAAGCTGGAAGAATTCTCGGATGAAATAGAACCGTGGATCATTGCGGAACTGAATCGCGTAGGTTGTGATACAGCCAAGAGCGTACTGGAATTAAGTGAGTCGGAATTAGAGAGCAGGACTGATCTTGAGATAGAAACCATCAGGGATGTTCTCAGAATTTTAAGAGCTGAATTTGAATAAGGACGCTCAAGATTATGAATGCTTGTAAATAAAATCTTAATATGGCAGTTAGACTAAGTAAAGTTGCTAGAGAATTTAACGTAGGCTTGTCCACGATAGTGGATTTCCTACAAGAGAAGGGGATTAAGATTTCATCTGATCCAAACGCAAAATTAACTGATGACCAATACTCTTTGATTGCCAAAGAGTTCTCCACGGATAGCGAGGCTAAAAAAGAATCCAATCGCGTGGACTTGAAAAACACCCGGCTAAAAAAAGAGACCGTGAGCATCGACAATATGGGAAATACGGAATCTCATCAAACGGAATTTATTTCCGTGAAAGACGAGATAAAACTGGAAAGCAAGATAAAAGTCGTGGATCACATCGACCTGAATAAACTGAATAAGCCCAAAAACGAAGAAAAGGTCGAGGAAAAGCCTGTCGAGAAAAAAGAAGAAAAAAGAGTGGAGAAAATAGAAGAAAAAAAAGAGGAAACACCTGTTGAAGTTCCGGTAAAAGAAACTCCGGTTCACGCGCAAAAGCAAGAGCGCGAAGAAAATCAAGCTCCTTTCAAATCTTCCCCGAAGACTCTTATAAAACAACCGAAAGAGGAAGTAAAACAAGAGGCCGCACCGGAAGTAGAGGAAGAAAATACCGATACCGGAAGACAGGAAGTCAACTATAAATCTTCCACCCCGACTATAAAGGACGTGAAAGTAGTGGGTTCCATTGACTTGGATGCCATCAATCAACGTACCCGTCCCCCGAAAAAAAGCAAACAAGAGCGCGAAAGAGATAAACGGGAACTTAAAAAGAAATCACTTGTTCCACCCAAGAGCACGGATGAACTTGCTCTCAAGAAGAATGTTCCGGTCAGTGGAGACGGAAAAGAAGATTCTGATGATACGGAGATCCGTAAAAAACGGAAACGTATTCTGAAAAAGGATGAAAGAATCACTATCGATGCTCCTAAAACAGCTAAACAGGAAGAGAACAAGAAGAAACTCAAAAAAATCAAGAAGAAAAAAGCCAGCAAGGCTGAGATTTCAGAAGAAGATGTTCAAAAACAAATCAAGGACACGTTTGCGCGTCTGGGAAGTAAGGGAAAAACCAAATCTTCCAAGCACCGGAGAGACAAACGGGATGCCGTGCATCAAAAAATGCAGGCTGAAATAGAACAAGCCGAACTGGAGAAGAATATTCTTAAACTCACGGAATTTGTTACGGTTAGCGAGTTAGCTACCATGATGGATATTTCCGTGGCGGAGATCATTTCGGCTTGTATGTCACTCGGTCTATTCGTATCCATCAACCAACGTCTGGACGCGGAAACCATCAATATCGTGGCGGAAGAATTCGGATTCGATGTTGAATTTGTCAGTGTTGACATTCAAGAAGCCATTGATGAAGAGGAGGAAGAAACAGAAGACATGCTGGAAACCCGTCCCCCGATCGTTACGGTCATGGGACATGTTGACCACGGTAAAACATCTTTGCTCGACTATATCCGTAAAGCAAATGTAATCGCCGGAGAAGCGGGAGGAATCACCCAGCACATCGGGGCTTACAGCGTAAAACTGGCAGACGGAAGAACGGTAACTTTCCTTGATACCCCGGGACACGAGGCATTTACCGCCATGCGCGCCCGCGGAGCTCAAGTAACCGATATCGCTATCATTATCATCGCTGCCGACGACAACGTGATGCCGCAAACCGTTGAGGCCATCAACCACGCGAGTGCGGCAGGTGTTCCGATTGTATTCGCTATCAACAAAATTGATAAACCGGGAGCCAACCCCGACAAGATTCGCGAAGAACTGGCAGCCATGAACTATCTGGTAGAAGAATGGGGCGGTAAATACCAATGTCAAGAAATCTCCGCAAAGAAAGGCTTACACGTAGAGGAACTTCTTGAAAAAGTATTACTCGAGGCTGAAATCCTTGAACTGAAAGCCAATCCGCATAAAAAAGCCACGGGGTCTATCATTGAATCCTCTTTGGATAAAGGACGGGGATACGTGGCTACCGTACTCGTGCAAAGCGGTACTCTCCACGTCGGAGACGTTGTGCTTGCCGGACAATATTTCGGACACGTGAAAGCCATGTTCAACGAACGCGGCGCCAAAATGGAAGAAGGCGGACCTTCATGCCCGGCATTAATCCTCGGGTTGAACGGTGCTCCGCAAGCCGGTGACAAATTCAACGTGATGGCGAACGAAAAAGATGCGCGTGCATTGGCAAACAAACGCGAACAATTACAACGCGAACAAGGACTGCGTACCCAGAAACATATCACGCTGGACGAAATCGGAAGACGTATCGCTATCGGAAACTTCCAAGAACTGAACATCATCGTGAAAGGAGACGTGGACGGTTCTATCGAGGCATTATCCGATTCCTTGATCAAACTATCGACCCAAGAAATACAAGTGAACGTGATCCACAAAGCGGTAGGACAAATTTCCGAAGGCGATGTCATGCTGGCTGCAGCATCCAACGCCATCATCGTCGGATTCCAAGTTCGTCCTTCCTTGAGTGCCCGCAAGCTGGCGGAGAAAGAAGAGATCGACATCAGACTCTACTCCATCATCTACACGGCTATCGAGGAAATCAAGGCTGCCATGGAAGGTATGCTTTCACCCGAATTCAAGGAAGAAATCACTTCTACCGTGGAAGTACTTGAAACATTCAAGATTACCAAGGTGGGCACCATTGCCGGATGTCTCGTGAGAGACGGAAAAATCACCCGTAACTCGAAAGTACGCGTGATCCGTGATGGTATCGTGATCTTTACCGGAGAACTCGGTTCATTGAAACGTTTCAAGGATGACGTGAAAGAAGTCAGCAAAGGATTCGAGTGCGGTTTGAACATCAACAATTTCAACGATATTCAAACGGGAGATTTCGTGGAAAGCTTTGAACAAGTAGCGGTGAAAAAAACATTATAATTTTTTTAACTATAAGCTAAGACAAATTCTCTCGATAATTTTGTACTTTGCGTCACTAAATATTAGAGAGGAATTATTTTAAAAACTAATTGATTTACTCATGAAAAGACTTTTAATTCTTACAGCAATATTAACCATGATGGTTGGAGCTGCAAACTCACAGGTTTTAAAACCGGTGAAATGGCAAATTACTTTCAAGAAAGTCAGCGAAGGTGTTTATGACATCATCTGCAAGGCTACCATTGAAAGCGGCTGGCACCTGTATGATACGAAACTTCCGGAGAATGGTCCTCAACCAACCGTTTTCATCATGGACGAAGACGAATCATCCGATATTGAATTAGTTGGCGAATTCAAGGCTACCACAGAAGCGAAAGTAGAAAAAAGCGAAGCATTCAACATGGAATTGAAATATTTCGAGGAAACAGTTACTTTCGTTCAACGCGTGAAATTGAAAAAGGACACCGGTAAACTGGTAGGTACTGTTGAATACATGGCTTGCTCAGGCTCTCAATGTATTCCTCCCGCCGAAGAAGAATTTGAATTTGAATTGAAGAAATAAATTGAAAGCCGTCTTCGGACGGCTTTTTTTATACCTCTCTCGTATGGCATCGAGGATTCGACATACCCTCATTCTGATCATATGGATTACCATCCTTCTTCTCGCCTGCAAAGAGGAGAAGAAACCCGCACGAGCAGATCATGCTATACAGATACCGGCAACACCCGACACCGTTTCTTTATTCTTTTGCGGGGATATCATCCAACATCTACCCCAGATATACGACGCACACAACCCGACCGAGAAAGATTACAAATACCTGAAATGCTTCCGGTATATCGCACCTTATTGGCACGACTCGGATTTTGTAATCGCGAACTTGGAAACTACCCTCTCCGATAAAGAATACTCCGGGTATCCTCGTTTCAGTTCTCCTTGGCAAATAGCAAGAGATCTGCAACGTCTGGGAGTAACGACGTTCGTCACGGCGAACAACCATTGTTGCGACCAACTGGCTCGAGGCATCACGAAAACAATTTATTACCTCGATTCGCTGGGCATCGCCCACACGGGCATCTTCATGGATACGTTAAGTTATAAAAAAAGGAATCCGCTCTACCTTCGGAAAGACAATTTCAAAATCGCACTGTTAAACTACACGTACGGTACAAACGGACTTCCCATCCCGAAAGGTTTTGTCGTTTCCCTCATCGACACCACGGTTATCAAACGGGATATTCAGCAAGCCAAACGAGATTCGGCGACCAATATCATTGCTTTCATGCACTGGGGATACGAGTATCACACCTCCCCCAATAAAGAACAGAAAGCCCTCGCCACATGGCTACACGCACAAGGGGCAGACATCGTCATCGGTTCACACCCCCACGTGGTACAACCTATCGAATACATCTTATCGGGCAAAGACACCGTTGGAGTTACCGCCTATTCACTCGGCAATTTCATTTCAAACCAATCTTATAAAGGTACCGACGGAGGTATTTGTATCCGCTTAACTTTAACCCGCCCGGAAGCAAAAACCACCCGTTACACCATGGAAACAATCAAGTTCTACACATACCGCCCGTTCGAGGAAGGACGCACCCGCTATTACGTCGTCCCCGAAGCCCTCTCCGACAGCATCATAAAAGATTACCACCTCATCAAAAGCAAACGCTTTTTCAAACAAACCGACTCCATACTGAATTAGTTTATAAGGTTCATAAAGTCTATTACACCCGCAAATGTTTCGTCTACAGCAGCAAAGTTGCTGATTAATAATACCCGAAGAACTCCCGTCACTTTTAAACCTTATAAACTTTACAAACCTTATAAACCCTATAAACTTTCCCCCGAATCATTTCATTTTTGCCCGACTTAATTATATATTTGCTGTAACGTAAAAAAATCACACTATGAAACTAGCAGTAATTGCACACGACGGGAAAAAAGCAGAAATGGTCGCTTTCCTAAACAGGCATTATGATTTCATGCATTCGGCAAACATTGAAATCATCGCAACCGGAACCACCGGGAAACACGCTCAAGACGCGGGATTAAAAGTTGAACGTTTGCTTTCAGGCCCTATCGGGGGAGATGCACAGATAGCGGCACAGGTCGCGGAACATAAAGTACAAATGGTCTTCTTCTTCCGTGATCCACTGGACAAACATCCACATGAACCGGACGTACAAATGCTCATGCGTGTTTGCGACGTACATAATGTACCATTGGCAACCAATCCCGCCTCGGCAGAATTGATGCTTCGCGGATACGAAACCATGAACAAGTAATTGTTAATAATTTATTAAAGCTCACGCAAACATTTGCATATCTGCATTCTATACCCTAAATTTGCAGATAGTTAATAATATGCGCCATGAGAAAACGCCAGTTAGCAATTATACCGCTTCTTGTTGCCTGCATCACGATGCTGGTGACAACGGTTTTACCTCACCACCATCATGGCTCTCTCATCTGTTTCACCGCAACACATTGTATCGAACAACAAGAAGGAAATACTTGTCAACACAATCATAGTTCCAACTCTTGTGAAAAAGAATGCGAAGTAAAACAGCTTTTTGAAACAGACATAATAAAAGAACACAATCATGAATGTTCATGTTGTCCGGATCTGACTCCGGAGCATCTACTTCTCCCGTTATTTATCATTACAGGAGAAAACTATTTATCCTTATTCCCGGAAGACACGCGAATAACACCGCCCACATTCTATCGGGAACGACTCCACGCCATCACGTGGAGCATGACTTCTGCCGGACGTGCACCACCTACCGTATTAGCTTAAAGAAATCGTTCCGGATTTCATTCTTTGTATTCACCGCGATCCGGTAAAATACATTACCTACATTTATTCGATTTATATACTCATAACAAATAACTTATTCATATGAGAACATTTTTTTATGCTATTACAATATTAGCAATCTCACTTGTCGGATGCAAGAGTAACTCATCACAAGACAAACACAAACATTCCGAAACGGAAACCCATGCAGGACACGACCATGCTCATGACCACAACCATGACAAGGAGCACGATCATGATCCGAAACACGATCACAGTCACGACCACGAAACCGCGGAAGAACACGCCGCACACAGCCACGAGGCAGAAGAAGCAAAACACAGCGACGAGATAATCTTTTCCAAAGAGCAAGCCGCTAAAACAAATTTCGAAGTACAAGAGATACAGCCCGGCAGTTTCAACCAAGTGGTAAAAACCTCCGGACAAATAATGGCAGCCCCCGGCGACGAAGCAGTTGTCGTTGCCACCAGCAACGGTATAGTATCCTTTACCTCCAACAAATTGAGTGAAGGTACCGCCGTCAAAAAAGGGCAATCCCTATTCCAAATATCATCCAAGAACATGGCAGAAGGAGATTATTACACGAAAGTAAAAGCCACCTACGAAACGGCAAAAGCCAATTACGACAGGGCTGAATCGCTCGTGAAAGATAAAATCATCTCTCAAAAAGAATTCGAAGCCGCCCGTTTGGAATACGAGAACGCCAGAACAGCATACGAGGCCGTATCGGGAGCCAAAACAGAGAAAGGTGTAAGTGTAAACGCCCCGATCAACGGGCATATCAAAAACATACTGGTAAAAGAAGGAGAATACATCACAGCCGGACAAGCACTGGCAACCGTTTCACAAAACCAACGGTTAGTACTCCGTGCCGAGGTATCCCAAAGATACTACAACGCGCTGAAGAGCATCAATAGCGCCAACTTCAAAACCCCGTATGACAACCACGTGTACGAACTGGCAGACCTGAACGGACGCCTGCTCTCTTTCGGAAAGACTTCCGACAACAACTCATTCTTCGTACCCGTGTCATTCGAATTTGACAACAAGGGAGAAGTCATCCCCGGCTCATTTGTTGAAGTATATCTTATTTCATCCCCGATAGAAAATACCTTGAGTATCCCCGTTTCCGCGCTGACAAATGAAATGGGCTTCTTCTACGTCTACGTGCAAATCGACGACGAAGGCTACCGCAAACAAGAGGTTACCCTTGGCGCCAACAATGGCAAAAAAGTACAGGTACTGAAAGGACTGCACCCCGGCGACCGTGTCGTAACTCAAGGAGCCTACCAAGTAAAAATGGCCTCCGCGTCAGGTGCAATACCTCATGGACATAGCCATGAACATTAATCAATTGAAAATGGAGAATTGAAAATTGAAAATGAAAAGATATACAGCGTTATCAATTGTCTGCAAGAGGAGTTAGAGAGGGAAATTCTTAAATCTAAAATTTAAAATCATAAATTAATTTCGGATGTTAAATAAGATCATACAATATTCATTACACAACCGACTGGTGGTAATGATCGCGTCGATTGTCCTGCTTTTGTGGGGTTCTTACACGGCGCACAAAATGGAAGTGGACGTATTTCCGGACTTGAATGCCCCGACAGTGGTAGTCATGACCGAGGCACAGGGTATGGCACCCGAAGAAGTAGAACGGATGGTAACCTTCCCCATCGAAACAGCGGTAAACGGAGCAACCGACGTGCGCAGCGTGAGATCATCCTCCACAACAGGATTCTCCGTCGTGTGGGTGCAATTCGACTGGGGCACCAATATATACACTGCACGACAAATTGTTTCCGAAAAACTATCTACCCTCGGAGATGCCCTTCCGGGTAACGTGGGAAGTCCCACTCTCGGTCCGCAATCCTCCATCTTGGGAGAAATGATGATTTTCGGATTGACCTCCGACACGACCTCTTTACAGGACTTGCGTACCATTGCCGACTGGACAATCCGTCCCCGCCTGCTCTCCACGGGGGGCGTGGCACAGGTAACCGTTATCGGCGGCGATATCAAAGAGTACCAGATACTTCTCGATCCTGCCCGTATGAAACACTACGGCATCACCATGGACGAAGTACTGGCCGTGGTGGATAACATGAACCAGAACTCCACGGGAGGCATCCTCTACGAGTACGGTAACGAGTACATCGTGCAAGGTATTCTCGCAACCGACAATGTTGAAGAACTCGGCAAAGGAGTCGTGAAAACAGTAGACAATATACCTGTCCTTTTATCGGACATCGCCACGGTACAAATCGGGCAAAAAGAACCCAAACTGGGACTGGCATCCGAAAAGGGACATCCTGCCGTGTTAATCACGATCACTAAACAACCTAATTCCAACACGTTGGAATTAACGGACAAACTGGACAACGCCATCTCGGAATTGCAAAAGACATTGCCCTCGGACGTGCAAATCTCTTCCGACATTTTCCGTCAATCCCGTTTTATCGAGAGTTCAATCTCCAACATACAGAAAGCCCTGTTCGAGGGGGCAATCTTCGTGATTATCGTACTCTTCTTCTTCTTGATGAACGTACGTACCACCATTATATCGCTGGTAGCATTGCCCTTGTCATTACTCGTGGCAATTCTAACCTTACACGCCTTGGGATTAACCATCAACACGATGAGTTTGGGAGGACTCGCCATAGCCATCGGATCCTTGGTCGATGATGCCATTGTCGATGTAGAAAACGTGTATAAACGACTGCGGGAAAATCAACAAAGACCGACGGGCGAACGTCTTTCTTCCCTAAAAATCGTGTTCGAGGCATCCAAAGAAGTACGTATGCCCATTCTGAACTCCACGCTAATCATCGTGGCTTGCTTCTTGCCCCTGTTCTTCCTTTCCGGCATGGAAGGACGCATGTTGATACCGCTGGGAATCGCTTTCATCGTGGCACTTTTCGCTTCCACGGTAGTAGCTTTGACCTTAACCCCGGTATTATGCAGCTATATCCTCACCACCCCGAAAGCATTGAAAAAAAGCGAGAAGGAACCCATTGTTTCCCGCACGCTGAAAAAATGGTATAAAAAAGCCTTGGAATGGGCTCTCCGCCACAAGAAAGTGGTTATCGGAACCAGTGCCGCCCTGTTAATCTTCACGATCATCATCATGACCGGGTTGGGACGTAGCTTCCTGCCCCCGTTCAACGAGGGGTCGCTCACCATTAATACCAGCACCATGCCGGGTATCTCACTGGAAGAATCCGACAAGATGGGACGGATGGCAGAAGAAATATTACTGGGTATCCCGGAAATACAGACTGTTGCCCGCAAGACCGGACGTGCCGAATTGGATGAACACGCCTTGGGAGTCAACGTATCGGAAATCGAAGCTCCTTTCGAACTTGACAAACGCTCCCGGGAAGAATTTCTTGCCGACGTGCGCGAGCAATTGGGTAAACTACAAGGCATGAACATTGAAATCGGGCAACCGATCTCCCACCGTATCGACGCCATGTTGTCCGGAACAAAAGCAAACATAGCCATTAAGCTATTCGGTAACGATTTGAACAAACTGTACACCATCGGGGGGCAAATCAAAGACGCCATTCAAGGCATCGACGGCATCGCCGATCTGACTCTGGAACAACAAATCGAGCGCCCGCAACTACAAATCAAACCGAAACGGGATATGCTCGCCAAATACGGCATTACCTTGCCCGAATTCTCCGAGTTCATCAACGTGGCACTCTCCGGTAGAGTCATATCCCAAGTGTACGAGGGCGGTCGGGTATTCGACCTCACCGTGAAAGTACACGACAACAACCGGGTAAACATGGAAGAAATCGGTAACTTGATGATTGACGCCAACGGACAAAAAGTACCGCTTCACTACGTGGCTGAAATACTCCCTTCCGTGGGACCGAACACCATCAGCCGGGAAAACGTGCAACGAAAAATAGTCGTATCCGCCAACGTGGCAGGACGTGACTTGAACGGTGTCGTGAAAGATATCCAAAAAACAGTAGACGAACAAATCTCCCTGCCCGAAGGCTATCACGTGGAATATGGCGGTCAATTCGAGAGTGAACAAGCGGCTTCACGCACCTTGTTCCTTACCTCTTTAATCTCTATCATGTTGATATTCCTGTTATTGTTCAACGAATTTCACAGTATGCCCTTATCCGGAATCATCATGCTGAACTTGCCCTTGGCTATCATCGGGGGAATCATCAGCATCTGGTTTACCTCGGGAATCATCAGCATTCCCGCTATTATCGGGTTCATCTCGTTATTCGGTATTGCCACCCGAAACGGAATCCTGCTCGTGTCGCACTACAACCACCTGCGGGAACAAGGTTTTTCGTTATACGAGAGTGTTATTCACGGTTCTCTCGATCGGTTGAACCCGATTCTGATGACAGCCTTAACCTCCGCCTTGGCATTGATTCCGCTTGCAGTCGGGGGAGACCTTCCGGGCAATGAAATCCAAAGCCCGCTGGCTCAAGTTATCTTGGGTGGATTATTAAGCTCTACCTTGTTGAACGGCTTCGTGGTTCCGATCATGTACATATTGCTTAACCACAAGCAAAAAAATATCGAAAACTTGGAAGCGTAACCTTTGAAACAAACAATATGAATACATATAAATTATACATATTAAGCATCATGCTGTTGGGCATCCTCTCCGCGAGGGGCCAAAGCAGCATCGACGAGGTTCTGAAAAGCGTCGAGAACAACAACAAATCGTTGCAAGCCAACGTGAAGATGACCGACGCCCAAAAACTGGAATCCCAAACCGGCAAATTTCTGGCTAACCCGACATTCGAGTGGGAACAAATGTGGGGCAATCGGAATAACCCCGGTTCGGAATATTCATTCACGGTAAAACAATCGTTGGACTTTCCCAACACGTACGCGAACAAGAACAAAATCGCCGCGTTAAAGTCCGGTACATTCGACCTTCAATTTGCGGCTTACCGTCAACAACTTCTTCTGACGGCAAAACAAACCTGCATCGAGATCGTTTACCTCCGCAAACAAAAAGTCCTGCTGGATGAACGATTAAGTAATGCCGAGTCCATGTTTACCCTTTATCAAAAACGGTTAGCATCAGGAGACGCCAACCAATTGGAATTAAATAAAATCCAATTGGAATTACTCAACGCCCAGAACCAAAGCCGCTTGAATCAAGCCGCACTGAACGCCGCTTTGGAACAACTGCAAAACTTGAACGGCGGTAACCCGATCCCGTTCCAAAACACGGAATACCCGACAGGGGAAAGCTTAATCGACTTCGAGCAATTGCAAGCCGATTTCATCGCCGCCGATCCGAACTTGAAAGGCTTAGCCGAAGAGCAAGAAATTGCCAAACGGGAAGTGAAACTCAACCGCTCCCTCTCCTTGCCAAAATTCGACGTCGGTTACAAACGTAGCGCCTCATCGGGTAACGTTGCGTCCAACGGTTTCGTCGTGGGAGTATCCATCCCCCTTTTCGAAAACAAAAACACCGTCAAAAAAGCCAAAGCCCAAGCAGAATTCGCCACAGCCTCTCTAGAAGACAACCGGCTGAATCTTCGCACCAGCCTGCAACAACTCTACCATCAGGCAGAAGCCTTGCAGATCTCCCGTGAAGACTACGCCAAAGTCCTTGAACAACAGCGCAACGTGGAACTGCTCAACAAAGCCCTCAACGCCGGACAACTCTCCGTGATCGACTATTTCGTCGAACTCACCACTTTCTACGACAGCCAACAAAGCTATCTGGACGTGGAAAAAGAATACCACAACATTTTGGCTCAATTGTATCAATACAAACTATAGAGCACAGGAAACTCAACTAAAACAAGGAGGAATTCAGCAAGGTTGAATTCTTCCTTATTTTATATTCTGAATTTTATTATCTACCTTTGAGGAAAATAAAATAAGGAACTACATGCAAATCGCGGACACGGATATCCTCAATACATTCAAACAGAATGTCAATAAAGGAGGAAGTCTCCTCTTTCGGCGTTATTATAGACCTCTTATTCTATTTTCCAACTCCCTACTCAATGATGATACTTTCTCAGAAGATATCGTACAAGACGTTTTTTACCATTTCATCAACACCCATGCATACACCCGCGTCACCCCGGACACGTTAGCCGCGTTTCTCTTCCGGGCCGTGCGCAACCTCTGTGTAAACAAAATTCGAAATACCCGCGAATACACCTATGCCGAACTTCTCTCGTTCGAAGCCACCGAGGAAGAAGCTATAACGTTCTCCCCCGAACTCGTCGAGGCTATCCGCGAAGCTATCCGCCAATTACCTGAAAGAACCCGTGCCGTTATTCTCTCCATTATCGTGGAAAAGAAAAAATACAAAGAAACAGCGGAGTCCTTAAACGTTTCCGTCAATACAGTCAAAACCCTTCTCAATCATGGACTGCAACAACTTCGCCGGCAATTTCCCGACCCGGCAATATTCCTTTTCATGCAATTCCGACAATCCTGTTTATAAGCAAGATATAACTTTTTCAAAAAAAAAACGAAGAAATACATTCACCCATTTTCACTTTTCTACTATTATCTTATAGACAGAAACCAAAGCTATGATGACAATAGAAGAAAAACGTACACGAATACATGACTACCTGACCGGAACCATGGATGAAGAAAAACAGCAAGCATTCAATCATTGGTTAAAGAAAGACGAAGAAGCACAACAGCTCTTCCGGGAAGAAGTTCGAAAATTCAGGCGTGTCGAATGGGCTGAACGGTGGGAGCAGGTAAACGACATGCAAGCGGAAAAACGAACCATGCAACGAATCCGCTCCCGAAGATTACAAAGATTACAGGTTCGCTACGCGGCAGCAGCTATCGTATTCATAGCCATCGGGATAACCACATGGTGGTGGTCAACAGCGAAACAGGAAGTCCGTCGTCCGGTAACAATACCTTTGACAAGCCGGCAAATGCCGGTATTAACCCTAAATAACGGGGAAGAAATCATTCTTCCCCTTGGTGATTCCACAACACTGCGTTCCGATGAAATAGATATCCGGCTGACCGATTTCGGGCGACTAGAGTACACGAACAAAACAAATAACGACAAAAAACAGATACGTTACAACAAATTGACAGTCCCTTATGGTTGCGAATTTAACGTAATGTTATCAGACGGTAGCCGAGTGTGGCTGAACGCGGGAAGCTCGTTACGGTATCCCGAAGTTTTTAGTGGCGAAACGCGGGAAGTATTTCTGGAAGGAGAAGGTTATTTTGAAGTAGAACGAGATGAACAAACCCCTTTTATCGTACAGACAAAAGAAATGAACGTACAGGTACTAGGTACAAGTTTCAATATACGTGCCTACGAGGACGATCAAAACGTAATTACCACACTCGTGACAGGCAAGGTCATACAACACTATCCGGGTATCGACACAAGCCTCGTGTTAACACCCTCCCTTCAAGCAGTGTTTAACCCGGAAAGCGGTTCATTGTCGGTTCAAAAAGTGAAAGTTCACACGGTACTCGCTTGGCACAATGGAAGAATCGCCATCAGTGATGCCCGTCTGGAAGACATTTTCAAAGAACTCTCCCGCTGGTATGATTTCGAGGTAATCTACTCGGATCCGTCATTAAAAGATGTTCGCTTTTACTTGCACTCTAATCGCTATGCAGAAATAGAGGGTGTACTGAAACACCTTCAAGCAACTTGCGGTGTACGATTCACTTATGTCGGAAAAACAATTTACGTGTTAGATAAAAAGTAAAGGGATGTCCCCACATCCCCTTACACGTTAGTAACTCCACGATACTAACGAAATGTTAATTAAAATAGTAGAACAAAGTTATGAAACAAAAACCAAAAATTCAACAAACGCTAAGAGAAATGAAATTATTAGCGTTATTTACACTTTTGGGCTTGTGTTCCGTCCGCGCGGTAGCACACGGACAGGAAACACGCATCGATTTACAGATGTCAGGCGTAACCCTGAGCGAAGTATTTCAACAAATCGAAGAGTTGACGGACTACATGTTCGTGTACAAGAGCGAAGACATACGTGCCGCGGGCAAAGTGAACGTGAACGCTCGCCAAATGATGGTAAAAGACGTGCTGGCACATTGCCTGCAAGGAACCGGATTAATATTTTCATTCCAAGATAACGTGATTGCCATCAAGCAAAAACTCGCGGATGAAAAAAAATCCGTGACAATAAAAGGATTTGTAACAGACGGCCAAGCCGTTCCGCTTCCGGGAGTAACCGTGAGAGTCGCCGGAACCACCGTGGGAACCGCCACGAACGTAAACGGTTGGTTCTCGATCACCTTGCCGATGACAAGCGGAGCTCTGGAATTTTCGTTCGTGGGATACCGGAAACAATCCGTGCCTTTTACCGAAAAGACAGACACGATACGCGTCAAACTCGAGGAAGACGTTGCCGATCTGGACGAAGTTGTCGTGCGGGCCTATGGCTCCCAAAACAAACGGGAAATGATCTCGGCCATATCTTCCGTGAAAGCGGATGAAATGAAAGAACTTCCGTCTGCAAGCATCACGAACATGTTGCAGGGACGTCTGGCAGGAGTCAACATTATCCAGCAATCGGGAGCCCCCGGCAGTGCCTCGGTTATCGCCGTGCGAGGCTTCAACTCCCTGCTCGTGGACGGAGCCAGCGACGGGCAACCGCTTTGGGTAGTTGATGGAGTACCCATGCACTCGTTCGTTTCTCCGGTAACAGGAACCAATACACTGGCAGACCTCGACCCGAGCATGATCGAATCCGTCGAAGTATTGAAAGACGCGGCTGCAGCCTCTATCTACGGTTCCCGTGCGGGCAACGGGGTCATTCTGGTAACCACTAAAAAAGGAAAAGCCGGGGCGGCAAAATTCGCTGCCAACATATCCTACACTTGGTCTAAAGTCATGGAATACCCCGTGCAAACCGGGGGACGCATGGATCGTTACCTGCAACTTTTAAACCGAAGAAACCAAACAAACTACTACATGGTATTCGGGGTAAACAGAGGCTTCTACTGGCCTACCTCCTACGAGGAAATCTGGAATAAAGCCGGCGTGTACGACGCTTTTTGGCAAAACGGACAGACGTCAAACGTTCGGGTAGAAATGAACCTGCAGGACAGCTTGGACCCTTACTACAACAATTGCACCAACTGGTGGAAATACGCCTTCCGCACGGGAAAAGTCCTGAATGCCAACATTCAGGCTTCGGGCGGTTCCAACAAATTCCAGTACATGATCGGAGCCGGGATCTATGACGAGAAAGGTATCATGGTCAATAGCGGTTATACCCGGGGCAACCTCATATCCAACACAACCGCTCAACTCACTCAAAGCCTGCGTTTAGACTCTCGTATCTATCTGGCATACGTCGACAGAACCATGAACAAATCGGGCAGCGGAAGCAGCCGCTACGAGAAAATGAGCGTCGTCCCCGAACAAATGAAAACTTATGAAGGAGCCAGCGACGAAATCGTCAGTGAATGGCTGGACGCGACCAAGGGCATCAAGGACAGAACTGACGACTACCGGGCTATGGCCAGCCTTTTCCTTGAATACAAATTCCTCAAAGGATTCAGCCTCTCCGCGTCCGGTAGTATAGACTACTCCCAAAACAACATGAACAAATTTACGCCCAGCACTCTGGACGAATCCTATCACGAAAACAAATCCCAAGGAGCTATCATGCGTAACTTAATGATCTCCACGGAAGAACTGTTCAAATACAACCGCAGCTTCAACGAAATCCACAACATTGACATCATGCTCGGTTTAAACATCAACAAAGAACAAAACCATTACATCGGGGGATACGGGAAACGCGGCAGCAGCGACAACGTCAACTACTACGACCCCTCGATCAACTCCCCGATTTACAATTACGGGACAGAACAAAGTCCGAGATGGGAATCAACTACCAGTTATGAATCCGACTTCGAAGAAAAAGTAATGGTCAGCTACTTCGGGCGTATCGGCTACAACTTCAAACAGCGCTACTTGATGGAATTTACCTTTCGCCGCGACGGCTCATCCACATTCGGTGAAGGCAATCGTTGGGCAAACTTTCCCTCCATTGCCTTGGGATGGAGCTTCTCGGAGGAACCATTTATAAAACGCTGGACAGGCAATTGGTTAAACTGGGGAAAACTTCGGGGAAGTTACGGAACCTCCGGACAAATATTCTCGGATGCATACCTCGCCCACGGCTTGATGAGAGCCAACATGACCTCCTTCCAGTTCCGCACGGGCGTGTACACGGGTACACCTGTGGCACCGGACTTGACTTGGGAAAAAACCGAACAATACGACTTGGGATTAGACCTCGATATGTTCAACTACCGCGTCAACCTGAAACTGGACTATTACTACAAATATACCAGTTCATTAATCATGAACGTCGGGTTACCCGGGGGATTCCTTCCCGTGAGCTCCCGCAAAGAAAATGCTATTGCCGTTTCCAACGAAGGTATCGAACTTGAAATACTGGCAGACATCCTGCGCGATCGAGCCGTAACATGGCGCACGAGATTCAACGTGGCTAAAGTATGGAACCGCTTGGAAGACTCTTACAGCGACAAAGACATCTCCATCCTGCGCAACAACCAACAAGACTGGTTTGTCATCGGTCGTCCGCTATTCGGGATGATGGTGTACAAACACAACGGCTTCTATAACTCGGATGATGAAGTACCCGTCTACTACAAGATAAACGGAGACGCCACCTACATCGGCGGAGTCACCAATCGCAGCAAGACAAGCGGCAAAGTCGGGGACTACAACCTAGCGGACTTCGATCATGACGGCTCGGCTGACAAATACAACGCGGGCTCACCCCTCCCTATCGCTTACGGGGGCTGGGTAAACGAACTTAAATGGAAAAACTTCGACATCAACATGTTATTCAGCTTCACGTTAGGCAGAAAAGTCATTCGCACCGCGGGCAACCAACTCTACGCCAATATCCCGCAAGCCTTCTTCGACAGTCGGGACGTGACCTTTTGGACTGCTCCCGGGGACAAGGCGGATTTCCCGAAATACGGCAAAATAATAGAGCCCATGCTGGATAGCAACATCGAAAAAGTACACTCCCTAAGTATGCGTCAATTAACCGTGGGTTACAATTTCGAAGACAACTGGATACGCAAAGCCGGACTCTCCGGTATGCGCTTCTTCATGACCGTGGAAAATCTATTCTGCTGGAGCAACTATTCATACGGCAACCCGGAAACCATCGACGTTTACACGGGATTGGACGACGGCAAATCATACCCTCTGCCGCGAAAATGGACATTAGGTTTAACCCTTAATTTTTAATCTGATGATGAAACAATTCTGTATTATATTAGCCATCGTGTTAGGACTCAACAGTTGCACGGACTTAATCGACGTTCAACCGGAAAACGCGACCACATATACCAACTACTTCCAGACACGCCAAGACGCCGAAGCCCTGTTGACCGAACTGCTGCTTCGCCTGCGCAACGGAGAATCCAACAGGTTAGGTCTGGGCTTGATTATCGACGAAGACAGCCGCTACCAATCCATGCGCAACATGGCAACGGGACTCACGGCTGACGGAAGCTCCGTCTATCGGTTGATCTATCAAGCAAGCCTGATCATCGAAAACGCTCACCGTTTCCAAATCCCGGAAGAAGAACTGAAACCCTACCTGTTACAAGCCTACTTCGCTAACGCCGTCGGGTATTGGCGACTGGCACGGGATTACGGGGAAATGGTTATTCTCCGCTCAACCACGGACTTCACCCCTCTCGCTAAAAGTTCCCAAAAAGAACTCCTTGACGAAGCTGAAAAATGGGCACTGAAAGCAATGGACCTTCCCGTGTACGATGAACTGGCAGGTCTGGATGGCCCGATCATCAAAAACTACGGGAGCAAAGGAGCCGCGGCAGCCTTGTTAGCTCACCTGTACGCTTGGAGAGCCAGCGTGGCAAACGAACCCGAATACTGGGCTAAAGCGGAAGAATACTGCACGATGATTATCGACCAAAAAGTAGGTTCCTACCAGTTGGCCATCAACCCCGAATCAGTCGTGCTGGACGTCATGAAAGGCAATAACCGCGAAAACATCTGGGAACTCGAAAACAACGCACAGGAAAGCAGATACTTAACAAACAACTTCGTCGGCTTCCCCATCATTACCTCCTCCGGCTATGCCCCCGTCGGGGGATACAGTTACGGGTGTAAAATCCACAAAACAACCGTGAACAACATGTATTCCCGGAACGACCAACGCCGTGAAGCCTACTTCTACGGTTTGGATGCCGACTTCCTCTACCTGAAAAATGTAAACGGCAACATCGTGGCAGATACCTCGCGCAAGGATGGCGACAACATCGTGAAGAGCTACGATAACAAAACAATTAAACAAGCCTTCATCTATAAATTCAGGTATCCCTACTTCCATGTCACCGACAACACCCCCGAACCGCAATATCGCGGTCTGAATCAAAACGAAATCGTCTGGCGCCTTGGAGGAATCTACCTGTTGCGTGCGGAATGTCGCGCCCGCCAAAACAAACCCGACGCCGTGGACGACCTCAACCTGATCCGTCGCCGGGCATACGGTAACATGACCGCCTCCGGAGGAATCGTCGATGCGGCCAAAGAGAGCGAATACGCCTATCCCTGTGCCGAAGACGTGGAAAAAGGATTGGCAAACAACATTCAGTTAGCCATCTTCCGGGAAAGAGAAAAAGAACTATTCCAAGAGAACCATCGCTTCTACGATATCGTGCGCAACGGCTACTGCTTCTTGCACGATAAAGACAGTTACGACTACATCCGGAAAGAACTGCCCGCCGCCTTCTCGTACTTGACGGACAAAGACATCGAGGACGGGGCTTTATTCTCGGAAGTATCCTCCAACTTCTTCACGAACAACGACCTGATGAGACAGAATCTATTTTGGAACAGATATAACCAATAATCTTACAAGCATGAAACTCAATATATTAATAGTATTAATAATATTCGCGGGAGCAACCTCCTGCACGAAAGACAACTTCTACTACTCCGGGATCAGCGACGGTCGGCATGAAGGCAAAAACATGCTGGAATACATGCAGGCACACCCTTACGACTGGGATTCCACGCGGGTAATGATCCACCACGCCGGCGACGACATGGTCAAATTATTCGAGGGTAAAGACGAGCGGCACAAAGAATTCACTTTCTTCGGGATGACCAACCATTCCATCCGCCGTTATCTACTACAACACAACCTGAAACAAGTCAGCGATCTGGATGCCGAGTGGTGCCGCACCATCCTCTTGAAGCACTTGATCGACGGTAAACTCTACCGTAAAGAAATCCCCGCGGGTGAACCGGGCTTGTATGAAACCGTCGGTACCGGGGGAACAACCCTCACCACGCTAGCCGGAACCAAAATCTGGACTTACGTCGTGGTAGAAGAAAAAAACGGAGTGGTACAACACGCCTCCCGTCCCATCTACATCCGCTTCGAGGAATCCGGACGGCTGCTGCAAGTTGTTTCCGGGGACATCGAACCGGATAACTGTCTGGTTCACGCCTTGGATTACAGATTCACGATAGGAGAAGAAGAATAAAACATGACAAAAAACAATACTATGAAAAAAATAATACTATTCGCCGGAATACTATTAACGATAGCCCTATCCTGCCACGAGAAAACGGAAGGATACCTCATCACGAAAAACGCCGCCTACGTCCCGGACACCATGTACGTTTACAAAACACCCGATCCCGTGACCGATGCCTTGAGAATACAGAACAAAGCCCCGTGGGTAAGCATTGCCATGCAAGGATACGAGGGAACGGAGGAAATCTATTTCACCATAGAATCCGTCACCTCCACCCTCGGCACGGAAGCCATTAAAACATTCCGTGACGAAATATCCATCCGGGGCGGCGGAATCTTGGAATATCCCTTGGAAAACAATGCGCAACCGGGAGCCTACACCATATCCGTGCGCCTGACAAACCCGGGATACAGCCAAGTTGTAGAAAACGCGATAACTGTCATCATCGTAGAATAAATCAAATAAAAAATCATGCTAGTAAAAAAGTTTTTAATCTTAATCCTTTGTTGCCTCGGGACATTAACCTCCCGGGCAGAAGGCATCAACTTTTTCAACGGCAACTTGCAAGACGCCTTGAAAAAAGCCAAAAGTGAAAATAAACTCGTGTTCGTGGACTTCATGGCAACGTGGTGCGGCCCGTGCAAGACACTCGCCACCAAAGTATTCCCGGACAAAGAAATCGGCGACTACTTCAACGCCCGTTTCGTGTGCGTGCAAATCGATGTGGATAAGGAAAAAGACCTTGCCCGATACCGGATTCAAGCCATGCCCACCCTCGTGTTCATGGACAACAACGGGAAAGCCGTCACCCGGGTAACGGGAGCCGCCTCCAAAACCCGCTTGCTGCAAAAAGCCAAGGAAGCCACGGGAGAACTCCCCGCTTTCGACGAATTGTGGAACATGCACAAGAAAAACAAAAACGACGTGAACGTCATGCAGCAAATCCTGCATGAAGCGCCTTATATCATACAGGAACGCCGGGGACAAGGTTGGGAAGCCCGAGTCAAGAAAGTATTCGAACAATACATGCAAACCAAACCCCGGGAAGACCTCTTGAATCCCACCGACTTCACCATCATCATGGGATATTCCGAAATGGAGAAAAACAACGAGCACGTGGAATTTGTCATCAGTCACCTGAACGACTACTTGAAAATCATGCCCTTCCGCCGTGTAGCCAACCCGATGTTCAGCTACACCATGAGCCTGATCAACAAACTGGCCAAGGAAAACGACCTCGATTACAAGAAAGAGATCGCACGCGCGGACGGGGACATGAAAGTCATCTTCGATTCGTTGCGTCACAGCACGTATTCCCCCGTTGAGTTCCTGACAATTTTAGGCGATGCCTACAACGCACTTTACGGTCACAAGGATCAAGCAACCTACGTCCAACTCATTGACAACTATCTCACGCGAACGGGAGACAACGTCATGTTGCAGGAATACCAAAGTTTCATATCCGATTTATTAGCGGCAACCAAAGGGGATTTGAGCGACGACGCTGCCCGTACCGTACTGAAATGGCTGAACGCTTACTTGACTCTCGGTCAAAAAGCCGGAGAACAGCTTCAACCTCAAAATCTATTCTGGTACTACCTGACAAGCGGCGACTGCCTCGTCACTTTAAAGGAAATCACCAAAGCAAAAGAGGCTTACACACAAGCCTACATGCTGTCCATGCAATCGGGAAACCCCAACCTGCAAGCCCAAGTAAAACAAAAGTTAGACGCTATAAACGAGAAATAAACAAGCAACACGCGGAACTAACCACCCGCGACGAGCCAGCCAAGTGACAAAACTCCGGCTGGCTCGTTTTATTTTTAATACCGATATTTACGGGTTATCAACCACCACTATTTAGGAACCTTAAGCGTAACTTTACCTATTCCGAATAGCAACAGAATTATCCCCGTATAATCCTGATCCAGATAGACAAAGAGAGGTAGCAATAAACGAACGTTTAATGATAGTGGATTTTACGGCAATCGAAAGATTTTACCTCTGAAAAGGTAATATTGTTAATCTATTGATTTCCATGAAAATGAAAGAATCAACAATATCATTTTCTCTTTGATAGATTTTGATTAATTTTGCATTTAATAAACGTTGGATTAATAAGCTTCAATCAACAAGCTATACCGCTCATATACGGTACTATTGATACTTATAAATCCTCTATAATTATAAGGATGCTTTATGCCGAGGGGAAGTAAACATATACATTTTACGAACGGGGAAAGTATTATATTCGACGAATATTTTAGAAGTAATTTCAACAAATTCGTGGCTTTCACCTCTCGTTTTCTCGTTGATACTCAGCAAGGAGAAGACGTGGTACAAGATACATTCGTGCAGATGTGGGAAACGGCAGACCTAACTTTCGAATCGGAACCGGCACTTTCCGCTTACATGTATCGCATGATACGCAACCGTATTTTGAATGACCTGAAACATTTAAAAATACAGGAAAAATACAATGAACGAATGCGCAGGGAAATGGAGAGTGAAAGTTTTCTCGTGAAATCCGTGTGGGATGAAGAAACCCGCCATTTACTTTACAAGGCCATAGACACGCTTACCCCGCAATGCAAAGAAGTGATCCGTTACCACTTGGAAGGGAAAAAGAACCAAGAGATAGCGGAACTTATGGAGATTAGCATCGTGACTGTAAAATCCCACAAAATGGTTGCTTACAGACAACTACGAGAAAGTTTATCCAAAATCATATTCTGTCTTTTCCTCACGTCCCTGCACTAATCACGAACAAACCGACCAAGAACAATCAACATATCCATCTGGTTTTAAGTCGTTTTCAAAATATAATCATACCGAATATATGTTGAAGAAATACATGAATCAATGATGAATCTCGTATCAATTCCGGTGCAGTAGTATTTGAAAAGTTATTTATACCCTTTTAATAAGCTATTAAAACGCTATTATAGTATAGGGTTTTAATAGCGCTTTAATAGGGTTCTAATAGCGTTTTACACGGAAGTGAAACGGAATTCATATGGAATTCATACAGAATTTATTTAGAAATAATATAGGTTCTCAACTCATCAAATCAATGTTTTCCAACCATAGGATACAGGACAGAAACCGATAGAAATCAATCCATTACACCAAATTCCATATTTTCACATCAACAGCAATACTGGCAATCAATTCATCACGAAACAATAACTATTGAAAAAATATTTCAAAAAAAACTCATACCCTTCCAAAATTTAGTTGTTCTATAGTCAAACGGGAGCATCAGATCAACCTCCCCATGAAAAAAGACCTATGGAGAAACTGGAAAAATATATCAAAATGTGCCGCTTGGCTATCAAACGACGACTTACTCAAACCGACAAACAAGAAGAGGAAAAGTTGGACGCTTGGCTACGGGAGAGCGAGGAAAATCGTGAACTTTACCATTCAACCGATTATATCGATCTGGCAGAACTCAACGATTATTACTCTAAAACAGACGTAGAATATCAATTATCCCGCTTTCACAAAGGCCGTAAACGTACTACACGTTCCATTGTTTGGCGTTGGAGCGCGGCAGCAGCCATCCTTCTGGTGGGAGGTATATCATTATACATGATGAACAAGACGGAACCGGTCATGATTTCGTCCATGAAACCACTCCCCGCGGGGGTGAGCCTCGTGTTGTCGGACGGACGTCAAGTTGACCTCTCGACACCCTATCACCCCGACACCGTCGAGATGGGAACAGCCATCGCCAATATACAGCAAAATACACTCATTTATACCCCATCCGACACGTCACGTGAAGTCAAGTTCAATACATTGATCGTTCCCAGGGGAACCTCCTTTCACCTTGTATTGAGTGACGGCACACGGGTATGGCTGAATGCCGACAGTAAAATCACGTACCCGGTTGCCTTCACCGGTAACACGCGGGAGGTGCGTTTAGAGGGAGAAGCTTTTTTTGACGTGAAAAAGAACGGGCAGGCACCCTTCACCGTAAATACCGACCGACTGAAAGTGCGTGTACTAGGTACGAAGTTTAACGTGAATACCTTCGCCGATGCCGGCTATGTTTCGGCAGCTTTGGTGGAAGGTGCGGTAGAAGTCTCCGGAATGACAGGAGAGCCTTGTCGACTGGTACCGGGACAAGTGGCAATGATCGACACGATCGGTAAAATCCGAATCACGAATACAGAACTAAAAGCCTATACCGCGTGGATCGATGATATGTTCTGTTTCAGAAACGCTCCCCTGTCGGAAATTCTGAAACAAGTAGAACGTTACTATAACGTGAAAGTCATTTATGACGCGGGGTACCGGGAAGAATATTACACGGGTGATATCTATCGTAACAAACCGTTACAAACTTTGTTGGATGTACTGGAGATGACCATTCCCGTGAAATTTGAATTGCTTGATCAAGTTGTACATATAAGAAGGAAAGGATAGGTCGGTTGCAGACTAAATCCGTGAGGAAAAAATGTCTAACGCAAAAAGAAGAAAAAGAAGAATACAAACATTACTAAACCTTTATTGACAAAGAAATGAACAAATTGGTAAGTCTGTTTTTTCTGGTGTCGGTGACACTGGGATTAACTTCTCTACCCTCTACGGTAACGGCTCAGGCGCAAAAAATCACACTAAACGTGAGGCATGTGAAGCTGGTCACAGTTTTGGAGGAGATACAAAAACAATCCGGTATTAATTTCATTTACAATGAAAAAATCATCAGCGAGGTGAACGACATCACGCTGGACGTGAAAGACGCCCCGATCGATACCGTGATGACACGTGTACTCAAAGGGACAAATTTACAATATGAAATTCACGAGAAGATTATTGTCATCACCGAGAAAACAGTTCAAAAACAAGTATCCCGTAAAATCAGCGGAGTGGTTCGAGACGAGAAAGGGGAACCCCTGCCGGGAGTGACCGTTTTAATCAAGGGTACTACAGTGGGGAATGCCACGGATATTGACGGACGGTTTTCTATAAATGTCCCGGGAGGAGTAACTCAGTTATTA
>QWCH01001491.1_pt1 | contig 38420 bp, 30 predicted proteins | sample 1972671 | NCBI WGS metagenome assembly QWCH01 (sample SAMN09866713, study PRJNA288562) | Human gut metagenome isolate term3_stool, whole genome shotgun sequencing... | isolation source: gut | host: Homo sapiens | place: USA: California
TGCTCTTCGTCCTCAAAGCTCAAGGGCGACTGCTCTTCGGCTCTGACCTGCATCGTTTTCGTCCTGCTATCTCAGCAGGACTCAAGTTCAATATCTAACGACCAACAACAATGAAAAAGTTCCTAGTGAATACGATATGGGCTGTGGGAGGGGTTGCCCTCGCCCTCTTTTGTCTATCTGCTTGTACTCGTGAGCTGGATGTACAGCAGGCTTACGACTTCACGCTCGAAGTGATGCCGGTGCAGAACTCCATTGCTAAGGGAGAGACAGCTGAAATACGCTGTAGTCTCAAAAGGGCTGGTCGCTTTGCCAATACACAATACACGATTCGTTACTTCCAGCCGGATGGCAAGGGTTGCTTGAAGATGGATGATGGTACTGTATTCAAACCGAATGACCGCTATCCGCTCACGAGAGATCTCTTCCGTCTCTATTACACTTCACTCTCCACCGACCGCCAGACGATTGACATCTACGTGGAGGACAACTTCGGACAGCTTCAGCATCTCTCCTTTGACTTTAGCAACGAAAAGAAGGAATAGGACTCTTACTATGATAAGAAATACAGAACGTCCCCCGTAAGTTCACGAGGGACGTTTCTTAATCTCTAATCCGAAAGTCAATCGCCTTTTCCGTGAATATGTGGCTTCAAAGAAGGTGTATTCCCAGGAGTCTCTTTGTTATCTCTCTGTCTCCTGTCTGGCTTATCAGTGCTTTTCGCGATTCTTTTTGGTCCAGGTTTTATACTCATAAAATGTAATACCAGTCCTTTAGCTGGGGTCTTAATGTTAGACATACTTTATCTCAAGCAATTATAGTGCCAAATTCAAGGGGCAAAACAATTTAATGACAGATTGGCACTTCTAATGTATTTGTAATTAAACCCTTTTCCTGCGACTTTCTTTTGCTTCTTTGCTTTGGTCGCCTGCTCGTACTCAAAGACAAAGAAAAGAAGCCCCCGAAAGTGTTGTCGTCTGTCGGTTTCCTTTTGGGGGCTTTTGTTATTAGGATATGAAGATGTTTAAGCCGTGGCTTTCATTCTCTGCCGTATCAGCTGGTGATTGGCATTGACAAGGCTCACAATTTGGTCGTGGTATGGGGTGTTTTGGTTGCACACGCCACGGCTCTGTATCACTTGGAGTGTGTCCAAAGAGACCTCTATCGTCTCTATTCGTTTATCCTCAATGGTAGCAGACAGAATGAGCGAGTTCTCTTTGAGATAGTACTCATTTGAAAATAGGCAGTGATGCAATTCAGCTCCTTCCTCTATATACTCTTGCACGCTCTCCAGGACGTGTACTTGGATTGTGCCGTCCGTGAAACAGATGCCGAAGAACTTTGACTTGAGTTCACGAAAACGCTCTTCGTCCGCCATTGCCTTTTCTCGTTTTCGCTCCATCGCCTCCCGCTCACGCTGCCTGCTGAGCTCCACTTCTCGTTTGTCATGCTCTCCTCTGAGGTCGGAGGGACAGATGTATTTCGGATTGTGGATGTCCTTACCCAATCGCTTGAGCATATCTACATAGTCACACCATTAGACAATGTCGCCTATTATGTAGTGGTGACGCAGTGTCAATTTGTATGAGTTCCAATAGTTGTCAAGCCCTTTTCCTCTTGAGAGGAGGTGTCTTAAATCCTTGTGTCGTCCTACTTTCATCATTGTTTCTGCACGACTATCAGTAAGTAGAGCTGGGATGAGTTGAGTAGGTGCTATGCCGTGAAACTCTCCGTTGAAGCCATTTCTATAAAGCGTATTCGTGACCTTTAGCTTCGGATATATCTGCGAATAGGCTACATATCGGTAAGCTTCGCTATCGTTACGGATAGCCATCGGAGAGTGAAAAGAGAAGCTATCAATGTAATGTCCAAAGGTACGCTGTATGGCTACTAGTGCTTGTCTCCCTGCATCGTTCCACCAATAATGCCCAATCTCAATGACCGAAGTCTTTGCTCTGCAACCTTTCTCCATATCTACAACAAGGAGAAACATTCGCAACACTTGATACTCCCCACAAGTGGTTAGGAGCGTGAAGTACTGCTTCTGTTGTAACTTCCGAGCTCTTGTTGTCTTGACTTGCAGACTTGCCCTACATTGAGGGCAAGTGCAAGTATCTATAGGCTGCTCTAAAGTCCAACTATAACCACAATCCATACAAGTCGTACGACCTTTAGGTAAGCGGGTCTCGTACTCCGTGCCAAGACGGCTTTCTCAAACTTGTTCCTAGGTTTCATAAGGCAAGGGTGTCAAATAGTGTGGGTTGCGGTTGTATAGAAGATGTTGTCTCTGTTCTTTCAGTTCTCTTGGGTCGCTCATTTCGCTTCTGCAATTTGACAAGTTCCTCTTGTTGGTATTGCTTGATAGCTTCCTGCCGTGCTTGCTTTTTCTCTTCTTCGGAGAGCTCTACAACGTGATTGACCACAACATTGCAACCAGAGACTTTATCCACCTCTATATCATCTTCATCATAGTAGTGAACTGCCATTGAGTATATCTCCTCATCGGCAAAGCCATTACAACCACATCTTTGCACCTCACTCAAGATATAGAGAATGCACTCCTCTATGTTCTTATGGGGCTTCTGTAGATTGGGCGCAAACAAAGGGTCTGTCATCGCACGTCCATTAGGGTATTCAGCTATCGTTCGGATAAATTGTTCTGTTCCTTTCATTTTCCTTATCGAACTCCTCAAAAGTCCCGTCTAAAAAAGTCTCAGAAAACTGTAGTCTCATGCAGAGGAGACTCGATTAGAAGGCACTAAAAAGGCAGGCAACGCCACGCACCCCGAGAGATCTACCTAGATCATGCCAACAGAGTCCACCAAAAAACGGGCAAAAACAGCAACTGTTAGGTATTTTCCTCCCAACGGGATTGTTTTACCTTTGTGCATTGATCGGAAACACGAGAGATACAACACATGAAAGCTTACCACTTTGCTCTTATTCTTCTCATTCTTGCTCCCCTAAGAGGATTTGGGCAAGACAGCTTGATGATGTATCACGAGCTAGACGAAGTGGTCGTCACGGCCACCCGGACCCCAAAGAAAATATCGGACTCTCCAGTACTCACGCAAGTCATCTCACGCAAACAGATCGAGAGACAAGGCTGGATGGACATCAAATCCCTCCTACAAGACGAGATACCAGGTCTCTCATTTAGCGAAGTGGGATTTGGCACGAGCATCAACCTACAAGGTCTTGGAGCCAAGCACATATTATTCTTGATCGACGGGGAACGGATCGCCGGTGAGTCGGGCAACAACATCGACTACACCCGATTGAACCTCAACAATATTGAACGAATCGAGATCGTACAAGGTGCTGGATCGGCACTCTACGGCTCTCAAGCGATGGGCGGTGTGATCAACATCATCACACGCAAGCCAACCGACAGACTAAGTCTGGGTATGGACCTGAGATGGGGGACGAGGTTTCAAAAAAACTACTCCCACATAGAGCCTGATGACAAATACCGGTACTACAAGACAAGGACCGACATGCCAAATGCCGACGGCGCACTGACCATCGGGTACAAAAAGAAAAGCTGGAGCACCCAGACCGTACTCTCAATGCAAACCAAAGATGCCTACAACATCTACGACAAAGCCGGTAGCACCATATACTACCCCGAGCTCAACAAAACGGTCACCAAGGAGAAAAGCTCCACACCTACCAACATATCCGGATTCACCACAATGACTGCCAAGCAGACCTTGTCGTGGACCCCCATCAAGGCACTGACCCTGACTGCACAAGGCAACTACTACTCCAAGCGCGTACATGACCTCTACCTGGATAACAAGCACGAGTACAACCGAGACCTCTCCGGACTCTTTTCTGCAAAATACACCCTACCCAACGGTGGTACTTGGGAAGCAAATATCCACGGAGACAGATATCGCAGATACACCGTATTCGAGCAAAAAAAGATGCAAAAACAGCTCGTCTACACGCACACAGTCCTCCAGCCCAATATTTCGTACAGATGGACCATCGGCAATGACCATGAACTGATCACGGGAGCTGAATACCTACGGGAAGTACTCTATGCGGATAAGTTTAGCAAAGATGGACTGACCGCCCGAGCACAGGGAGCCTACGCTCTATTTGTCCAAGATGACTGGAAAATACCGGGGACCTCACTGAGCATGATCAGCGGGCTAAGGGTAGACTATAACAAGGGGTACGGCATCAACCTCTCCCCAAAATTGGCTCTACTTTACAAGGTGTCACCCTTTACCATCCGGCTAAACTACGGTCGCGGCTACCGATCCCCAAGTATCAAAGAACTCTACATGGACTGGGACCACCTCGGTATGTTTTGGATCTACGGCAACAAACAGCTCAAGCCGGAGTCCAACCACTACCTCTCTCTGACAACAGAGTACACACATCCCCAACTGTATGTGATGCTCTCGGGATACTACAACTTCTTCACCAACAAGATCGAGGGTATCTGGTCCGAAGACCAAAAAGAGCTCCACTACCGCAACATCTCCAAGTCCACACTCGCAGGTGTTCAAATCCAGATGCGCATCAGGCCATTCATCAGCCTGCCCCTACAGATCCACCTGGCATCACACTACCTGCACCCTTTCTTTCACGACGGAGTGAGACTCACTTCCCAGGCACCGATCTCCGGGACCGGGCGAATCGAGTACCTACAGTACTGGGGTAACCACCGACTGGCATTCAATATCAGTGCGTCAGTAATGGGAAAGAAAAGCCTAGCCGGACTGACAACCATCGAGGACGAAGGCATCCAAAAAGAGACTCCATACCGAATAACCATACCGGGCTACACCCTGGTGCGGTCGACCATCGCCTACACCCACCCAAAGTGGGGCACACTCACCATAGGGGTAGATAACATTTTCAACTACCAAGCAGATGTTGTCTCCTTCAACTCCTATGCCGGCCCCGGCCGAAACTTATTCATGTCCTACCACTTCAACCTGTAAAAACAACTGTCACTATTACCTATTAAAGAGATGAACAAAACAAAATGCATTCTCGCACTGATCAGTGCTCTGGTGCTGTCATTTGGCATCGTCTCCTGCGGAGACAACAAGCCAAACGCACCATCTTCAAAAAACAAAAAGACCTACACGCAGAGCCGACGTTGCAAAGGAGAGCTCGGGAAAGACTGGATCTACTTCAGCTTCGCCACTGGCAAAGAGGTGCCCGGGATTGACGAAACCAACTTCAAGGAACGTACCGACTGGGACATTGCGATCCACTCTTTTTACTTCCGAGCCAACTGCGGCACATCCGGCAAAGGCAAAGGAGGGGCCCTCATGACCAACCAGACAAAACTATCCGCAGTGAAAGAAGCCCCCACCGAAGGTTACATCGTGGACGAAGCAATCTCCATATGGGGCTGGAAAGGCGAACTGATCAAAGCCGAAGTATCTGGCAACCCCGAGCTCAACAAAATGATCGGATTCAGTGGTCCACCCCCAAAATACACTCCCTCGGACAATATATTCATCATCCGAACAGCCGACGGGAAATACGCCAAAGTCAAGATGATTAGCTACATAGACGACAGTGGCAAGAGCGGTATCGTCTCCTTTGACTACGTCTACCAACCCGACGGCTCCACCAAGCTAGACTAAGAGGTCCGGACGAAATAGGACAGACAGCATCTCAGGTGCGACATCGCACCTGAGATACTCTTTGTATGACATGCCCGTCATACCGAAAGTAGGTCAGGAAACGTTCGTTTCCCTACCTACTCGATTGTAAGACAAGAACCAAAATGAAACGCTCTCGATACACCCTCCTAAAAGGATGGCACAAGTGGATCTGCCTAGTCATCACCATACTCGTACTAGGCTTTGCCGGATCTGGCATTATTCTAAACCACAGAGACCTGGTGTCGGGTATTGACCTACCCCGCTCCTGGCTGCCCAAGTCCTACCACTATAAATCCTGGAGTGGTGGCAGCCTCATCGGGAAGATCCGAGTGACCTCTGACGAGGAGTGGATCTATGGAGCTACTGGAGTATGGGCTTACGACCCACAGCTAAAAAGCTACGACAACCGGAGCAATGGACTAGACCCTGCTGCCGACAGGAGATCGGTCCAAAGAGTAGTCCGGACAAACCATGGCGACCTCTACGCCCTCACCGCATACAACCTGTACAAGTGGCAAGCCGACAAAAAGGAGTGGGCGAAACAACCGACGCTTACACCCAAAAACGAACGCTTGGCAGACCTGGAAACGCAAGGCGATACTCTTGTTTTACTGAGCCGAAGCCACCTATACCTTATCTTTCCATCTCAAGAATCCCCCACACTCGCAGACCTTCCCGCACCGGACGACTATGAGCCACGGGTATCGCTATTCAGCACGATCTGGCAGATACATAGTGGAGCATTCTTTGGAACAATAGGACGACTAGTTGTTGACCTGATGGGAGTGGCACTCATCCTCCTCTCCATCACCGGCGTTTTGATCACCTTTGTTCCCAAAAAAGCAAAGGTGTGGAAGCAATTTCTCAAGGAACACAATAGGTGGGGCAAATGGTGCTTTTGGGGTTTGCTTTTTGTGACGATCACAGGGGCATTCCTACGTCCTCCGTTGATGATTACAGTCATCAAGGCACAGGTCCCGACCATTCCGGGAACAAACCTTTACAGCACCAACCCGTGGAATAACAAACTGAGAATGATCCGTCGCGATCCCATCACAAAAGAGTGGTTGCTATCGACCTCTCGGGGCTTTTATGCGCTGAAACAGTTTGGAAAAGTTCCCAAGCGACTGACCGGCACTCCACCTGTCAGTGTTATGGGACTCAATGTCTGGGAGTGGAGTGACCGAGACTCGCTGTGGGTGGTGGGATCGTTCAGTGGAGCATTCAGGTGGAATCGACAAAAAGGGCAAGTCTACGATGCCCTGACAGGCAAGGCCTACACCGAATCCGGACGAAAAGGCATGCCCATCTTTGGGACCCCAATCAGTGGATACACTATTGACTCTGACGGGAGAGAGCGATTCTACAGCTACTCCTCCGGTGAACTCCAAGCGGAGAACGCGACCGACACTATGCCACCAATGCCAACAGAGATAAGTCCCGGTAGGATTTCACTCTGGCATGCCGCACTTGAGCTGCATGTCGGCCGATTGTATGGGAAAATACTCGGTCCGCTCCAGCCTCTATACATATTCCTTTCGGCCCTACTCCTCATCTTGGCTTTGGCCACAGGATGGATGCTCTACAGACGGTATTACCGGCGGAGAGGAGGGAAAAAGCCAAAGAAGTAATCCGCCGAGAAACTTTTGTCACAAGCGGCTAGAGAAAAGCCAATAACCATCAACAAGCGAGTAGGTAGGGAAACGAAGTAATAGTAATCGCACATTGTTTAGTTTTGATCAGTCATAACAGCCTGTAATACATCGGCATGACAATACAAATTCAAAATGAACGTCATTCAACTGTTTTGCCTATCTCTGTAGATGACAAATATTAATCATAACCAAATAAAGAAGAATCATGAAACAGATAATCAATCCCATTGGGAAGGAAATCAACACTCTAGGTAAGGTGATTGAAAACAAGGAGCTCATGCTTGTACACCTGCAATTGAAAAGCGGAGAACAAGTTCCCTCACACGACCATAAAGGACAGGAAGTATACTTCACCATAGTGAAAGGAACTGTAGAGGTTACTCTCGACGATACGGAGGTACATCGTATCAGCACAGGTACCGTTCTACATTTCCCCGGAGAAGCCCACGTAAGCGTAAATGCCATAGAAGAGAGTGACTTTTTCGTTTACCTCATCAACAGACAATAATGTTATGAATATGAAAAACATCTGCCGCATGTAGACCTTGAGAAACTCGGCAAAATACTCGAAATTAAAGAGGCATACCAAAGAGCGCAGATTGTAGCCCAAATAGAGTATTTGGGAGTTTCGACCGTCTCTGGAGGTGCCCTGAGGAAGGGCTTAGCACCAAAAGAAAAGTGTCTTAACTCGCTGAGAATTAAGACACTTACTGTTTTGTTGTACCGGTTGGCTTGCCTCTGCCAGAGTACTTAAAGCGGAAGCGGGGGCTCCAAAACCTTTGAAATCGCAGAATATCGCACAATATCAATTCACTGTATTTCAGCAGAATATAGAATCGCCCCTTAAATAGAATATCATACGACCTCTTTCCATATGTCGAAAATTGGGTGTAAATTTGGGTGTAGATTTAATCAGCGTATGAACTATGAATATTAAGAGGAACATTATTTTCGCACTGGAGAGACGCAAGAAAGATGGAGTACTCATTACAGAGAATGTGCCCATCAGAATGCGTGTGATTTATAACAGTAAGCGCATTGAGATTGCGACTGGATACCGAATTGATGCTTCAAAGTGGGATAGTGATCTTCAGCAGGTGAAAAGAGGATGCACCAATAAGCTCAAGCAATCAGCTACTGAGATCAATGCAGACCTGCAGAGATATGGATCTGAAATGCAGAAGATATTCAAGGAGTTTGAAATTAAGGAGCTAATTCCACCCCCTGAACAAATCAAAGATATATTCAATTCAAGGTTGAGAAATGAAGAGCAACCTGAGGGAATATGCTTTATGCAGGCATTTGATGAGTTTGTCAGTGAAAGAGGTGTACAAAATAGCTGGACGCACTCTACCTATGAGAAGTTTGCAGCTGTGAAGAACCATCTTCTAGAGTTTAATCCCTCTGTATCCTTTGAGCTATTTGACGAAGTCGGGTTGAATAAGTACGTCCTTTTTCTTCGAGATAAGAGAAAGATGAGGAATAGCACTATAGAGAATCAACTTTCATTCCTCAAGTGGTTTTTAAGATGGAGTTTTGGCAAAGGCTATACGACTCTTACTGCTTATGAAACATTTAAGCCAAAACTAAAAAGCACCCAGAAGAAAGTAATCTTCCTCACATGGGATGAACTGACACGTCTAAGGGAGTGTGAGATACCTGAAAGCAAACAGTACTTAGAGCGAGTACGAGATGTTTTCCTTTTTTGTTGCTTTACAGGTCTCCGCTATTCTGATGTTTTTAATCTCAGAAGGAGCGACATCAAAGAGGATCATATTGAGATTACTACAGTCAAAACAGCTGATAGCCTAATCATAGAACTGAACAAACACAGCAGATCAATTCTTGAAAAGTATGAGAATGTGGTTTTTGAGAAAGACAAGGCTTTACCAGTAATCAGCAATCAACGAATGAATGATTACTTGAAAGAGCTGGCGGAACTGGCAGGGATTGATGAACCAATAAGAGAAACCTACTATATAGGCAACAAAAGAATTGATGAAGTGACTCCAAAGTATGCACTACTGAGTACTCATACAGGAAGGCGAACTTTCATTTGTAATGCACTCTCTTTGGGAATACCCGCTAATGTAGTAATGAAGTGGACTGGTCATAGCGACTATAAAGCGATGAAACCATACATCGATATTGCTGATGATATAAAGGCTAACGCAATGAATAAGTTCGATCAGTTATAACCGAACTTGAAATTTCAAGCAGACTTGAAACTATGATATCCACAGCAAAAATTTCAACTGTGCTTGAAAATCCCTATATTTGCAGAGAAATTTCAAATACACCTGATAATGCTCACGCCAATAAGGAAATACAACTTTTGGGATGAGAACCCTATAGACTTAGGGTATCCACGCACATTCTACACAGATAAGATAGGGCAATACATTGACAACAAACTGATCAAAGTATTGGTAGGTCAGAGACGTGCTGGAAAGAGCTACATCCTAAGGCAAATAGCCTCACAGCTAATTGCCAACGGCACTTGTCCCAATAACATTCTTTACATCAACAAGGAATACCTGGAGTTTTCAGACATTCTTGACTATCAAGACCTCGAGAACCTATTTCAGCAATACAAGAAAGACCTCAACCCGCAAGGGAAAGTATTCCTTTTCATCGATGAGATACAGGGCATTGAAGAGTGGGAACGATTTGTCAACTCACACTCCCAAGACTTTGCTGAGCCTTGTGAGATATTTATCAGTGGCTCCAACTCTAGTCTGCTATCTGGTGAACTTGCAACGCTACTATCGGGAAGATATGTAGCGTTTGAAATACTCCCCTTTAGTTTTTCAGAGTTCTGTGGTATCACTCAGAAAGAGCCTAATAGAGAGAGTTATATAGACTTCCTTCAAACTGGAGCCCTACCAGAGCTTTTCAACCTCCCCAATGATGAGATGAAGCAAAACTACGTCTCTTCAATCAAGGACACTGTTATGCTTCGTGACATTGTCGCTAGGTATAAAGTAAAGGATGTGAAGCTCCTAGATGATCTCTTTGTGTATCTAGTCAATAACGCCTCCAACATTATCTCCATCGCCAACATCGTCAACTTCTTTAAGTCTCGAAATAGGAAAACCAACTACGAGACGCTCTCCAACTATATCTCCCATCTCGAGAGTACTTTCCTCGTGCATAAGGTAGAGAGATATAATATCAAGGGCAAGGAGACAATTTCGGCTAATAACAAGTACTATCTGAATGATTTGTGCTACCACAATTACCTCTATTCTGGATTTGGCTATGGAATGGGGTACTTATTGGAGAATGCTGTCTATTTAAGCCTTAGACGGACTGGATATCAAATCTATGTAGGCACGAATAAAGAGGCTGAGGTAGACTTTGTCGCTATCAAAGGTAGCAAGAGGTTATATTTCCAAGTCACGCTACAACTAACGGAGCAAGAGACAATAGAGCGAGAGTACCGCTCTCTTTTGTCGATAGAAGATAACTTCAAGAAGTATGTGGTCAGTTTGGATGACTTCAAGCTTCCAACAAATGAGGGTATTGACCATATTTCGGCGTGGGAACTTGACGCTATTCTGTAACGCATAAAACCCAATCTAATTACTGCCCCTTGTTCAAATCGACAAGGGGCTTTTTTTGTATTCAAGTTCCGCATCCAAACGCTCAAATTATTGAGGAAATCTTTTCTCCTTACCTCCTTAAACTTCTCGACACTTCCCGATATATCCCTGACCCTTTAAACTCTCAATATAGTATCATAGATTTGCACTGCAGACTGCAAAAGATCAATGCTTTACACGGCCAGTGAAGCACAATGTTTAACAAGCTTATCTGAGAGTTTATGACAGATGAAAATAAGCCACTATGGCAAATGACGAGTGGCGAATTTATGGAGTTCCTCAAAGAGGGACTTAATCGAACTGTGGCAACTGAACCAGTTTCTCATTTAGCTAATACCCACAAGAAATATGTCTATGGTATTGCAGGTATAGCAAAGCTATTTGGGTGCAGTATTCCAACAGCCAATCGCATCAAGAAAAGCGGGAAAATTGACCAAGCCATTACACAAATTGGTCGAAAGATTATCGTGGATGTTGAGCTGGCATTGGAGCTGGCAGGCAAGAAAACCGGAGGAAGGAGATGAGTATGATCCCACAGAGCCAAAATGTAGACTATGACTCCCTTTGGAAGAAGTCTTTAGTCCGTGTAACGGATGAGTTCTCTTTACCACCCGTTATCCTCCAAGTGGATGATGCCATCATTGGCACATTGGGAAACTTTAGTGCCTCGACAGGCAAAGCCAAGGCAAAGAAGACCTTTAATGTTTCTGCCATCGTTGCAGCCGCACTTATTAATGGACAGGTATTAGAGTATAGAGCATCTCTTCCTTCAGGAAAAAGAAAAATCCTCTACTTCGATACTGAGCAGAGTCCATTTCACTGCAAACTGGTATTACAGCGAATACTGAAGTTAGCTGGACTACCACTTAACCAACAACCTGAGAATCTCATCTTCAGTCACCTTAGAGAAATATCTGACCCTGCAATCCGATGCGAGGTGATTCGAAAGGCGATCTATGAGATTGAAGGGGTGGGACTTGTCGTTATTGATGGAATTAGAGACTTGATACTCGACATCAACAATCCTACTCAATCTACGATTCTTATCGGGAACCTTATGCAGTGGACTAGTGAGCGAGGTATCCATATCCAGACTGTGCTTCATCTAAATAAAGGTGATGACAATAGTAGAGGTCATATTGGAACTGAACTCAACAATAAGGCAGAAACTGTCCTTCAAGTAACCAAAGATCCGACAGACCCCGATAGATCCATCGTATCACCCACATTTATCCGCTCAAAGCCTTTCGAGAATTTCGCTTTTCGTATCACTGATGAGCCAGACCATATCAATGTCCCCGAGTTGGATACAAACTTTCAAGATGAAGCGATTACTTCAAAAACGGCCTTTGACTATACAGAGCTTACAGAGGATCAACACCGACAAGCTTTAGAAGTGGTTTTCTCTGAAAGTGAAGGGGGATTAGGTTATGGTGAGCTAGTGGATGCCTTACGAAAAGGATACGCTGAGATTGTCGGTACTACGTATGGTATAGGGAAAACAAAAAAGCTACTCACATTCCTGAAGAATAAGAGAATGATCACACTCAAGAATAAGAAGTACTTGTATGAGCCTAATTTCTACTATTGATTATCGGTTCAGTCCGATATGGGCATATAAGGTTTTGACCCATACCATACCAATTGTAAATCAGTTCGGTTCGGTATCAGGATATATATTCCTGTACCATACCGAACTGAATAGAGACTTCCTTTGCTAACGAAAAGAAAAAGAGATCAGAAGATGAATGCAAAACAAGCAAAGCTAATTCCGCTACAGGATTACCTATTCACGCTCGGCATAAAGCCTGTCAAAGTACTAAACAATAGTCTTTGGTACTACTCTCCTTTGCGGTCAGAGAGTACGCCCTCATTCAAAGTCAATACAAGCATCAACTGCTGGCACGACTTTGGAAGTGGGGAAAGAGGGAATATTATTGATTTGGCAATGAAGATCAATCATATTGTGACTGTTTCTGAGGCTCTCATTGCCATAGAACAAGCATGCCCTCTCCACAATAGCAACTCTTTTTCTTTTCGTCAGCAAACACCCTCTCATAAAGGGCTATCAGACATTAGAGTTCAAGAGCTACAGCACCCAGCGTTAATTCAGTTGTTGAAAAATAGGCGAATTTCTTTTCTCATCGCTCAGCTGTACTGCAAGGAGGTTCATTATAGAGTAAATGGTAAGACCTATTTCTCTATTGGCTTTCCGAATAATGCTGGTGGATATGAAACCCTTAACCCATTCTTCAAAGGCTGTATTCCACCAAAGGAGATTTCTCTATTTGACAATGACACCAAGTCAATCCATCTCTTTGAAGGGTTTATGGATTACCTAAGTTTATTGACGATGAATCCCAAAGAGCAAGAGAGTTCAGCTTTAATCCTTAACTCTGTTAGCAACCTCGAGAAAGCAATTCCTCTCCTTGCTAAGTACGAAAAAATAAACTCCTTTCTCGATAACGATGCTGCGGGAAAGGATGCCCGAAATAGACTCTTGAGATTGAATCTCCCTGTCGAAAACATCTCAGAAAGGTTTTCGGACTTTAAGGATCTGAATGACTTTCTATGTCAAAAGCGAATTCCTAAAGAGATAAGTATGAAGTCTAAGCGAAAGATAAAACTCAGGTGATCTTTCGTCACGTGATCGTTAATCACTCTTCACGTGATCTATTTTGCTTCGTCACTTGAAAAGCCACAGCACAATTACGGCTCTTCCAAAAGCAATCAAGCAGAGCTTGGCAGAGCCATATCTATCATACAGATTTTCTGAGAAGCAAGTTTGTGTTTTGGGTTACCCAAAACCTGCTTTTCACCCTACCAAAGGGAGGTGAAAAATCATCCCGATGGTCTCATTATTGACAGAATATTTATGGACGATAATACAACGAACAAGGGCGGTCGCCCTAAGAAAAAGTTATCGGAAAAGCGAAGCTATTCCGTATTGCTCAAACTAAATACCAAGGAGTATTTTACCCTTAAGAGCAAGGCGAACGAGGCAGGCTTAAATAAGAGTGAGTATCTACGCACACTTATTTATGAGAGCCAAGTGAAGGCTCGCATTACCCCTGAACAGATGAATGAGATTCGTCAGCTCACAGGTATTGCGAATAACATCAATCAGATTGCTCATCGCCTTAACACCTATGGTATTTCTGCAATCCCAACAGAACTTAAGCTACTGAGGATATGCGTAGACAAACACCTCAAGGAGCTGAAGTCATGATTGCAAAGATCATTAAAGGGACTTCATTCTTTGGAATGATTACCTACATGCTGGGTAAGCGTGAAGGTATGGCTCGTATTCTTGATGGCGAAGGTGTAAGAGTTGATGCTACATCAAATGAGATTGCTGTAGACTTCAACCTGCAAGCCTCTATGCGACCCAATATCAAGAAGCCAGTCTGTCACACCATCCTCAGTTTTTCTTCCGAAGACAGTGAGCGACTAGATGACGATAAGATGGTTGATATTGCACGGGAATACATGAGGCAGATGGGTTACTCAGATACTCAGTACCTAATTGTTAGACACATGGACAGGGAGCATCCACATCTCCACATCTGCATCAATCGGGTAGACAATTACGGCAACACCATCTCGGACAGCAATGAAAAGTTTCGCTCCACCAAGATATGCAGAGAGCTTACAAACAAGTATCAGCTGAAGCTCGGAGAAGGCAAGACGGAAGTTAAAAGGAATAGACTGCGTGGCAATGACAAAGTTCGCTACACCATCTACGATGCTATTACAGAGGTATTGCCCAAGTGCAAGAATTGGGAACAACTTGTTTCTGCTTTGCAAAAGCAGAGTATTGACGTGCAGTTCAAGACCAAGGGCAAAACAGATCTCATTGAGGGCGTAGTCTTTAGCATGGATGGAGTTAGCTTCAGTGGCTCACACATTGACCGCTCTTGTAGCTACTCAAAGTTATCTATACTCCTCCAGCAGAATGCAAAGGTTCTCAGTTCTCAAAAAGCACCAGAGATTTCCGAACAAAGAGAGTCTGAGAGTTCATCTGAGAACTTCATTGAAGAACTCTTTGACAGCAATGTCCCAGCAGTTGACGTTGCTGAACTCGTATTCCAACGTAAACTAAGAAATCAAGCTAATAAGAAACTAAAACGCAGAAGATTATGAACGAACAAATTAATATTCTCCTTGAAGTACTAGAGGAGATCAAGCAACAGAACAGAGAGCTCAAAGCAAGTATCACCAACCTTGTATCTCAACCTAACCCCGCAACCAATTCCTCAGAAGATGACGCTATTTCTCTTATGGATGTAGCACGCCTTATTGGGCAAAAGATTGAGGTAGATGGCAAATTCAAGAGTGAATTGACAGATGTCGCTATCGTCCTAGGCAAACGAATCCGAGAAATCAAAGATAGCATAGCAAAGAACCAAGAGCGACAAGCTAAAAGCATAGCCTCTCTATCCGAGAAAATCGAAGAAACTCAATCTCCTCCAGAGGTCAAGAAGTACTACCTCTTTGATGTCAAACGTTGGATAGAATGGCTAATCTGGGGAATATCTATCGTACTCATCGCCTGTACTATCGGTTGGGCGGTCTATCTACACAATGCTAATCAAGCCCTCGAAAGCTACGCCCTACGATATCGCATCCTACGTATGGAGCATTCAGTCAGCACCCCCGCCTTCGCCCAACTCGATAGCATCTTTGAAACTCACCGCTCTAACGAAGCCATTGCCACTCTAGAATAACGTGTCATTAACTACGAAGCAGCTGTCCGACGTCAGGTTGAACTCGCCATCCAACAGCAACTGATCACCGCTGAACAAGCCGAACTCCAACAGCAACTAAACCTATAATAGCAGAGCGACCTGAATTTTCGGGTCGCTCTGTTGCTATCAAGCAATGTAAACAAAGCATTATTCTTTTTTTATGGACATTTTATTTTTGAGATATATTTCCCTCAAATTACATCAGCCCCTAAACAAGATGTTTGCATTGGAATATCAAAAAGGAGAATGACTCTTTGTAGATTCCATTAATCGTATCGGGAGATAACCCACATTCTTTCAACAAGCATGTAACCAATAACAATTGTAATTGGAAGATAAGTGGAATTGTCTCCTCTTCTGTCATTCGTTTTTCCTTTTTGTTTTCGGGCAACAAATGCATTAAATAGTCTCTTGTATCTTTTATCTTATCCACGTCAATTCTTTGTTGTTGAACAAGGTCTATATCACTATTTTCTTGAAGCAAATCATGTATAATCTGCCTTAAATCACTCACATCTTTTCTCCGACGTATGTAAAATCCTTCTACAGCCCTAATAATATCCGAGAACGATTTATATGGATACATCGTTTTTTCTGTAAGAAGAGTATCAACGAAAAAATAGAGAACTGTATTTATATCCGCAGCAAGAGGAAACCAATTCTTGATAAACAGGCTAAAATTGTCTTGAATCTGTTGGAGCGAAAACAGAAAATGATTTCTACCACCTATTTCGTAAGAGTCCCTAACAAAATCTCTTTCGAAATAGTTATACTCTCTATCCATGAAATGATCTATCGAATCTTCATTTACATCTTCAAAATCAAAGACATCGAACCTTTGTACAGAAACCTCGTGTAAACAAGCTATATCTAATAGACTAGAAAATAGTTCAACCTGATATCTCAACTCATTTAAACTTATCTTCTCTTTTGATTCCAATATCAACACGGTTGTTCGCTCTTCGATAGTTTTCGTTGATTCACAACTTCTATACCCCTCTTCTTTCAGACTGACTACTATTTCACTAGATCTCTCAGAGTAATCTTCTCCATTCTTTTGAGTTAGAAGAAATGAGGATTGTATGGGATCGCTCTCCTTTACATACTGGGGTGGTGCAAAGTATGGGAGTAAGTCAAATCTTACTTTTACTCTATTGAAAGCTCCTTCCTTCTCAGACAGTATCTGTTTTCCAATCAAAATTGAATTACAACGATACCTAAAAATAGAATAAGAACTCTGTGAATTATCTGTAAAAGAAACGCTTGCTCGAAATAAAGATATTTTTTCCGCTTCAGACGAAAGTCCGTGTATCACAGGGATGAAAGGCTCTTTTTTCAATGCTTCCGGGTTTCCTTTTGTGGAACGAAATCCTCCAAATGTTTTTAGAACAAATCTTCCATCTAAGTCTTGCTCCAAGATGCCCGGTACTGAATTCTCTTTCAATTCAGGTAAATACCAGTACCCCCAAATAGGCTTATTAAACTTATCGCTCATATGCTATTGCCGTGATGACTAAATACAGATCAATATACTTATTAGATATGATGAATTATCTATAGCATAATTCTGCTGTAATTTAGTTCTGCTCATCTCTCCTTATTTATCACTTGTTTTGTCGCCTCAATCTCTCGGTCAGCATAGAGGACAACGTCCTTAATCACCAACTTCTGAACCGCAGAAATCAAGGTCTCCATTTTAGAAAAGTCGACCTCTTCATTGATACTGGGTAGATAAATCTTATCTTTCCGAATCTTTTGTTTGCTTACGCTGTCTCCCCACGAATACTTATGTCTTAGGCTCTTATTAACGCAAGTGGCTAAATAGAGTTGCTTAGACTTAGTCTGATGTTCTGTAGCATATAGACGTAGCGTAAGATTGTGACTGTCGTTGGAAAAGAAGTCTCGTTCTTGATAAGTGACAACAAAGGTCTTACCTCCAATGAATATACAGTTGCCCTCGGTGATTAATTCTTCCCGATATGAGATATAGGAACTGACAGCATTATTCTCTCTGCTTGCACATAGATATGGAATATCTCCACTTCCTTCCACTATCTCACTTGCCAAGATATTTCCAGCATTGCGAACTTCAAACACCTTGGTTATATCAAATTCTCTCCACTCAACATTCCCGGTTTCGAAGTCCTTGACGGCTTGCTCTTCTTCGGGAGTTAGGGTATAGTCTTTGAGTCCTGTTATAGAGAGATAAGCGTTTAGCTCCGCTAAACGTACAGCGTTTAGCTCCGCTATAAACTTCTCCATAAACTCGTAGTCTATCTCTCCTTCGCGTGTCGGGAGAAGACAAGTTATATTGCGAAATACCTCATCTACATCTCTCACTAATACCGATAATAATACCTGTTTTTGCTTATTTAGTATCGTTGAGAAAAAGGAGATGCTACTATCAGTTAGACTTATTTTAGGGACAATTTTTCGAACAAATTGTCCTGCATACCATCGTTTCCTTCGATAGAAGAAATCCATCTGAAGTAGCCCGAGGCTCCAAGTGCCCGCGTCATTAATATTTTCGTTGTTTACAAACCCTGTGGACTGCAATATTCCCTGATTCTGAGACGTTCTTGTCACATAATCATAGTCATTACCTGAGGTTAGTGATTCTTTATTGAAACTAAAAGTGTTTTCAATATCAAACAAATCACCGAGTCTATATTCGCCCCACTCAACGCTCTCTAGCATACTGTTGAGTGGGGCATCTATTTTCCCAAGTTATCCTCGTCAGTGGCTTGTTGCTTGAGGAGTGTGGAGACCTCCCATGCAAGGTAATCGGCTACGGTCTTCTTAAAGTCTGCCAATGTGGGGTGTGTATCTATGGGTGCCGACTTATTCCAATCTCCTCCATTCGTGGGGTCGATGGTATCTTCGTAGTACTCTTTTTCGGTGAAAATATTTAGGTGTTGCTTGCCATAATGAACAAGGTTTACCAGTTCATCGTATCGCTCCTTAGCTCTATCGGTATCTCGTAGGTTGTTGCTGGCTTTCTTTCGGTTGGTACGTGTATAGCCATCGTTAGAAAAGTCTATGAACTTGACAATCTGCTTGGGGTCGTGCTTCTCTGCTACCTTGAAAACGTAGATGTTGGTCTGCACGCTCGACTTGCCAAGAAAAAGATCTATAGGCATCTTAACGCTTGCGATAAGGGTATTCCGTTGGAGTATTCGCTTATTGATGTCTCGTGCCTTACCACTGCCTGCCGAGTTTTGGATAATGATGGCGGCGTAGCCTTTATTCATCATGTTGAGAGCACGCTCCACAAAGTTCATCCCATTGCCTTCTGCAGAGTATGGCGGATTGAGGACAAAGGCATCGGCAGGAAAAGGTGTATTGTGCTTACCAAATCCATACTTGCCGTCGAAGTCTGTGAGGGAGTTCTTATTGAGAATGTTAGAGCTGCCATCGCCCATCAGTATCATATTGAGGATAGCCAGCATATAAATACTCGATAGAAGTTCTAATCCGAGTAGTTGCTCCGCCTTGATACGAGCTTCTTTTAGAGCTAATTCATCAGGAGAAGTAATCGTAGCACGTGCATCGCTGAGCATCTCATTCATTGCTGCCACGAGCAAACCAGCCGATCCTGTGGCAAAGTCCCACACATAGGAGTCTTTATTCACACGAGCCAAACGCACGAGGAGCTGCGCAACATATGAGGGGGTTAGCACGACATCGTTAAGTTTGTCCTGTGTAAAGCCAAGCCACGAATACATCTCATTGAAGAGCTTGCCGGTGAAGTCTGTAGTTAGACCAATCTTATAGTAAATGCCGAGGTCATCAATGATCTTACTGAAGACGCGCTTGAGTTGCGTCTCACCATTCTCTACCTTGTTAATGTTTTCGGTGGTGAGTGTATTCTGTAGGGTACGCAAGATTAGGTCTTTCTTATCTGAGGGGATGTCTTTTTGCTCCAAGAAAGCCTTGATCTTGCGCACCATAATATCTCCGTCTGTATTGCCCACCTCACTAGAGGACTTGAGGTCAGACTTCTCTAAGGGTGCAACCTTGCCCGGTACACCAATCGTGGCAATAATAGAAGCTGCAACAAGATAAACACGGTCATTTTCACCAAGTCCTTTTTCATTCTGATAGATATCGTTATTGAGCTTTGTAAGGCTGGTGCTTATCTCTTGCTCACGTTGCTCTTTCAGGTGTTGTAACTCATCGGGAGTGAGCGATAAGTTTTTTATTTGTTCTATGAAAGCATCGAAGTTCTCTTCCCTAAGGAAGGAAAGGTCGGTATATTCGCCTACCTTTTGACCGGCGCCCAAGTTGCTTTTAGAGACATAGTAGACCCCTATCTCGTGTAGTAGTTTTCCTCTTTCGTCTTTGTACCCCGTCACTCCGATAGCGATTATATCGGTATAGCTGGTATGGTGCAGTATGGCGTTGGCATAGTGAATGGCACCATTCACAGCATACCCATTTATGTGCTTGAAGTTTGGTTCATTCTTAGCCTTCTTATTGTCTACCTGCCCCAGGACATCAAGTTTGACCAGTTTGTCCTTATATCCTTTGTATTCAATGAGGATCGGATAGTAGTTTAGTTGTTTGTCTTGAAGAAGTAGCTTGGCATCGGGACGATTGGCTCCCGCACCTCCGTTTTTGGTGAAGTACTCGGTGAGAGCTTTGTCAATCTCAGCATTGAGGCTCTCCTGCTCTAACTTATAGTCGAGCTTATATGTTTTAAGCCAACCATTGACGAGATCGGCTATATTGGGCTCTACAGATTGTACTTTATTCTTCATATTCAAGTTCCTATGAATGTTTTGATGTAGTGATACAACAAATCACCTCCAAATATACTTAATTAATCACTATAACGTCTTCTGATGAGAGATCTCTGAAAGCTTATCAAGGCTCAACCTTTTTATCTTAAAGCAATCACTAAGAACAATGTAGTCAAAAGAGTATCCCTCAAAAGAGATATATATTTCTGGGTGCGAAAAAGGGTGTAAACCACGCAACGCGTTGATTTACACCCTTTACTGCGGAAGCGGGGGGATTCGAACCCCCGGTACGGTTACCCGTACGACAGTTTAGCAAACTGTTGGTTTCAGCCACTCACCCACACTTCCTTTTGGGCTTTGCTGGCACAAAGGTACTACTTTTATTTGACTTGGCAAACTCTAGGCGAAAAACAAAATTCCGCAAGTCTGACGCCTAGGGATTGCGGAATCTAGGGGTCTATCAGAAGCGGTAGACAAGATAGCTGTCAGCGTGCCAGTGGGGAAGGCCTTCGTCTAGGTTGCGATCGTAGCGCATGGAGGCTGAGAGTGTCCAGTGCGGCGCTAGCTGCCACTGCAGGAGTAGTGCAGTAGCAATGCCTTGACCCGTAGCGCTGTACAGTCCGAAGGCGTAGCGAGAGGTGGGCAGGTAAGCGTAGTTCGCGACCCGCACGTGGTCGGCGTGGTAGTAATGTCCCGAGAGCGCGATGCTGAGCGGACGGCGCACACCCGTACGATAGCGGGCAACGGCAGTGAGCGATCGTCCCCACTGAGCCTCATCTTGTCCTTCTAATCGACGCTGCTGGATGGTGCCGACAAGCTGCAGGGAGATAGCGTCCAGGCTATAGCGTAGCGTACTACTGAGTCGCCAGCGCAGCGCCTCTTCGTTGGAGCGTCCCAGCTGCCCGTACCAGAGTTGCTCGACCTGATTGTTGTAGCGGGTAGTGAGGTAGAGACGTGTCAGGAGACCACGACTGCGCTCTAGCTTATGATAGCGAGGCTCAAGGCTTTCGTATAGCTCCAGCATAGCACGCAGAGTGGAGCGCTTCATCAGGCGCATAGAGCCATAGAGGCGAAGCCCCATATCGTTGCCCAGACGGGCGTAGTGGCTCTCGCTCCGACCGTAATAGGAGGCGAAGCGTGGAGACATATAATATAGTGTCACGCCGAGGTCTCGCTGCCGAGGGGTGTGGTAGCGCAGGTGCTGTATGAAGCCCAGATGCTCTAGCTGCTCAGTGGCTAGCTCGCCCTGCAGCTCCAAGCGTCGCGACTGGCTATGCCACTGGTAGGCAAGCGAGGTGAGCCAATGTGACTGGAGCGGGTTGTCGCTCGCTATGGCTTTGTAACCAGGCATGAAGGCTAAGTCATACCCCATCCAGTCGGCATAGAGCGTCTGTAGCGAAAGAGAGGCTCGTGGCATGGTGTAGGCGAGCTGCGCACCCACCGTCTGCATCGGTATGAGCGCTCGCTGGGCTCGTCGATCAGGGGTGTCGTAGCGCATGTTAGGTCTGATAGACTGGATCAAGCCTTGTCGCTCATCGATCGTGCCATCGAGCCGACTGTATGAGTAGAATGCGGAGTAGCCCCACGCTCCCCAATGCCCCTCACTCGCAATGCCCCGCAAAGTACGCTCACGCATTGCACTGAGCGAAGGGGAGATCATCGACTTATGACGCGTGAACTGTGGCAGCGCACTCGCACTCGCCCAGACGGAGCGAGCAGCAAGGAGACCAGCGCCCCACCCCAACTTAAAGTGACCGAGCAGCACCTTATCGAGATAGGGCAAGCGAGGTTCATACATAGCGAAGTAGCGCCAGGTGCCATCTTTCGCCAGCTCTTGTGGGTATCTCTGATACTGAGCTGCCACCTGCCAATGCCCCTTCTGTCTAAGCGATATAGCCGAGCGAAGCTTGATCGGATCGTACCACGCTTCAGAGACGGCTTCGGAAGCTTTATGGTAGCTCATCGCAAGGTAAGCTTCGCCAGTGAGTGGCACCTTGGGCTTTTCGTAAGGCTCCCCAGCGAAAGGTCGCACCGTCACATAGGGAGCCACACGAGCTATCGTCTCACGATCCCAGCCCGTGATCCACTTGAGATCATAGACCGACTGGAGCTCGCCACCGCGCTCATCACGATACAGCCTAAGCTGGTGAAGCTGCTGGCTGGTGAGAAAGGGGAAGCGCGCCTGCAGCTCCTGCTGAGTAGCACGGTTCAGGTCGAGCAGCTCCTTTGCCTTCGCCTCTTGCGGTGATAGCTCTAGCAAGTCGTCCTCCCCTAGCTCGGAGAGTTCGTCACTCGGCAAGCTCTCGACGAGCCACTCGAGGGGAAGTTCGCTCATCGTGAGCGAATCGCTCTGCGCCCATCCCGTCAGCGGAAGGAGGAGCAAGAGAACTAAATAGAGCTGTCCCCTACTCCTGCAGATGAACGATCGTAATGCCTGCTCCGCCAAACCGCACATCTTCATCATGATAGTGGCTCACCCCTGGATAGTGGTCGAGTAGCTCACGGATAGAGATTCGTAGCGCTCCCGTCCCCGTGCCGTGCAATATCTGCACACGGTTGAAGCCTAGACTTATCGCATCATCGAGGAAGTATTGGACCGCTTGGATTGCCTCCGCGGCACGCATACCCCGCACGTCTAGTCGGTCGGAGAAGTCCAGCCGACGCTCATGCAGATGCTCCACCACATTGGTTGTACGGGCTGGTTGCGGAGCCGCCTGCGCTTGCTCCTCCTTGCGCTCACTGCCAAGTCGTACGATCTCATTGGGCTTGCAGGTGATGCGTATGCGACCATTCACCACCACCGTGGCACTACTGGCCGAAAGCTCAGAGAGGACACCCACCACATTCATCGTGGTGACCCGCACCTCGTCCCCCTCCTTGGGAGGCTTCGGCACAGAGAGCTTGACTGGCGACTGGCTTTGCGCACCACGCTCTGGAGCGCCACCCTGCTTGCGTTTACGCTCCTTACGCTCTTTGCGACGTTTGAGTCGCTCCAACTCACGCTCCACACTACCCGACTGCTCCAGCGTCTCAGCCTGTGCCAGCTGCTCGCTGTAGGCGCTGAGAGCTTGGCGAGCCTCCTTGGTCTGCTGTCGCTCCGCTTGACTCTCCTTGATCTCACGGATCGTGCGCTCGATCTGAGCACGACTCTGATCCAGTAGTTGAGTCGCCTCCTGCTGTGCTTGCGTCAGGAGGTCCTGCCGCTGCTCCTTGAGCTTCGACAGACGCGCCTCATAGTCTGCCAGGAGGCGCTCGAGCTTCTGCTCACGATGCTCTATCTCGGTGCGCTTGCGCTGCCAGTACTGCTTGTCGCGTACGATATCCTGCACGTAGCGCTCGCTCTGGATGACCTCCTCGCCGACCAGCTCGGTAGCGTACTCCAGCACTTTGCGGGGCAACCCTTGCTGACGTGCTATCTCTAGCGCAAAGGAGCTTCCCGGCTGACCAATGGATAGTTCGTAAAGCGGCTTCATCTCCTTCTGGTCATAGAGCATAGCCCCGTTGACGATGCCCTTGTGCGTGGTCGCATACTCCTTGAGATTGCGGTAGTGCGTCGTGATGACGCCCCACGCCCGCTGCTCATTAAAGAGAGCCAAAAGCCCCTCCGCTATGGCTCCACCCAGCTCAGGCTCCGTGCCAGCTCCAAACTCATCAATCAGGAGCAAACTATTCGCTCCGCAAGCGGCCGACATCGCCCGCATGTGCTTCAAGTGCGAAGAGTAAGTACTCAGATCGTCCTCCATAGACTGATTGTCGCCTATCTCTATCGCTAGGTGGTTGAAGACGCCCGCCACCGAGTCAGGGTGTACGGGAATCGGGATTCCACTCTGTAGCATATACTGAAGTAGTCCGACCGTCTTGAGACAGACCGACTTACCGCCAGCATTAGGACCAGAGATGACAAGGATGCGTTCGTTGGGATAGCGTAGCAAGATATCCTGCGCCACGACGCTCTTGCCCTCTTGGCTGAGCGTGTGCTGCAGTATCGGATTGACCGCTTGGTACCACTGAATGGTTGGCTTGTTGCGCACTTCAGGTATGGAGCAGTGCATCTCATCGGCAAAGCGAGCTATCGCACAGACCGCATCGATACGCCCCATGGAGAGGTAAAGCTGAGACAGCGTCTCACGACGTTCCCGAATAGGTGCCGTAAGCTGGCGCAAGATCTCAATCACCTCACGATGCTCCTCGCTCTCCAGTTCACGGATGCGGTTGTTTGCCTCTACCACCTCGAGAGGCTCTATATATAATGTCTTGCCCGTGGCACTCTCGTCGTGAACGATACCTGGTATCTGACGCTTGTGCATAGCAGTCACAGGTAGGACGGGACGCCCCGAGCGCATCGTCGCCTGCGCATCCTCCTCGACATAGCCAGCTGCCTGTGCTGCCGTGAGCAGTCCTCGCATCAGCTTCGCAATGGCACGCTCCTCACGCTGGAGGGCTAGGCGTAGCTCGGCAAGACGTGGCGAAGCGTTGTCCACCAGTCTTCCATGCGGATCAAGCTTGCGCAAGATCGTTTGCGCTATCTCCTGCAGTCCCTCACTACCCACCACAAGCCGTGACAGGCTGGGATAGAGCGGTGTGACCTCGCCCGCCCCATTGTCCTGCACTTTCGTCAAGAGCCTCGACCACGCCTCATAGCTCACGATCGCCTGAGCCACCTGCGCCAACTCCTCCTCCGTCAGGTAACTGCCCTCAGCACGTAGCGTGCCAAGCGTAGCCCGCAGGTCAGCGACACGTCGTGTGGGTAGCTCCATCGTGACGTTCAGCAGATGTCTCATCTCCCGCACACGCTCTAGGCGATGGCGGATAGCGTCTGGACGAGTCGAGGCGGTCAGCGCACCGACCATCTCCCGCCCCATAGAGCTATGACACTCCGAGGCGATCAGATCTAGCAGGTCGTAGTAGCCTACTTTGTCTAGATAGTCTGAGGGATAGGTTATGTCGCTAGGCATCTTGTCAGAAGAGCTTAAAGAGGTCATTGGCATTAGCATAGATCACCAGAGCTATCAGGAGCAGCATCCCCACCATCTGCGCTCGTATCAGCACTTCGTCCTTTACCTTGCGCCCGGTGATCATCTCCCAGATGACGAAGAGCAGGTGCCCTCCGTCCAGACCCGGTATGGGGATGATATTCATAAAGGCAAAGATGATCGACAGCAGAGCGCATATCTGCCAGAAGGTAAACCAGTCCCACTGGGCAGGGAAAAGCTTACCCATCGAGACCAAGCCCCCTAATGAAGAGGCTCCCTCAGGTGTGAAGACATACTTCATATCCTGCGCATAACCCGAGAGCGTACCGATACCCTTGTGCCACCCCACGACAAAGCTCTGCGGCAGTGAATAGTGCACCTGCTGCACCTCGTAAATGTCTTGTAGCGGACGGAGCATCACGCCGATCACGCCCGTCGTGTCGGGGCGTATCGCCAGCTGCACCGTATCACTGCCACGGAGCCACTCGGAGCTAATCCACTCGCCCGCATGGGTGTAGAAGTAGCGACGACCACTCGGCAGGTGAGGCATCGGGATACTGTCCAGCGCAAGCAATTTGTCGCCACGCAGCACCCCCGCCTTGGCAGCCGCACTGCCTGGCACGATACTATCTGCGATAAAGGGTACCTGCATCGTCATCAGCCCCTCGTTGCCCCGCAAGATACGCTGCATCATATCGTCAGGGATCGCTATATTGACCAACTGACCATCGCGCTGCACGGTCACCTCCCTTGCCTCGATCACCGCACGCATGAAGTCGGCACGCAGCACGTCCCGCTCCTTGCCGTCGATAGACCATATGATGTCTCCATCGTGAAAGCCCACCTCCTGAGCCGCAGGACTAAAGATCATCCCCGCCGTGACCGACCGTGAAGACATCTCCACATCGCCCCAGTGGTACGATATGCCTGCATAGATCAGGAGCGCCAAGATGAAGTTAAAGAGCACCCCACCGATCAGGATGAAAAAGCGCTGCCAGGCTGGCTTACTGCGAAATTCGTTGCCACGCATCGGCTCCTTGATCTGATCCGTGTCAAGGCTTTCGTCGATCATGCCGTGGATCTTGCAGTAGCCCCCGAGCGGAAGCCAGCCGATACCGTACTCCGTCTCACTCCCCTTGGGTCGATAGCGCCAGAGCGCCTTACCCTTGACATCAAAGAAGAGGTAAAACTTGTCCACCCGCACGCCAAAGAGCCGTGCGAAGAGGAAGTGCCCCAGCTCGTGTATAAAGACCAAGAGACTCAGCGCCAAGAGCAACTGCCCGATCCGCATCAGAGTACTCATGAGTGCTACCGTATCTATACCCATCTAGTTTGTCGTAATTATAGCTAGCCACAAAGGTACGATAATATTAGAGGCTAGCCTGTGGATCTAAGGTTGACACACAGAGCTGACGCATGATAAAAATGAGCTCGTCTCATTTCCTACCTAGAAATTTGCCAAATTCCTACCTAGGAATTCCCCAAATAGCTACCTAGGAAATGGGCAATTCTTCGGACTTATTTTTTGATTCCTCCGAAGTTTCATTTGATTCCTCCGAAGTATTTTTTATTTCCTAGGTAGGAATTGGGCAAATTCCTAGGTACCTATTGGGCAAATTCCTAGGTAGGAATTCCATACTTCGGAAGGAAAGTGTAATCAGAGAGGTTTTGTAGCCCCTCTGTAGTGATATTCAAACCATGTATCCCTAGCTATCGTCATGTGCAGTCCCTAGACGGCTGGTTACAATGCGTCACCCCTGGCTTGACGCAGTACCAATACACTGTACATAAGGTTGTTAGCTACTGATTTCTTGCACACTTTATCGAAGAGGTTAATCGCTCCCTGTGGAAAAATCAAATCGCTCCGTGAGGATTTTCGATTTCCTCCGTGGGGATTCTCTTTTTCCTCCGTGGGGATTCTCTTTCTTCTCTCAAATGCGCCTTAATACAGGCTTTTGTCACTTGAAAGGACGATCTAGTCCGACTATTTCTCCTCCTTTTCACTAAAGATCCGGGAAGAAACTACACGTATTACACTTTTGTATTGGAAAAAGTGTACCTTTGCGTCGTAATATAGAACGAAACAGTTTTAGTTATGAGCGCGAACGTATTAAATATGGACCGTATGAATACAAATAGTCGCAAGGATAAGTATGTAGCCAAGGCGATCAGCATACTCAAGCAAGAGGGCTTCAGACTGTCGCTCGATGAGATGGCTACCAAGATGGGGATCACCAAGAAGACCCTTTATAATAACTTTAGCTCCAAGGATGAGCTCCTCAAGGAGTGCGTGCACGCTATCTCGGGAGACTTCCAGAGTGTACTGTCGATGCTCGAGGAGGATGCGAGTAACCCCATAGAGAGCCTGACAAAGTGCTTCGCACAGCTGGATGAGCTCTTTGTCACGCTCAATCCAGTCTTCTTCTCCGACCTGATGCGGAGCAACCCAGACCAGGCGACGCTCGAGCACCTCATGGGGTCTAGATACTTCGAGGAGAAGATGACGGCCAATCTGCAGCGTGGTGTGCAGGCGGGGCTCTACAGAGCTGATCTGGATATTCCCTTCGTATGCAAGTATATCTCTTACTCGATATTTGGCTTTTACATTCAGGCCGTGATTCGCAATCAGCCACTACCCACGGGTAGCTACTTTGCCTCCATACTACAGTACCATCTACGAGCTATCGTATCAGCAGAAGGAAATCACTTTATACAGTACAACCATGATAAAATCTAATCGTCACACCTGGCTACTCCTCCTCAGCCTGCTCCTGCTCGCAGCTCCAGGCTATGCTCAGGAGAGCTACTCGCTACAGCAGTGCCTCAACTATGCGGTGCAGCACAACGGCAATGTCAAGAAGTCTACCTACGATCAAGAAAAAGCGAAGCAAGCTCGCAAAGAGGTCATCGGCGCTTTAATGCCTCAGATCAGCGGGTCGGCAGCGTTGAATGACAACCTGAAGAAGGCTAAGTTCATCATGCCAAACTTTATGAACAACATGCTCCCCGACAAGATGCGAGACCCCAACGCTTCGCAATACATGACCATCGAGATGGGGACGCAGTACAGCGCCAATGCTGGCGTTGCCGTCAATCAACAGATCCTCAACATGTCGCTCTTCAACACGCTCGACATTGCCAAGGTATCCGAGCGTATGGCGACACTAGCAGCCACCTCCACCGAAGAGGATGTGATCGCCCAGACGGCTACACTATATTATGGAGCTCAGGTCACGCAGTATGCCGCCGAGCAGATGGGGCATAGTGTAGAGCTGGTAGAGAAGATGCTCCGCACGATGGAGGCTAGCTACTCCAGTGGCTTGATCAAAAAGGTGGACGTGGATCGTCTCAAGGTCAACCTGACCAATCTCAAGACACAGCATGCAGCCATCGAGAGTGGACTGGAGGTGCAGAAGAACCTCCTCAAGCTACAGATGGGACTAGAGGTTACAGAGCCGATTGTGATAGCTCCGCTAGACCTAGACCAGCTAGTTCAGCAGGAGATCGCCGAGAGTGGCGCAGCTACCTTTGACCCGATACAGCACGTCGCCTACCAGCAGCTACAAGAGCGGGAGAAGATGGCTCGCCTACAGGAGCGTGCTAAGAAGTATGACTACATACCGACCCTCTCTATCGCTCTCAATGCGCAGTACAACTATATGAGCGACAAGCTCTTTGGCGGTGGCAACACGCACTACGGTTACCCGACAGCGATGCTGGGACTAAGCCTGCGGGTGCCCATCTTTAGCGGTCTATCTCGTCTATCCAAGGTGCGCGAGAGTCATATGGATCTGCTCAAGACGCAGGAGGATCTGCGCTCCCTCGATCAGTCGCTACGCATGGCGCATCTCAACGCTTCGCTTAAGCTACAAGACACCCAGCGAACGATTGCTTTGCAAAAGGAAAACCAAACCCTCGCAACGCAGGTCTTTGACCTAGCACAGCAAAACTTCACCCTCGGTGTGGCTTCGCTCTCTGATGTGCTCAACGCGAGCCAGTCGCTCGTGCAGGCGCAGATGACCTACGCCAACGCCCTCGGCGACTACATCAAGGCATACATCGATCTCAAGAAGAGCAAAGGTGAGATCAGAGACTTAATGAATTAAAGAACAACTCAATAGCATCACACTTATCTAGTTATGAAACGAAAAGTCTATCTACCGATAACCATCGTACTAGCTATCGGACTCATCGTACTAGTCCTAGTACTGAACAAGAAATCCACAACCGCCAAGACGCAAGACCTTCTCGCTGAGGAGGCAGCCGTGGCTGTACGCACAGAGGTAGTCAGCGAGAGCAACTATACCGCAGACTTCACCGCCAATGGACTCGTGGAGGGTGCCAAAGATCTGTCCTTCGTCTCCAGTCTCGGTGGACGCATCGTCTCGCTCTATGCCGACGAGGGCGACCATGTCTCCAAGGGCAAGCTCCTCATACAGCTCGATGCCGAGACGCTCCGAGCCGATGCCGAGGCTAGTCGTGTAGCTTACGAAGCAGCCAAGAAGGACTACGAGCGCTTTCAGCAGGCGCACGATCAGGGCGGTGTGACCGATCAACAGCTCTCGACGATGCACACGCAGATGGTCGTTGCTCAGGGACGGTATATATCTAGTCGCAGTCGCCTTACCGATGCCTCTATCAAGGCGCCTATCTCGGGAGAGATCTACAAGCGCTATGTAGAGGTCGGGAGCTATGTCAACCCAGGCACGAAGCTCTTTGACATCGTCGACGACTCGCAGCTCAAGGCTAGTTGCTTCGTGACCGAGCGCCAGCGTCTGCAACTCACCAAGGGACAGACAGTCTCCGTGGAGAGTGAGCTTTATCCAGGTCAGACGATCACAGGCAAGATATCTATGGTCGGTGACAAGGCGAACCACGCACTCGCCTTCCCCGTCGATGTGACGCTAGACAAGCAGGGAGCCGAGGGTCTGCGCCCTGGCATGTATGTCTCCGTATCCTTTGGCAACCTGCAGGAGACGCACGGTATCTTGATTCCCCGCCGCGCTATCGTCGGGAGTGTCAAGGACGCTCACGTCTATGTCGTAGAGCAGGGCGTAGCTAGGCAGAAGGCGATCACCGCTGGCTCTCTCATCGGTGACCGCATTGAGGTGCTGAGCGGACTACAAGCTGGCGAAAGTGTCATCGTAGCCGGACTCATCAACGTATCGGACGGACTACCCGTCAAGACCATCAACGAGTGACTTAGCGGACAACAGCATGAAAATCGTAAAGTTATCTATTCAACGCCCTATCTACGTCACAGTACTCTTCATATTGCTGACTGTGCTGGGCTACTTAAGCTTCAAAAGCTTGAGTGCAGAGCTGATGCCTAAGTTTACACCGCCTCTGCTCAACGTACAGATCATCTACCCTGGCGCATCGCCTAGCGAAGTGGAGAACTCGCTAACGCAAAAGGCCGAGGAGGTGCTCTCCAGCATGGAGGGTATCGACCAAATGCAGTCTTACTCTTTCGAGGGAATGTCTATGATCATGGTCTCCTTTGACTTTGGTACCGACATTGACAAAGCTATGACCGAGGCGCAAAACCGTCTTGCCGCCAAGCGTGCCGAGCTCCCTCGCGAAGTCTTTGCCCCTCGTATATCTAAGGTATCGGTAGACGAGAAGCCGATCCTGATCCTCTCCGCCAGAGCCGACATCGGCTCCACAGAGCTCTACGACCTTGTGGACAAGCGCATCGTCCCCGAGCTATCGCACATCAAGGGCGTCGCCAATGTAGACCTCGTCGGCGGTGTAGAGCGTGAGATACAGATCAACCTTGACCAGGGACGCATGCAGGAGTTTGGCATCACACCGATGATGGTGCAGGGTGCCATCAGAGCGTCCAACCTAGACTTCCCGACGGGTTACCTGCAGAGCGATGAAACGCAGATGGCCGTACGTCTTTCTGGCAAAATAACCTCCATCGAGGAGCTGCGCCAGATCATCCTGCGCAATGTCTCTGGCGCGCCCATACGTCTAGAGGATGTCGCTGAGGTGGTAGACGGGGTCAAAGACCCTGTCAAGATGGGACGCGTCAATGGTCAGGAGGCGATCCTGCTCAATATCCTCAAGCAGTCCGATGCCAATGCGCTCCAGGTGAGCGAAGCTATCGGCAAGCAGATCAAGACACTCGAAGAGCAGTACGCCCCCGAGGGCCTCAAAGTTGAGGTAGCACAAGACACAACCACCTTCACACGCAATGCTATCAGCTCCGTGCTGACAGACCTCCTCCTAGCTATCCTACTCGTATCGCTCGTGATACTGCTCTTCCTGCACAACGTGCGCAATGCGCTCATCGTGATGGTCGTGGTACCCGTATCGCTCATCTCCTCCTTCATCGGCATGCGTATCTTCGGCTTCACGCTCAATATGATGTCGCTCCTAGCCCTCTCGCTGGTCATCGGTGTCCTCGTCGATGATGCCATCGTGGTCATCGAGAATGTCTACCGGCACATGGAGATGGGCAAGAACCGTGTCCGAGCCACTTGGGATGCGCTCAACGAAATCGGGCTCACGGTCATCTCCGTGACGCTCGTCCTCGTCGTGGTCTTCCTGCCGATCATCTTTACCAATTCGCTGGTCTCGGACATCTTGCGTCAGTTCTGCGCTGTGATCGTCATCGCCATCCTCTTTAGCCTACTCGCTGCCCTCACCTTGGTGCCTCTGCTCACCTCTAGGCTGGGCAATATACAGCCCCTACGTAGCGACCGCCCGCTGGGTCGTATGCTCACGGGCTTCGAGCGTGGCATCAGCCGCTTTGCCGAGGGCATTTCGTCGCTCACACACTGGGGACTAAACCATCGCTGGGCTTTGGCAGGCATCGTCGTCGCACTGATGGCTGCGGTGCTGGTCCTCTTCCCCTTGGGCTTTATCAACTTTGAGTTCCAGCCCTACATGGACCGCCAAGAGTGTATCATACAGCTCGAGATGCCAAAAGATATCTCTATGGCTGAGTCTAACCAGCTCGTGCGCAAGGCTGAGAACTGGCTCATGCAGCGCCCCGAGGTGGAGAAAGTGGTGACCATGGTGGGTCTAACGAGTGACAACAGCCAAAGCAACAAAGGTACCCCCTACCTCGCCGAGCTAGATGTCAAGCTGCGGAAGACGCTCGAAGGTACCGAAGCCTACGTGGCTCGTATCCGCAAACCTCTGACCGACTACCTCGTCGATGCGCGTGTCAACGTCTATAGCGTGAGTATGACCGGTACCGTCTCCAAGGCGGCTGTTGAGTACATCATCTCAGGTGCGGACAAGGATTCGGTGGCGCTCTTTGCGGACAAGGCTTTGGCGCTCCTTAGCACCATCCCGGGAGTCATACAGCCTACCCTTTCGGTCGAAAACGCTACCCCCGAAATCATCGTTCAGGTGGATCGTGATAAGATGTCCAATCTGGGGCTAACGCTAGACAATGTGGGGGGTATGATGCAGACCAACTTCCAGGGCAATGACCAGCTCCGCTACACGCAAGGGGATTACGAGTATGCGATAAATATACGTGCCGACAAGCTCTCTCGTCGCTCCATCGAAGATGTCGCAGGGCTGACCGTTGCTAATCCTCAGGGCGACCTGATACAGTTGTCGCAGTTTGCCGATGTATCGCTCGGTATCGGTCCTAGTCGCTTGGAGCGCTTCAACCGCAATAGCTCCGTGACCCTGCGTGCACAAGCCTACGGCGTACCTGCAGGAGCCATCGCCAAGCAGTTTATGGGCCAGCTCAGCAAGACTCAGATGCCCCAAGGCGTACAGATACAGACCGCAGGAGATATGAAGAAGATGGCTGACTCGATGAGCGTCCTCACCACCGCTATCCTGCTCTCCCTACTCTTCATCTACCTAGCCCTCGTCCTGCTGTACAACAACTGGACAGACCCGCTCGTCGTCATGATCGCCATCCCACTATCCATCGTGGGGGCGCTCCTAGCCTTGGCTATGAGCAATACAGCCATGAGTATCTACGCCATGCTCGGCATGGTGATGCTGGTGGGACTGGTCGCCAAGAATGCGATCCTACTGGTGGACTTTGCCAACGAAGCTCGTGGCGAAGGCTTGTCCGTGGACGAAGCGCTCATTCAGGCGGTCAAGCTTCGTACTCGCCCGATTCTTATGACTGCTCTGTCGACCATCATCGGTATGCTCCCCGTAGCCCTCTCTCGTGGCTCTGGGGCTGAGCTCCGCACGGGTATGGCATGGGTCATCATAGGCGGTATGGCACTCTCTACGTTGCTGACGCTGATTGTCGTGCCAGTCCTCTACAAAGCTTTCCACGCTAGGCAGCGCACCAGTGCCAAGCCAAAGGTAGATATAGAGGCGCTGATGCAGGAGTAACTCGCACGGGTTGCTGCGTTAGCACAGCCACAAGCGAGCAATACGGCTAATCTATGTAGCAGCGTCCAGCTCGGGCGACCAGCTCGCACCGACTAACTTTGTCTTTTGTCACGCCTGGGAGAGACCGCACTCCTGGGCGTGACTTTTTCTGCTCCCCCTGTTCAATCATTGCAAAACCTCAGAAGAACCGTTTTCAAACAGGAGGAAAATCCATTTTCATAGGGGAGAAAATCCATTTTCATTCGGGATGAGAATCCATTTTCATACGGAGGAAAATCTATATCCATCCGTTGGAGCCGTTGACTTATACGGCACCGCTCAGATTGACATAAGAGGAACTGCACGACTCCTCCCCCAAGAGATTAAAAAGATCTAACTTCCTGTAATAGAATTGTTAGAGATTTGTCATCACTTAGACCCCTAAGTTCGGAGCTGATATAACTTTGTAGTCACATGATGAGACTACCTGACGCCCCCTCTCGTAACTGGTTCGTAACGTCCTAGATAGCTCTTGCTCTTGACTGTTTATTACTCTGTCGGCATCATGTGATACGCCTTGTAATATGCTAATCAACAGTCTATTAAGATAAAGTGCTTGGTTGTCAATAACTCTATGTTCTAACTCTTTGACAACAATACAGATAGGCGGATAGAGAGGTGCTTTTGTCGTTTTGTCCTGTTGCACGGCATCGACAAAGTTAGGATCTTTGCAAGTGAAAAAGTAACCCCTCACAGAGGTACTTCCTCTTGGGTGGTTTACGCTTATCCTGTTGCAAAGGTAACAGTCTCATTTTACATCGACTACTATCATATATTTGACTACTTAATATGACTGACAGAGAAGCTGCCCTGCGGGCGTGGTCTGAGTGTACAGTCCTCCTCCAGGCGATGATACAGCCTGAGGTCTACAAAGCTTGGTTTCCACACATCAAGCCGGTCTCACTCATCGGAGTGGAGATGACGCTTGGTGTGCCTAGTCAGTTCTTCTGCGAGTACATCGAGACACACTTCATCAATGAGCTCAAGCAGGTGCTCCAGCGTATCGTCGGTCCTAACGTAGTCCTCAAGTACAAAGCAGTTGTAGACAGCGCAGCCTCTCATCGTAAGAACTCGTCCGTGACGCTCCCCACGCAGAGCTATGCCAGCAATGCCTACGGTGCTGCTGGCGCCTATGCAGTCAGTGCAAACGGTGCAGCTCCGGCGCTAAAGAGTGAACCTCGTCAGCTGCCAGACTTTGACTCGCAGCTCAAGCCTCAGCTCAGCTTTGCCACTTACTATCAGGGAGAGTCCAATCGCACCGCCAGCTCCATCGCACGCTCTATCGCCGAGAAGCCTGGACAAGGTGCCCTCAATCCCTGCTTTATCTATGGACCTTCGGGGGTCGGCAAGACGCACCTTTGCCACGCCATCGGGCTGCGGATCAGAGAGCTTTACCCTGACCTAAAGGTACTATACGTCTCCTCTCATATGTTTGAGATGCAGTACGTTGCTGCCACAAGAGCCAATACGACCAACGACTTTATCAACTTCTACCAGCAGATAGACGTCCTCATCATCGACGACATACAGGGGCTGATTGCCAAGAAGAAGACACAGCTTACCTTCTTCCAGGTCTTCAACCACCTCTACATGCTGGGCAAGCAGATCGTCCTGACGAGCGATACGGCTCCCGTCAACCTCGCTGGGCTTGAGGAGCGTCTTATCTCACGCATAGCGGGTAGCCTGACGATAGAGATAGAGCGCCCTGACTACGACCTGCGCAAGGAGTACCTTCGCCACAAGAGCGAGGAGAGCGGGAGCATACTGCCCCGAGAGATGATCGACTACATAGCTCGCACGGTAACGAGTAGCATACGTGGCCTGCAGGGAGTTTTCTTTTCGCTTATCACCCGCGCAGCGGTGGAAGGGTGTGACATCACCTCCTCTTTTGTCAAGAAGATCGTCAGCCAGACGGTCAAGCAGGAGAAAAAGGAGATCACCGTCTCCATGATTGAGAAGACGGTGTGCGAATACTTTCACGTGCCGATAGAGCTGGTGCGCAGTCGCTCGAGAAAGGCTGACGTGGCTCAGGCGAGACAACTCATTATGTACTTTGCGAAGCGCTATACGGATCAGTCGCTCAGCGCTATCGGCGAACTGCTCGGTGGTCGCTCTCACGCTACCGTGCTACACAGTTGCAAGGTGGTAGAGGATCAGGCGGAGGTTTCCACAGCTTTTCGCTCAGATCTCAACGCTATCGAGTCGCTGATCAAGTAATCACACTAAGCTCCACCGCTATGCCCCACCCCTCCCGTACTACCGAGACAGGCTACGTAGACCCTACAACGATCATTGACGAGGGGGCTCACATTGGCACTGGCACAACCATCTGGCACTTCTGCCACATCATGCACGATGCCTTCATCGGGAAGCAGTGCCATCTAGGACAAAACGTAGTCGTCCAGCCACGTGTTCATCTAGGCGACCGATGCCGCGTCCTGAATAATGTCACGCTCTTCACAGGAGTTCATTGCGAAGAGGAGGTTTTCCTGGGACCTTCGTGCGTCTTCACCAACGTGATCAACCCACGTGCGACAGTCTCACGGAAGCATGAGTTTCGCCCTACATATATAGGTAGAGACGCCTCTATCGGGGCCAATGCAACGATCCTCTGCGGTGTCAAGATTGGCGCCTACGCTATGATTGGCGCAGGCACAGTCGTGATCCGTGACGTGGCTCCTTACGCTCTAGTCGTGGGCAATCCCGCTCGCCAGATTGGCTGGGTGAGCCAGGAGGGACACAAGCTAGACTTTTCCGAAGGGCCTTCCTGCTACGTAGCGGAGGAGCAGCGCACCTACCGTCTAAGTCCCGACGGCAACACCATAACTTGTGACAACCAATAATCGATATATGACTATGGACAATAAAGCGACCACGCTAACCAAGCAATACATCATCGAGCCTAAGCACAGTGCCGCAGAGATGGGATCGGGCGATATGCCTGTCCTCGCCACGCCTGCACTGATCGCCTTTATGGAAAACGCAGCTATGCTCCTCGCTCGCAACTATACCGAGGAGGGCTCGACGACTGTCGGCACAATGATTACGACAGACCACCAGCACGCGACACCCATCGGAGAGACGATCACGGTCACAGCGCAGCTCTCCTCGATAGAGGGACGCAAACTCACCTTTGCCATCGAGGCAACCGACCAAGCTGGCGTCGTGGCTCAGGCTACGCATGAGCGTTTTATCGTATCTCGTCAACGATTCCTCGAGCGTTTGGGTATCAAGGAGTAGTTTGGCTAAATGTCCTCTCCTGAAATAGTAAACAGTTGGGTGAGCCAACCCCAACAACTATGAGACAAGAAAAAGTAACCGAGGACGAAAGGGATATCCCCTAGATTTCAAGTGGAGAGTCATTGACGACCTCCTAGCCACTGGCGAGAGCATCGCCACCACCAGCCAGCGCTACGGCTTGCCGGGAACCAGCTTCGTGTGTTATTGGCAATCCTTACTAACATCAACATCACTGGAACTTCGACCAGCACGCCCACCACCGTAGCCAATGCAGCCCCGGATTGTAAACCAAAAAGAGAAATAGCCACAGCAACCGCCAATTCAAAGAAATTACTTGCTCCAATCATTCCGGCAGGTGCGGCAACATCATGCGGTAATTTCCACCATTTCGCCCAACCGTAAGCAACGAAGAATATCAGAACCGTTTGCAACACAAGCGGAACTGCAATCAATAAGATATGCAGGGGATTGCTCAGTATCGTTTCTCCTTGAAATGAGAACAGGATAATAAGCGTTAATAGCAATCCAACCACCGTATAGTTATTGAATTTATTGACGAATACGCTATTGAAATATTCCACACCCTTACGGCGGATAACCATTATTCGGGTAATGACCCCGGCAGCAAGTGGTATCACAACAAACAGCCCTACGGATAGCAACAGAGTGTCCCACGGGATAGATACGCCACCAACTCCCAGCAAGAAAGCAACGATAGGGGCAAACGCTACCAATATGATTAAATCGTTCACTGCCACTTGTACCAGCGTATAAGCGGCATCCCCTTTAGTAAGGTAACTCCACACGAACACCATAGCTGTACAAGGTGCAGCCCCCAATAATACCGCCCCAGCTAAATATTCTTCGGCTAACCCGGCAGGTATAAAGGCTTTGAAAACCACATAGAAGAACAAATAAGCTATTCCGAACATGGTAAATGGCTTTATCAGCCAATTTGTAACGCAAGTGACTATTATTCCTTTCGGACGCTTGCCGACATTCTTAACACTTTGAAAATCCACTTTTAGCATCATCGGGTAGATCATCAACCAAATCAGGATTGCCACGGGTATAGACACGTTGGCATATTCAAATTTGCTTAACGTTTGCGGAATTGCCGGAAGCCATTGTCCCACGGCAATTCCAATAATGATGCACAAGGCAACCCAGATAGTCAGGTATTTTTCAAAAAATCCAATTCCTCTTTCCTTTTCCATAGCAACAACTATTCGCTTAATTGTGGTCTTAATTCTTTCAGGTAGAAGTCATAGAAACGGGCTTTTATCTCATCCCGTACCCGATGAAATTCACTGTTTATAAACTCCGGCGTCCCAGTTACTTCCGAGGGGTCGTCAAACCCAATAGTGTCCTAAACGTTTTGCAGGATAAAGAGAAAAGGGTAGGTTTGTAATTGGAAAGAAAGCACAGCTAGTAAGAGCTGTCACAAACCACCCTTT
>QWCH01001612.1_pt1 | contig 38375 bp, 27 predicted proteins | sample 1972671 | NCBI WGS metagenome assembly QWCH01 (sample SAMN09866713, study PRJNA288562) | Human gut metagenome isolate term3_stool, whole genome shotgun sequencing... | isolation source: gut | host: Homo sapiens | place: USA: California
TGGAGAGAAAGAAGCAGAAAATAATGAAGTTTCTGTAAGAAAACAGGGCGAAGGTGATAAAGGTTCGATGAAAATTGCTACCTTTGCAGCGCTTTTGAAAAGTGAAATAGAGGAACAAATGAATCACTGGAAGAAAGATAACGATTAAAATAACTAATAACGAGGAGAATAAATCTTTTTGAATGAAGAATGACAGTCTGAAAGAACAGTATAGAATTAACGAACGTATTCGTGTTCGTGAAGTTCGTTTAGTAGGTGATAACGTAGAACAGGGAGTTTATCCTACTTCTCAGGCATTAAAAATTGCCGAAGATCAAGGGCTCGATCTGGTTGAAATTTCACCGAATGCTGCGCCCCCCGTTTGTAGAGTGATTGATTATCAAAAATTCCTCTATCAACAGAAGAAAAGACAAAAGGAACAGAAGGCTAAATCTGTTAAAGTGGTCGTGAAGGAAATTCGTTTCGGACCTCAGACAGATGATCACGATTACAACTTTAAGTTGAAACATGCGAAGGGGTTCCTTGAAGAAGGATCAAAAGTGAAAGCTTATGTGTTCTTTAAAGGACGTTCCATTCTTTTCAAAGAGCAAGGAGAAGTTTTGTTGCTTCGTTTTGCCAACGACTTGGAAGAATACGGTAAGGTAGAACAGTTGCCGGTATTGGAAGGTAAACGTATGATTATCATGCTGACACCGAAGAAAGCGGCTGCCGGAGCTGTGCCAGCCGCACCTAAACCCGCTATATCGAAGCCGGTTATAAAGAAGGTGATTGTAACTCCCAAGCCAAAGACTGAAGAGTCTGAAGAATAAAGAAAGAAACCACCCGATAGAGGGTGTAAAGTTTAATAATTAAAACATATTGGAAAATGCCTAAGATGAAGACTAATTCCGGTGCCAAAAAAAGATTCGCTCTTACCGGAACAGGTAAAATCAAAAGAAAACACGCTTTTAAAAGTCACATTCTGACAAAGAAGACTACAAAGCAGAAGAGAAATCTTACTCACACAGGTTTAGTAGACCGTGTAGACGTAAGCAACGTTAAGCAGTTGCTTGGTTTGAAGTAATCTTTATTAATTAAGCGAGTTTTACAAGATTTTTATTAACCGAATGTATTTAGCAAACAAGATCATCCGAAAGTGATGACGCTAACATTCAAAACAGATTAGTATTATGCCTAGATCAGTAAATCATGTTGCTTCAAGAGCAAAAAGAAAACGGATTTTAAAACTTACCCGTGGTTATTATGGTGCACGTAAGAACGTGTGGACCGTAGCTAAGAACACTTGGGAAAAAGGTTTGACGTATGCATTCCGTGATCGTCGTAACAAAAAACGTAACTTCCGCGCATTGTGGATTCAGCGTATCAACGCTGCTGCCCGTTTGGAAGGTATGTCTTACTCTCGTCTGATGGGAGCTTTGCACGCAGCAGGAATCGAAATCAACCGTAAGGTGCTTGCCGACCTGGCAATGAACCACCCGGAAGCTTTCAAAGCAATCGTTGCTAAAGTTAAGTAATTGATACTATACAGCAATAGGAAAAGAGCTCCGTTCGGGGCTCTTTTTTTTGTGTTAAAAAGTTTGGCGGTCTCATTTTGATTACATATCTTTGTGATAAGAAAAATGAGTTAGCCGCACATGTTCGATTGGGAAACTCATCAGTTTATTTTAATTCCGAGACACAGCTCTTGTCGTTGATGGCGGGCCGCACCCTTCGGGGCATGCTTAGCACGGCGGATTACAAAGATGGCAAAGCACTCAAATCCTGTCATACGGAGTTTGTTCATATCTACGGTGCGGCTATCTTCTCATAAAGAGAGGCTTTTCCTTCGGGGAAAGCCTCTTCTTATTTGATATATCCTGCTCTTTACAGGATTGTTACACTCACTCGTTTTCCTAATCCCTGGAATATCTTATATAGAGTCGATAACTGTATATCGCATTTGCCATTTTCCAGGCGTGAGATATAGCTTTTCTTTGTCCCTATTTTGTCGGCAAGTTGCTGTTGGGTAAGGCCGGCTTTGCGGCGTTCTTCTTTGAGACGTTCGGCGAGAATGAATGCTTCGGTTTCTTCTTCGAATTGGCTGCGTTCAGGTGTTCCCTTCACTCCATATTCGATATCCAACAATTCGTCAAAAGTTTGACATTGCATTAATTGTTCTTTCTTTTTCTCACTTAAATATATATCTTTCATTTCTTTTATTTTTTTTGTTCGTTAAAATATTCATCCATAATTCGTTTTGCTTGTCTTATTTCCTTTTGCGGAGTCTTTTGGGTCTTTTTCTGGAATCCGTTAAAAAGGATGACGAGTTTAACCCCTTGATGCCTGTCAAATGTTTGAAATATTTTTCCGGTATAACATTTTCTGTTCGTATTAGCTCTAATACATAGTTGACTTTTGTTCTTACATCTAAAGGTAATAATTTATAAAACTCAATGTAATAGGTCTTATAAATTTCAATAGTGCGTTTATATTCCATAGCTAAGATTATTTGTTTGTCAATGCAAAGTTAACTAATTAATTTACTTTTACAACTAATCTGCTGAAAAAAAGGACTTGTCCGTTTTTTCTTTGTATATTTACACACCAAGAATTAAACACACTAAACTAAGTTTTTATGTTACTGCCAAAACAGTCTCGCAAATATGTAACTGAGCTGGCTATTGCCTGTTCGTTACTATTAGTTTCCTGCGCTCCAAAGGAGGCTCAGCAGGTGAATCTTATTCCCAAACCGGCACAGATGTTGATGACCGGAGGTGCTTTTCAAATTGATAGTGTCGCTTTGTTCGGCGAGCAATCTTCTCAAAGAGTAAATATCGTAATCGATAATGCCTGGTCGGGCAGTCCGGAGGGATACCAGTTGGATGTCACGGCAAAAGGGATCGATCTGCGGGCCGGTTCTGAGAATGGTTTGTTCTATGGTTTGCAAACATTGCGTCAATTATATGTAAATGGATATATTCCTTGTGTTTCGATCATCGACAATCCCCGCTTTAAATATAGAGGGTTACATCTGGATGTCTCCCGGCATTTCTTTCCGAAAGAGGAGGTGATGAAGTTGCTGGATGTCATGTCTTCCTATAAGTTGAATACACTGCATATGCACCTGACGGATGCCGGAGGATGGCGTATACAGATGGACAAATATCCGAAACTGACTACCGAAACGGCTTTTCGTACCGAGTCGGATTGGCGGAAATGGTGGGATGGGCATGACCGTAAGTACCTGCCGGAAGGAACTTCCGGTGCATATGGCGGTTATTATACGAAAGAGGATATCCGGGAGATTGTGGAGCATGCAGCATCCAAACATATTAATATAATCCCGGAAATAGAATTCCCCGGGCATTCGGAAGAGGTGCTGATGGCCTATCCTGAATTGAGTTGTTCCGGTAAACCATACCAGAACGGTGATTTTTGTATCGGTAACGACAAGTCGTTCACTTTTATGGAAGACGTACTGACAGAAGTGATGGAGCTTTTCCCTTCCGAGTATATCCATATCGGAGGGGATGAAGCCGGTAAATCGGCTTGGAAAACCTGTCCGAAGTGCCAGGCGTTGATGAAGAAAAACGGGATGGAGAGCGTTGATGAACTCCAAAGTTATATGATCCACCGGGCGGAAGAGTTTCTGAACTCGAAAGGCCGTAAACTGATCGGCTGGGATGAAATTCTGGAAGGCGGTTTGGCTCCCGATGCGACTGTCATGTCTTGGCGAGGGGAGGATGGAGGCATCAAATCGGTCCGGATGGGGCATGATGTCGTGATGACGCCCGGTAATTATATGTATTTTGATTTTTACCAGGCCGATCCGAAGACACAGCCGTATGCAATTGGCGGTTATACGCCGGTTAAGAAAGTGTATAGTTATAATCCTGTCCCGGTCGATTCGCTGACTGCAGAGGAAAGCAAGCATATTCTCGGAGTACAGGCCAATACCTGGACGGAATATATCCAGACACCGGAACATTTGGAATACATGATGTTCCCGCGTGCCCTCGCCGTGGCGGAAATAGGCTGGACGCCACAGAATCTACGGACATGGGATGATTTCAAACAGCGAATGAATGCACATATCCCGAAATTGCAGGCAATGGGTATCAATACGTTTACACTTTCGGACGAACTGGAAGTGACAATGCGCGTCGACACGGTCGGCAAGCGGATCGAAGTCATATTGGATGCCGAGAAATATCCGGCTGAAGTACGTTATACAACTGACGGCTCTGTTCCGACTGCCTCGTCGGCTTTATATACCGGTTCTATTGTCGTGACCGATTCGGCTTATATCAAAGCTGCTATTTTCCGGGATGGTATCTTGCAGGGAACGCCTACGGAAAAGAAGGTCGATTACCATCGCGGAATCAATAAACCTATACATTATAATAGTAAGTTGTACAAAGGCTATATGGCCGGAGGCATGAATGCCTTGTTGGATGGCTATCGTGGCGGATTGACCTACCTGGACGGACGTTGGCAGGGGTATCTGAATGATCTGGATTGTGTGATCGATATGGAAAAGGTGACGGATATCCATAAAGTGTCTACCCGATTCATGCAGTTGACCGGTCCGGGCGTATTCCAGCCGGGGCAGGTGGAGTTGTTAACGTCGGAAGATGGCGAAAACTTTACCTCTCAGGGAATTGTTCCAACAACAATCCCGGCGGACGATCCGAACCTGCTGTTCCAGGAATATACATTTAATGGAAACTGGAAAGCTCGCTATATCCGCTTGAAGGCAACGGAGGTGAACAAAGGATTTATTTTTACGGATGAGATTGTAGTTTGGTAATAATTAAAAAGAGATAGACAAATGAGAAAACAGTTGATGACCTTCCTGTTATGCTGTGGTGCACTGATTGTATCCGCACAGCAACCGGCAGATTATGTGAACCCGTTTATCGGAACGAGTAACTATGGCACGACTAATCCCGGTGCCATCTGTCCGCAGGGGATGATGAGTGTCACCCCATTCAATGTGATGGGCTCGAAAAGTAATAAATTCGATAAGGACAGCCAGTGGTGGTCTACCCCTTATTCGGCCGACAATAATTTCTTTACCGGTTACGCGCATGTCAACCTGAGCGGAGTAGGCTGTCCCGAACTGGGAAGCCTTTTGCTGATGCCGACAGCGGGCGAGTTGAATGTGGATTACCATGAGTATGGAAGCGGATATAAGGATGAAGTGGCTCATCCCGGCTATTACAGCAATCTGTTGACCAAGTATAATATCAAGACCGAAGCAACCGCTTCGATGCGTACCGGACTGACCCGTTTCACTTTCCCGAAAGGGCAGGGGAATATCCTGTTGAACCTGGGTGAAGGGCTGACGAATGAAACCGGAGCGACTGTCCGCATGGTCAGCGACACGGAGATAGAAGGCAGCAAACTGCTCGGTACTTTCTGTTATAATCCGCAAGCCGTTTTCCCGATCTACTTCGTGATGAAGGTTAGTAAAGCCCCTAAACAGGCAGGTTATTGGAAGAAACAGCGTGAGATGAAAGGTGTGGAGGCTGATTGGGATATCTATTCCGGCAAATATAAATTGTACACTAAGTATAACCGTGAGATGAGCGGCGACGACATTGGCGTTTGGTTCACATACGACACAGATGAAAATGAGGTGATCGAAGTGAAAATGGGCGTTTCCTTTGTCAGCATCGAGAATGCACGCCTGAACATGAATACCGAACAGCCGGATTTCAACTTCGACAAGGTGCGTGCGGCAGCCGGTCAGATGTGGAACGACGATCTGTCACGTGTGCAGGTTGAGGGCGGGACACAGGATGACAAGACTATCTTCTATACCGCGATGTACCACTTGCTGATCCATCCGAATATCATCCAGGATGTGAACGGCGAATATCCGATGATGGAAAGCCTGAAGGTGGGTCATACGACCGGAAACCGTTATACGGTCTTCTCTCTCTGGGATACGTACCGGAATGTCAGTACCCTGATGACCTTGCTCTATCCGGAAAAGCAGCTCGATATTATCCGTACGATGATCGATATGTATAAGGAAAGCGGTTGGCTTCCGAAATGGGAACTCTACGGACGCGAGACGCTGACAATGGAAGGCGACCCGTCCATCCCTTATATTGTGGATGCCTATATGCGCGGCTTGCGCGATTATGATATCGAGACGGCTTACGAAGGTATGCGCAAAGGCGCTACCACGCCAGGTGAATTCAACCTGCTTCGCCCGGACAACAACGACTATATGAGCAAGGGATATGTCCCGTTGCGCGAGCAGTATGACAATTCCGTTTCCCACGCTCTGGAATATTATATTGCCGATTGGAACCTCTCCTTGTTAGCGAATGCATTAGGTAAGAAAGAAGACGCCAAGTTGTTCCGCGAACGTGCGATGGGGTATAAACATTATTACAGCAAGGAATACGGCACACTTCGTCCGATCCTTCCCGACGGTACGTTCTATGCGCCTTTCGATCCGAAACAGGGAGAAAATTTCGAGCCGAGCCCCGGTTTTCATGAAGGGAACGCCTGGAACTATACGTTCTATGTGCCTCATGATATCATGGGATTAGCTAAATTGATGGGCGGCCCGAAGAAGTTTGTGGACCGCTTGCAGATGGTCTTCGACAAAGGCTATTACGATATGGCGAACGAACCGGATATCGCCTATCCGTACCTGTTCAGCTATTTCAAGGGAGAAGCCTGGCGCACGCAGAAGCTCGTCCGCGAACTGTTGGGTAAGTATTACCATAACGCACCGAACGGCCTTCCCGGCAATGACGATACCGGCACGATGTCGACCTGGGCTATCTTTTCGATGATGGGCTTCTATCCGGCCTGTCCCGGCGATCTGGATTACGTGCTGACTTCGCCGACTTTCAATAAGGTGACGATCCGTTTAGACAAGAAATTCTATCCGAAAGGAGAGTTAGTGATCGAATCAGCCCATCAGACTCCGGAAGATATCTATATTAAGGAAGTGACCGCCGGAGGAAAGAAGCTCAAAGGCTATACCATCTCACAACAGGAGTTGGTGAATGCCGGAACACTGCGGTTTATCCTGGATAGCAAGAAATAAAACTTAAACTTTTCCTATCCCAAAGCCCGCCTGTAGTTTAGCGGAGACGTCCCGGTGTGTTTCTTGAAATAACGCCCGAAGAACGACTGATCCGGAAACTGCAGGCGGTTTGCTATTTCCTGGATACTCAGATCGGTGGATTCCAGCATTACTTTTATCTCCAGAATGACGTGCATGTCGATGATGTGTTTGGCGTTTTTGCCTGTCACCTCCTGTACGATAGCGGAAAGGTAGCGGGACGTGATAAATAGTTCGTTTGCATAAAAGCCAACCTCGCGCTGGGTGGTGCAATGTTTGTGGACCAATGCGATGAAACGTTTGAAAAGCTGGTCTTTGCGGTCGGTACCTTCAATCTGTTTGCGGGTAAACCACCGATGCGTCTTTTCATATACACTTAAAAGAAAACATTGGAGATGATTCCGGATAATGATATCGCGGAAGCGGTGTTCGCGGTCCAGATAGATCGCCTCGGTGGCAATCATCAGGCCGTTAATGGCCTCGATGCAGTCATCCGGAAACGTAAAAGAGGGATTTTCTTTCAGGAAATGGAAAAAAGAAGGTTCCAGATGGATGGTAATCTCTCGCAATAACTGTTCCGAGAAGTAACAATAAGAAACTTCGAAGTCGTCACTCGATTCTGTCAGTCGCAGAATAGTGCCCGGCTGAATGATGACCTGCGTATTTTTGACTATATCGTATTCTTTCAGGTCAATATTCAGGTGGGCATGTCCTTTCCGGCAAAAGAATATGCCGGGATCACTTAATTTTATCAGGCGATTATGAAATTCCTCCATCTGGCCAGTCCTGGCTACGAACGGTTCACTTTCCGTTGTTCTAAATATACGCATACTTGTTCCTATTTTGACGTAAAAGTACGGATAGTATCTGACTTTTTGTGCTTAATGTTCCGATTTTGAACAATCGAGGCTAATAAATGAACTGATTTGTCGCGAGATTCCGGTCTACCTTTGCTGCCGAATTAAAGATTGGACAATGACAATGATGAACAAAACAAGTATGCGACTGATCCTGATTATCAGTTGTGCAACATTAGCGGTGTCGTGCAAGCAGGCACCCGCAGTACAAACAGAAGCAGAATATGCAGTCCTGAAGGTACAGCCTTCGGACAAGGTGATCTCCACTTCTTATTCAGCGACGATTCGCGGACGTCAAGACATCGATATCTATCCTCAGGTATCCGGTTTTATCACTAAGTTATGCGTAGAAGAAGGGCAGACCGTCCGTCGCGGACAGGTCCTTTTCGTGATCGACCAGGTGCCCTACCAGGCAGCCTTACAGACAGCGGAAGCAAACGTCGAGGCCGCAACCGCTTCCCTGGCAACAGCGAAACTGACCTACGACAGTAAAAAAGAACTACGGGCCCGGAACGTCGTTTCTGACTTCGACTTGAAAACAGCCGAGAACGCCTGGCTGAGCGCAAAGGCCCAGTTGGCCCAGATGAAGGCTCAGGAGCTGAGCGCCCGCAATAATCTTTCTTATACGGAAGTAAAAAGCCCGTGTGACGGCGTAGTCGGAACGCTGCCTTACCGTGTCGGTGCATTGGTCAGTGCCAACCTGCCGCAACCGCTGACAACTGTTTCCGACAACTCGGATATGTATGTCTATTTCTCGATGACAGAGAACCAATTGCTGGCGCTGACACGTCAATACGGCTCTAAATCAGCGGCTCTGAAAGATATGCCGGCAGTAGAATTGCAGCTCAACGACAAATCTGTTTATACCGAAAAAGGAAAGATCGAGACCATCAGTGGCGTCGTCGACCGCAGCACCGGAACTGCCAGCCTCCGCGCCGTTTTTCCGAACGGGAGCGGTTTGCTGTATAGCGGAACATCCGGCAACGTCATCCTTCCGGTTGCCAAAACGGGAAGCTTGGTTATTCCGCAGGTTACGACCTTCGAGATACAGGATAAAGTTTACGTGTATAAGGTCGTGGACGGAAAAGCCACCTCGGCTCCGGTCAGCGTCACCCGTGTGAACGGCGGACAGGAATACATCGTTGATGAAGGATTAAGCGAAGGAGACATCATCGTTGCGGAAGGCGTAGGCCTCTTGCGCGAAGGTACTCCCATTAAAGTAAAACAAAACTAAGACAAGAAGATGAATTTAAGAACCTTTATAGAACGCCCCATTCTGTCGGCCGTTATCTCTATTTCGATCGTAGTTGTGGGCATCATCGGGCTGTTTACACTGCCCGTCGAACAATATCCGGATATCGCTCCGCCAACCATACAGGTCAGCACGACCTATTTCGGTGCGAGTGCGGAGACTCTGTTGAAAAGCGTTGTCGCCCCGTTGGAAGAGGCCATCAACGGCGTGGAAGACATGACGTATATGACCTCGACCGCCTCCAATGCCGGAACGGTCAGTATCACCGTCTACTTCAAACAGGGCACAAATCCCGATATGGCAGCCGTCAACGTGCAGAACCGTGTCTCGAAAGCAACCGGGCAGCTGCCGGCCGAAGTGACGCAGGTAGGTGTCACTACCTCCAAGCGTCAAACCAGTATCTTGCAGATGTTTTCGCTTCACAGTCCCGACGACACCTACGACGAGAAGTTCCTTTCCAACTACATCAGTATCAATCTTAAACCCTCGATACTCCGAATCCAGGGCGTGGGAGACATGATGATCATGGGGGGAGATTACAGTATGCGTATTTGGATGAAACCGGATGTGATGGCACAGTACAAATTGATCCCGACAGACGTAAGTCAGGTGTTGGCAGAACAAAACATCGAATCGGCAACCGGTTCTTTCGGTGAGAACTCCGACGAGACTTACCAGTACACGATGAAGTACACCGGCCGTCTGATCACCCCGGAAGAATTCGGCGAAATCGTTATCCGCTCGACCGACGACGGCGAAGTCCTGAAGCTGAAAGAAATAGCTGATATCGAGATGGGAGAGGAAAGTTACGCCTATCATGGTAATATGGACAGCCATCCCGGTATTTCCTGCATGATCTTCCAGACGGCAGGCTCAAACGCGACCGAAGTCAACAAGAATATCGACGCTTTCCTGGAAGAAGCGCGTAAAGACTTGCCGAAAGGCATCGAACTGACCCAGGTGATGAGTTCCAACGACTTCCTTTTCGCCTCTATCCATGAGGTCGTCAAGACATTGCTCGAAGCGATTCTGTTGGTTATCCTGGTGGTATATGTCTTCTTGCAGGATATCCGCTCTACGGTCATCCCGTTGGTGGGAATCGTGGTGTCGTTGATCGGTACGTTTGCTTTTATGTCTATTGCCGGGTTCAGTATCAACCTGATCACGCTGTTTGCTCTCGTATTGGTGATCGGTACGGTGGTGGACGATGCCATAGTCGTCGTCGAGGCCGTGCAGGCACGCTTCGACGTGGGTTACCGTTCTTCCTATATGGCAAGTATCGACGCGATGAAGGGAATCAGTAATGCAGTCATTACCTCTTCGCTCGTCTTTATGGCCGTTTTTATTCCGGTTTCGTTTATGAGCGGGACGTCCGGGACGTTCTATACGCAGTTCGGTCTGACGATGGCGGTGGCCGTCGGTATCTCGGCAGTCAATGCCTTGACATTGAGCCCGGCGCTTTGTGCGCTTTTCCTGAAACCGTATATCAATGAAGACGGGACGCAGAACAATAACTTCGCCGCCCGCTTCCGTAAGGCGTTCAACGCCGCCTTCGACCGGATGGTGGAGAAATACAAGAAAGGCGTCCTGTTCTTTATCAAGCGCAAGTGGATGGTCTGGACATTGATGGCCTGCTCGGTCATTTTGCTGATGTTCCTGATGAACACGACCAAGACCAGCCTCGTGCCGGACGAGGACCAGGGCGTTGTCTTCGTAAATGTCAGTACGGCAGCCGGCAGTTCGTTGAAAACAACCAACGATGTGATGGCGCGGATCGAGAAACGCGTGGAAAACATCCCGCAGGTGCTCCACGTCCAGCGTGTTGCCGGCTATGGTTTGCTGGCCGGTCAGGGAAACTCGTTCGGTATGCTCGTCCTGAAGCTGAAACCCTGGGATGAACGCCCCGGAAAGGATGAAGACGTGCAGGCCGTGATCGGACAGATCTACGGGCGTACGGCAGACATAAAGGATGCCAGCATTTTTGCCATCTCGCCGGGAATGATTCCGGGTTACGGTATGGGAAATGCCTTGGAACTACATATGCAGGACCGCATGGGAGGTGATATAGGCACATTCTTTACAACGACGCAACAATATCTCGGCGCCCTGAACCAGCGTCCGGAAATCTCGATGGCCTATTCCACGTTTGACATCCGCTATCCGCAATGGACCGTCGAAGTGGATGCCGCGAAATGTAAACGTGCCGGCATTACATCTGATGCCGTATTGGGAACACTGTCGGGTTATTATGGCGGGCAATATGTCTCCAACTTCAATCGCTTCTCCAAAGTCTACAAGGTGATGATACAGGCAGACCCGAAGTACCGCGTCGATGAGTCTTCACTCAATAATATTTTTGTCCGCATGTCCAACGGCGAGATGGCTCCTCTCGGCCAGTTCGTAAGGTTGACACGCAGTTACGGGGCGGAATCCTTGAGCCGCTTCAATATGTATAACTCCATCGCCGTGAATGCCATGCCGGCGGACGGCTATAGCACAGGCGACGCTATCCGTGCCGTACAGGAAACAGCTTCCGAGGCTCTTCCGAAAGGTTATAGCTATGATTTCGGCGGTATCACCCGTGAAGAGAACAGCCAGAGCAATACAACGGTGGTCATCTTCGGCATCTGCTTCCTGATGATTTATCTGATACTTAGCGCGCTGTACGAAAGTTTCCTGATCCCGTTTGCCGTCTTGCTATCCGTTCCATTCGGATTGACCGGTTCTTTCCTTTTTGCCAAGATGATGGGATTGGAGAATAATATATACTTGCAGACAGGTCTGATCATGTTGATCGGTTTACTGTCCAAGACTGCAATCTTGCTGACCGAGTATGCCGCCGAGCGTCGCAAGGCAGGCATGAGCCTGACATCGGCAGCCCTCTCGGCCGCTAAAGCCCGTTTACGTCCGATCCTGATGACAGCCGGCACAATGGTGTTCGGGTTGCTGCCTCTGATGATGGCAACCGGAGTCGGGGCCAACGGAAACAGCTCACTCGGAGCGGGTACTGTAGGAGGTATGCTGATCGGAACGCTGGCACTACTGTTTATCGTACCTTCCTTGTTCATCGTCTTCCAATACTTACAGGAAAAGGTACGTCCCATTCAGTTTCAGCCGGCCTCCGATTGGCAGATACAGGAAGAATATGTAGAAGCAAAAGAGGAAAGAGAACGTCATATTGAAAGTAAAAAAACAGAGAAGAAATGAAAATCAAGATAATCATATCAACTGTCGCAGCACTCACACTGAGTAGCTGCGGCATCTATACAACCTATAAGCCGGCTACCGAAGTCCCGGATGATTTATATGGGAGAGAGGTTGCAGCTGCCGATACATCCGGCAATTTCAGTAATCTCGACTGGCGGGAAATCTTTACCGATCCGCAACTCCAGGCCCTTATCGAACAGGGATTGCAGAGCAACACCGATCTTCAATCCGCCCGTCTGCGTGTCGAGGAGGCAGAGGCCACATTGATGTCTGCCCGCCTGGCCTATCTGCCCTCATTTGCACTTGCACCTCAGGGAACGGTAAGCAGTTTCGACGGAGGGAAGGCTACGCAAACCTATTCCATCCCCGTCACCGCCAGTTGGGAACTGGATATCTTCGGCCGCATCCGCAACGCCAAGCGTCAAGCTAAAGCGTTGCTCGAACAAAGCCACGATTACCGGCAAGCTGTCCAGACACAATTGATATCAGGTATCGCAAACACCTATTATACCCTGCTGATGCTGGATGAACAGTTGGCTATCTCTATCCAGACAGAGAAATCATGGAAGGAAACAGTCGAATCGACCCGTGCCCTGATGGATGCCGGCCTGGCTAATGATGCAGCCGTTTCACAAATGGAGGCCACTTACTACAGTATCTCTACTTCGATTCTCGATTTAAGGGAACAGATTAACCAGGTCGAGAACAGCCTGTCGTTGTTGCTCGCCGAGACGCCCCACAACATCGAGCGTAGCAAGCTGTCCGGACAATCGTTGCCGGAACATTTTGCTGTCGGTATTCCCGTCCAGATGCTTGCCGGTCGTCCGGATGTACGCAGTGCGGAACATGCGCTCGAAAGTGCTTTTTATGTGACAAACCAGGCGCGATCGGCCTTTTATCCCTCAATCGTGCTAAGCGGCAGTGCAGGATGGACCAATTCAGCCGGTAGCATGATTGTAAACCCGGGCAAATTCCTGGCGTCGGCCATCGGTTCGCTCACGCAACCCCTGTTCAACCGGGGTGCAAATATCGCCCAACTAAAAATAGCTAAAGCGCAGCAGGAAGAGGCACGGCTTGCTTTCCAGCAATCCCTGTTGAATGCCGGGTCGGAAGTAAACGATGCTTTGATGAAATATCAAACAGCAAAAGAAAAGTCCGATCTATATGAAAAGCAGCTTACAGCATTGGAAAAAGCTTCTGAAAGCACCTCTTTATTGATGACGTATGGAAACACGACCTATCTGGAAGTCTTGACCGCCCGGCAAAGCCTGCTGTCCGCCCGATTGACACAAGTGGCCAACCGCTTTGCAGAGATACAAGGCATGATCAGTTTATATCAGGCATTAGGGGGAGGAAGGGATTGACTGTAAAAAACTTGGACACCTCTGTCTAAATTTTTGACAGATAAGGTGAAATGGAAGTTTTATATATGCTTGTATTTTAGTGTTTTAAATCTGGTGGCATGGTTTTTGCTTTATATTGAGCGAATAAATAAATGCAATTCATTATGAAAACACTTCTGCGCAATTTCTTGAGCGTATTCCGACGCTTCCAGATGGCAACATTGCTGAATGTTGCAGGGCTTACAGTTGCTTTCGCCGCTTTTCTGATCATTATGATGCAGATTGAATATGAGCGCAATTTTGATCGCTGTCATCCGACGGCCGACCGGGTTGTACGCCTGGATCGCGTCAGGGGTGCGGATGATAAATTCGCTCCTATTCTGTCAAGGGCTTTTGCTGATGCTGTCTTTCAGTCATCTCCGCATATCGAAAAGTCAACTTTGATTCTGACTACCTGGTATCCTTTTTACCTTAAGGTTGGCGAAGGGGAAAAACGGCGTGGATTTCAGGAAACATTCGGACTTTGTTATCCGGAGATTGTCGATGTATTCGACTTTACTATTCTTGAAGGTGATAAATATTGTTTGCGGAATCCGGATATGGCTATGATACCCGAGAGCTTGGCCAAGCGCATGTTTGATGATGCCTCTGCCATCGGACAGCATATCATCACTACCCATAATCTCGGGGAATCGACCAGTATGACGGTGGGAGCCGTCTATAAAGACTTTCCCAAGAACACCCAGTTGGAAAATTATATCTACTTGCCGCTTGATGATTTCGGAAAAGAAGATTGGCATACGCAATGTTTTATCGGTTATATGTTGCTCGATAAACCGGAATCGCGCCAGGCTGTAGAGGAAAACTTCAATCGTATATTCAACTTTAAGGAACATTATAACAATGAGGATATGCATATCAGTCTCGTGCCATTGACCGATATTTATTATCGGCCGACATCACTGAGCGACTATATTAAATCCGGCGATCCGTCGACCGTTCATCTGTTATTCCTGATCGCCTTGTTGGTTATCCTGGTTGCAGGTATTAATTTTACCAATTTCAGTACTTCGCTGGCTCCGATACGGATGAGAAGTATCAATACGCAAAAGGTGCTTGGCAGTTCTGTCAGCGAACTTCGGTTGGCTTTGGTGAGTGAGGCGGTATGTATCAGTATATTGGCTTGTTTATTAGCTTTTCTATTGGTTTATGTATTGAATGAGTTGCAATGGTTGTCGTTTGTTGAGGCAGATACATTATTGCGGAACCATATAGGGTTGATGGGTATCCTGCTGGTTGTCTCGGTTGGGATCGGTTTGGTAGCCGGGCTCTATCCGGCATGGTATATGACCTCTTTCTCGCCGGCGCTGGTGTTAAAAGGCAATTTCGGGCTTTCGAAAAGCGGACGCAGGATGCGCACGGTGTTGATCGGCTTCCAATATATCATCTCTATCGGGCTGATCATCGGTGCGATGTTCATACAGTTGCAGAACCGGCATATGCGCGAGTTCAACTTAGGGTTCGACAAGGACCAGATCGCCATTGTCGAGCTGAATCCGGAGATGGCTATGTTGCACAAAGATGCCTATTCGGCCAAATTAAAGGAATATCCAGAGATCGAGGATGTGGCTTTCTCGTCACTCTTGGTCGGAGGGAAGGATTCATACATGATGCAGTCAATGAAATATGGAGATAAAGAGTATTATACCTATATGCTCTCTGTTTCGTGGAACTTCCTGCGCGTGATGGGGATAGAGGTGACGGAAGGACGGGACTTTACGGAGGCGGATGCCAAGCATGACACGGTAACGACATTCATCTATAACCGCTCCGCCCGCGAACGCATTCAGATGGAGGCGGGGCATGAGATTTCTGGCAGCATGAAAGGATATATCGCCGGATTTACGGATGATGTACGGGTTGTTTCTTTCCGGCTTGGGGGAGAGGAGGCAGATGTCGCCTTCATTGTCAACCATGATCCGAAGCCAGTGTCTTATATCCGCCTGCGGGCAGGGGCAAACGCCGAAGAGGCAGTCAATCATATCCATGAGGCGCTGGCATCGATCGACCCTGCTTATCCGGCCGATATCCGCTTTTACGATTCTGTGTTCGACCAGCTTTATCATAAGGAGCAATATCTAAAGAACATCATTTCCTTGTTCGGGCTTCTGGCAATTATTCTTTCGATTGTTGGTGTGTTCGGGTTGGTTTTCTTCGAAACGCAGTACCGGCGCAAGGAGATAGGCATCCGTAAGGTGTATGGTGCGTCGATCGGGGAGATCCTGGTGATGTTCAACCTGATTTACCTGCGTATTGTCTTGATATGCTTCGTGATTGCTGCACCGGTTGCCTGGTATGGAGTAAATAAGTGGCTGGAGAACTTCTCTTCACGTACACCTGTCTATTGGTGGACATTCCCATTGGCTTTTCTGATGATTGCTCTGGTTACGGCAGCGACTGTAACATTCCAGAACTGGCAGGCTGCGACGGAGAATCCGGTGGAGAGCATACATATAGAGTAGGATTAGGAATTTTGAATTATGGATATATGAATAATAGATTATGAAGACACTTGTACGTAATTTTCTCGGCATGTTCCGGCGTTTTCAGATGGCGATGTTCCTGAATGTAGCCGGGCTTTCGGTTGCTTTTGCCGCGTTTCTGATCCTGATGATGCAGGTACGGTATGATTACGGCTTCGACCGTTGTCATCCGAAGGCGGAAAGGATTTTTCTGGCTGAACTTTGTGACAGTGTCATGGCCGACGGGCGTGTGATCTATCCGGGGGCGTTCCCCGACGTGCTGATCGCCTCGTCTCCGCATATCGAGGCAGGGACGCTGATTACGCCTTACGATAAACGCTACTACCTTACGATCGGTGATGGAAACGACCAGAAGGGGTTCCGTGAACGGGTTACGACTTGTCATCCCGATATTGTGAATATCTTCGGATTCACCTTTGTCGAAGGAGACGGCAGTTGCCTCGAGGACCCGGAGAAGGCGATCATCCCGGAGAGCCTGGCACGGCGGATGTTCGCCGGCGAACCGGCTGTCGGCCGACAGATCCATTCGCACGACTGGGTCTGGACCAAGACGGTAAAAAACATGACGGTAGGGGCTGTCTACCGCGATTTCCCTGAGAATACGCAACTAAGCAACAATATCTACATGGCGATCGACGCCTCTTTCCGCAAACCGACGGAGTGGGGCGGGTCGAACTGGCTGTGCTACCTGCTGCTCGACAGCCCGGAGTCTGCCGCCGCCGTGGAGGATAACTTTAACCGTACGTTCGACTACTCGCAGATCTGGGGGGCGGATCATCTGCACCTGCATCTGATCCCGCTCGGCGATATACATTATATGAATATGCAGGATGTGTGGGGCGCAAGCCCGCTGAAGACGCAAAGCCCGGACACGGTGCGCCTGCTTTTCTTTATCGGCTGGCTGATCCTGCTGATTGCGGCGGTCAATTATATGAATTTCAGTACGGCGTTGACGCCGATTCGCGTCCGGAGTATCAATACACAGAAAGTTTTGGGAAGCCCTGCCGGGGCGCTCCGCCTTTCGCTATTAGTAGAGGCGGCGGGGATTTGCCTTGTGGCATATCTGTTGTCGCTCGTCTGGATTTACCTCCTTGGCAGGGGGCAGTTCCTCTCGTTTGTCGAGGCGGATATCAGTTTACTATCTAATCTTTCTGTCGTGACTGCGACGGGGGCGATTGCTTTGCTGGTAGGCGTGTTGGCGGGTGTCTATCCGGCTTATTATATCACGTCTTTCCCCCCGGCATTGGTGTTGAAGGGGAGTTTCGGGCTGTCGCCTGCCGGGAAGCGGCTGCGTACGGCATTGATCGGGTTGCAGTATGTCGTTTCTATCGCTCTGATTGTCGGGGCTTGCATCATCCAGTTGCAGAACTACTTCATGCGGCATTATAACTTAGGTTTCGACCGCGACCGGATTGTGATAGCGGAGTTGAGCAATGAGATGTCGGGCAAGCATCGCGATGCGTATGTCGACCAGTTGATGAAATATCCGGAGATCGAGGACGTTGCCTTCGCTTTCCAGAAGTTCGGAGGCGAGGATTCTTATTCCACGTATGAATTCTCCTATAAGGAAGAAACGTTTAATGGCTTTCTGCTCAATGTATCGCCATCTTTCCTCGATGTAATGGGCATCCGGTTGACGGAAGGGGATAATTTCAGCCGTACGGACGAGCGGGACAGCCTGAACCACTTCGTCTTCAACGAGACGGCACGCCGGGCGAACGACCTCCACCTTGGCGACCTGGTCGATATGGGCTGGGGGCCTGGGCGCATCGTGGGCTTTACCGACGACGTGTTGTTGACCTCGATGCGCGAGGAGAAAACCAATATGGCCTTCTTAGTGTCGACGCCGAAGGTGATGCAGCCGCTTAATTTCTCGTATATCCGCTTGCGTGCCGGGGCTGATGCCGAGAAAGTCGTCGGCTATATCCGTGAAGCTGCGGCTAATATAGATGCATCCTATCCGTTGGAGATCGAGTTCTACGATGCCCTGTACAACCAGCTCTATCATCGTGAGGAGTTTGTGAAGCAGATGGTGACGTGGTCCAGCGTGTTGGCGATCCTGATCTCGATAGTAGGTGTTTTCGGGCTGGTGATCTTCGAGACGCAGTATCGCCGGAAGGAGATCGGCATCCGTAAGGTGCACGGGGCGACGGTGGCGGATATACTGTTGATGTTTAACCGCAAATACTTCTATATCGTGGTCGTCTGTTTTATTTTAGCTACGCCTGTCGCCTATATGTTAGCTTCCGGTTGGCTGAAGACGTTTGTTTACCAGACACCTGTTTATTGGTGGGTCTTTGTTCTGGCCTTCGGCATCATCCTACTTGTCACCCTCCTCACCGTTTCCTTCCAGAACTGGCGTACAGCCCGGGAGAATCCGGTGGAGAGCATACATGTGGAGTAGGGTTATATCTTCTTCTTTAGTGTGAAGAAGAAGGTCATTCCCTTGCCCAGGCCGCTCTTGGCGGAGATCTGTCCCTTGTGGAAGTTCACGCCGTTTTTGACGATGGAGAGGCCCAGTCCGGTTCCGCCGACCTTGCGGCTGCGGCCTTTGTCGACACGGTAGAAGCGTTCGAAGATACGGTTGATATGTTCTTCGGAGATGCCGACGCCGTTATCCGAGAAGCTGAAGTAATAGAACTTCGGATCTTCCTTGTAGCAATTCACCGTGATGTGGATGCCGTCACCGGCGTAGGCGATCGCGTTGTCGTAGAGGTTGCGGAAGATCGAATAGAGCAGCGAGTAGTTGCCGTATATCGTCGGGTTGCCCGGCAGGATTGCTTCCGTCGTGATCTTCTTTTCTTCGATCTCTTTCGAGCATTCCTTCTCGATCTCGCCGATCAGTTTCGGGATGTTCACATCCGACAGCTCGAACATTTCGGAGGCCTCGTCCAGGCGGTTCAGCACGGATATGTCACGCAGCAGGCCTGTCAGGCGCGTGCTCTGCGAGTAACAGCGTTCGAGGAAGAACTGGCGTTTCTCGTCCGGCAGTGTCGGGTTGCTGATGATGGTTTCTAAATAGCCCTGGATGCTGCTGACGGGGGTCTTCAGCTCGTGCGCGACGTTCTGCGTCAACTGGCGTTTCATCCGGCTCTCTTCCTCCTGGCGCGAGATGTCGTTGATGGAAATCTCGTAGCTGTTGTCGAGGAACAGGATGCATTCGATCAGGAAAATCTTCCCGTTCTTGTCTATCGTGACCGATTCGCGCAAGACTTTCCGCTTGCGGTTCGTGTTGGGGATGTTCTTGCTCAGGAAAAGGTGGAGCGGTTCGAGCTCCGGTATGTCGATCGCGTCTTCCGACTGCCGTATCTGGATGTCGGAGATAATGTTGGCGAACTGCACGTAGAGGATGTTGGACAGGATCTCCCTGCCTTCGGCCGTGAACATGGCGAATCCTTCTTTGGCGTACTGGAAGTGCTTGATCAGTTTCTCGCGTTCCATCGAAAGCTCGTCCTTCGCCTTCTGTTGGCGGTGGTAGAGGCCGATGATATTTTTGGAAATATCCCCCAACTCGTCGTTGGGGAATGTATATTCGTTTTCCGGTATCCGGTCTTTCTCCACATTCAGGGCGAAATCGCGCAGCTTCGAGATCGTCCGCCCGATACTGAACGTGAAGCGGGAGAGGACGAAGAAGAAGATCAGCGTCATCAGGGCCATGAAGTAGATGAAGTCCGTGTCGATCGTCAGGACGCGTTGCGTGTACGGGTCCCAGGGCAGGGCGGAGCGGTAGATGTATCCGCCTATATTCGTTGCCGTGTAGAAATAGCGCTTTCCCGTCGAGTTGGACGAGCGGATGGCAAACCCTTCGTTGTAGAGGCGTGCCTTGCGTACTTCGCTGCGGTCGTTATGGTTGTTGAACTCTTCTGCCCCGCTGTTGTCGAACAGGACTTTCCCGTCGGGATTGATAATCGTGACGCGCAGGTCCTTTTGCGGGATCTCGCTGATAAACAGGTGGACTACCTTATTAATGTCTTCAGCCTGCTGCGTGCGGCGAAACAGTTGGTAGTTATAATTCCCCAGTACATTATTCAACTTCTCCTGTGCAAACTCCCGCTCCCTTTGATACTGGAACAACAGGAAACAAGCCGTAAATCCCAGGAACATGGCGAATATCGACCAGAAGAGCCGTTGGCTGAACGGTATTCTGTTTTTTGTCCCCGATTCTATTTTAACCATCTTCGTACTCTTTGATTAGCCTTCAAAACAATAACCGAAACCGAGGCGGGTGACGATGTTCTTTCCGTACGGCCCGATCTTTTTCCGCAATCGGGTGATGTTTACATCTATGGTACGGTCGAGCACGTAAACCTCGTCTTTCCATATCCGGGAAAGGATTTCCTCGCGCGAGAATACATTTCCTTTGTTCTCTAATAATAGTCTTAGTATTTCGAATTCCTTCTTGGTAAGGGACACCTCCTGCCCGTCGACAGTCGCCTTAATGCGCTTTATGTCGAGCGAAAGTGTTTCGTATTCGAGACGCTCGTTTTCCTGCGGTTTCTCTTTATCGGTCGTGCGGCGCAGGACTGCTTTCACACGGGCTACGACCTGGCGGATCGAGAATGGTTTGGAGATGTAGTCGTCTGCTCCTAAGTTGAAGCCTGTCAGCATATCGTTTTCCGTATCTTTGGCAGTCAGGAAGATGATAGGGATGCCGGCCGTCTTCTCGTTTTTCTGCAGGATACTGGCCATCTTGAAGCCGGATATTTCACCCATCATGACGTCCAGCAGCAGCAATTGGTAAGAAGGGATATCCATCTTCAGGGCTTCTTCTGCACTGAAAGCGGTGTCTACTTCATATCCTTCTATTTCGAGATTGAACTTAAGGATCTCACACAAATCCTCTTCATCGTCCACCACAAGAATCTTTTGCATATCCATAACCGATGTGTCTTATTTATTACAAATATAATTTATTTCTGCAAAGGACGCAGTTCGGTATTTCGAAGGAATGAAATACATGTTACGTTTCTGTTACAAATGTCTCAAATTGCTACATCTTCCCATTTTCCGCCGATAAGCTCGCGAGTAGATTTGAATCCTGCTTTTTTCAGCAGTTCGAATGCTTCGGCACGTCCGTCGTTCACCAGGTCGGGATAATGGCAGTCGGAGTTGACCATCACCGGAATGTCCAGTTCACGCAGGCGGTGCAGGTAATCGTGATGCGGGTAAAGCTCTTGTTTCTTTTGTAGGTTTTTGGTGTTGACTTCGACCATCAGCCCTTTCTCGGCAATCAGGTGTAGGCAGTCATCGAGCGGCTTTTGGTACCAGTCGGCCTTCAGATCGAAGGCTTCGTATTTCTGTCCGTTCATATAGATTTTATCCATATGTCCGACGATGTCGATCCCGCCGGCCTCGATCATCTTCAGCGTGGAGTCGAAATAGCGGGCAACCAGTTTGCGGATATCCCCTTCATAATAGGTATCGACCGAGTTCCGGTAGTCCCTGAAAGAACCGTCTATGCAAACCATGTTCTCTTCCGTGAGCGGAAGGGCTACCGGCAGGAAATGAATAGAACCGATGCGGTAGTCGAGCGGCAGGTTCCGGAAATAGGGGATAGAGGCATTATAGGTCTCATCTAAGAAGTCGATTTCCAGTCCGACGTATATTTCCAGTTGGTCGCCATACTTCTTTTTCAGCCGTTCGATCTCCATCAGATATTCAGGCATATCGTCTTTCGACATATTCCAGAACGTCTCGAACGGCAGCGGCGAATGGGAAGAAAAACCGTAGGCCCGGAATCCATGCGAGATGGCAAACTTAACGAAGTCCTCCGGCGTGCTCCGCCCGTCACAAAAGGTACAATGACTATGATAGTTACTGAGTTGCATAATCTTTCTTGTCTGTTTTCACTTGCTTCATTACATTACTCGTCAAATGTTTTCATTATCCTTTTGAAGACTTCTTCGTGGTCCATGCCACCCCCTTCTCTCATCTCCTTTAACGTCTGGTCCAGTCTGGCATCCATTTCTTGCACGGAATAGCAGAGGCCATAATCGATATCCTCTTCTTCGTTTTCTACCTCTACATAGCTGAGTGTACGCAGATATTCGATAAGAGCTTTTGCTTCGGGACGGCTGTCGTCTATAGTTACGGTTGTTATCATATTCTTACGGTGTTTTTGTGATAGGGCAAAGATAGCTCTTTTCTTCAGAAGAGCAGTCGTTTTAAATGAAAAAGGCAGTGTGTCAAAAGTGAGTTCTAACGCTTTAGCGTGTCATTGCGGGCTTGACCCGCAACCTCATCCTAATCATTGTAAATCAGTTTAGGATGAGATGGCGGGTCAAGCCCGCCAGGACACAGACGCTATAAATAGAACTTTTGACACACTGCCCTTTGTCTTTTGAGAGGGGAAAACTTACTTGATAACCTTCAGTTCTTTTCCTACTTTGATGAAGGCGGCAATCGCCTTGTCCAGATGTTCTTTTTCGTGACCGGCGGACAACTGTACGCGGATACGGGCCTGGTCTTTCGGTACTACCGGATAGTAGAAGCCGGTTACATAGATACCCTCTTCCTGCATTTTAGCAGCGAAGTCCTGAGACAGCTTAGCGTCATACAGCATAACGGCGCAGATAGCCGATTGAGTCGGTTTGATGTCGAAACCGGCAGCCATCATCTTGTCGCGGAAGTAGCTGACGTTGCCCATCAGTTTCGTATGCAAAGCATCGCTCTCCTTCAACATCTTGAACATTTCCAAGCTGGCGCCGACGATAGCCGGAGCAACCGAGTTGGAGAACAGATAAGGACGTGAACGCTGACGCAACATATCGATGATCTCTTTCTTTCCGGTCGTGAATCCGCCCATAGCGCCACCGAATGCCTTACCCAATGTGCCGGTGAAGATATCCACCTTTCCGTAGCAGTTGAACTGTTCGGCAACGCCGTGTCCCGTCGGGCCGACAACACCGGCAGAGTGAGATTCGTCGACCATCACTAATGCGTCGTACTTCTCGGCCAGTTCGCAAATCTTGTCCATCGGAGCGACATTACCGTCCATCGAGAACACACCGTCCGTCGCGATGATGCGGTGACGCTGTGCCTGGGCTTCCTGCAGGCAACGTTCCAGGTCTGCCATGTCGGCATTTGCATAGCGATAGCGTTTAGCCTTGCACAGACGTACGCCGTCGATAATGGAAGCATGGTTCAATGCATCGGAGATGATCGCATCTTCTTCCGTGAACAACGGTTCGAACAATCCGCCGTTAGCGTCGAAGCAGGCAGCATACAAAATCGTATCTTCTGTCTTGAAGTAATCGGAGATAGCAGCCTCCAACTGTTTGTGCAAATCCTGTGTGCCGCAGATGAAACGGACGGACGACATACCGTATCCGTGTGTGTCCATAGCCTCTTTAGCCGCTTTGATCAGACGTTGGTTGTCCGACAGGCCTAAATAGTTGTTTGCGCAGAAGTTCAACACGTCGCTTCCTGCGTTTACCTTGATGTCAGCCCGTTGGGGAGTAGTGATGATACGCTCGTTCTTATACAATCCGGCAGCTTTGATGTTTGCCAGCTCCTGTGTCAGGAATTCTTTCAGTTTACCGTACATAACGTTTGTTTTTTGTTAGTATTATTTTAATTGACAATTGTCGATATTCAATTAGGCAGAGGCAAAGGTCACACTTTTTTTGAATATATAGACTAAAAAAACATAAGAAATTCGTGTAGGAATGCATTTATTCTCTATACCTTTGCCTCGGAAAAAAACTTAAAAGAACATCAAACGCAATGAAGAATGTATTAGTTATTGGTTCTACCGGCCAGATCGGATCGGAACTGACCATGAAGTTGAGAAGTATCTACGGTGGTAACATTGTAGCAGGTTATATCCCCGGACAGGAACCGAAAGGCGAATTGCTGGAATCAGGACCTTCTGCAATCGTGGACATTACGAACGAGCAGCAGATTGCCGAGACAGTGTCCAAATACAAGGTAGATACGATTTATAACCTGGCAGCCCTCCTGTCTGCCGTAGCAGAAGCGAAACCGCAGCTTGCCTGGAAGATCGGTATGGGCGGTTTGTTTAATGTATTGGAAGTAGCCCGCGAAATGCATTGTGCAGTGTTTACACCGAGTTCGATCGGCGTATTCGGCAATAACACGCCGAAGGACAAAACCCCGCAGGACACGATCCGCAACCCGCGTACCATGTACGGCGTGACGAAAGTCTCCGGCGAGCTGTTGAGCGACTACTACAATATCCGTTTCGGTGTCGACACGCGTTCCGTACGCTTCCCCGGCCTGATCTCATACGTGACACCTCCGGGCGGCGGTACGACAGACTATGCAGTCGATATCTACTACTCGGCCGCTAAAGGTGAAAAGTTCGTATGCCCGATCAAGCAGGGTACATTTATGGATATGATGTACATGCCGGACGGCCTGCGCGCCGCTATCGAAATTATGGAAGCCGACTCTACGAAGTTCGTTCACCGCAACTCCTTCAACATCGCCTCCATGAGCTTCGACCCGGAAATCATCTTCAACAACATCAAGAAGTATATGCCGGAGTTCCAGATGGAATACGACGTAGACCCGTTGCGCCAGGCTATCGCCGAATCATGGCCGAACTCCCTGGACGACACTTGTGCCCGCGAAGAATGGGGTTGGAAGCCGGAGTACGACCTCGACTCCATGACGAAGGATATGTTGGCTAAACTGAAAGAACGTTTCAGCAAGTAATCCTCCTCCCATAAGTAAAGCCCTGTAATGGCGACACTAAGAGTGTCACTATTACAGGGCTTTTCATATCCCTGCACCGCAGGTTCTCTTTTGCCGTCCGTTTCAACGGACGGTTTAAAAGATTGGAGGCAGAGCCTCTTCCGCTGTGGGTTTGAACCCCCTTAAAATAGAGACGGTTCCTTATTAAAGGGGTTCAAACCCGCAGAGGAATCCGGCAAAGCCGGGTGTTTATCAATCCGTTCGTTGAAACGAACGGCAAAAGAGAGCCTGCGGCAAAGGGCGAGGCACGCTCTCATTCACCTCGCCACCTTGAACCTCTGTTCCCCAACAACCACAATGCAAGGCCCGCCCGGTGCTTCCATCACCGTGTCGCCAGCAGGGAGGCGGAGGGAGCGGAGGAGGCTGCCGTCGAAGGCGTAGATGCGCAGGTCGGCGGCTACGGGCGTGCTGATGTGCAGCTGTCCGGAGGCGGTCCACAGGCGGACGGCGTCGGGCGTGACGGCGGTATTGGCGGTCGGGTCGTCGTTGCGGCGGATGCCGGTGACGGTGATGACGACGTCTTCCCGGATGTCGCGCACCACATATCGGCCGTCGCCGGCACGCGGTTCTATCGTCTCGCCCCGGCTGGTGGTGACGACCGGAACGGACTGGTCGTAGTCGGCATCGAGGGTGATCGAGAACGTGAAGTTCGTGCCCTCTTCCACTGTCGTCTCGCCGGTTGCACGGCTAAAGGTCGCGCCTTCCACGGCGGGCAGGGTGACGGTGTAGTAGGTCGGGATGACCACGGGAGGGGCCGGAGGCGTGGACTTCTCGGTGACGGTGAAGTAGCTGGTTAATGTGGTCGTGACAGTGGTGCTTGTGGATTTAAGCGTGACGTTGCTTAATGTCACCGTTACCATACACCGGTATTTGCCGGCACCGAGGGTATAGCTTGAGTTGGTGTTGTCTTGGCCGTCATTCAGCTCATACCAATCGTTATCTTTCCATTCATACCAGTAATAACTTACAGCGGCCCCGTCCGGAATCTTGCCCGACGGCTTCAGTTCCGTCTGACCTCCCCGCGCTACTTCCACATCGGCGGGTGTATCCAGGCTAAAGACGACGTCTCCATTGTCTAATGGTATCGTGACGGAACGAATCAGACCGGATAAATCTTGGAATGTCCCTCTATTTACGACTCCCTTCGAGCAGGTAAGCCCTTTTGTACTGTTTGTTCCGTTAAGTATCAATGTACCATTTTCAGCTACAGCAATGGAGTCGAGCTTATTCTCCCCGTTTAGAAACAAAGTGGAAGTACTTTGCTTCACCACCAGGCTATCCGCATAGACCTCTTTTATTGCTATCATGACCCCCAAATCCGGATTCTGCATCTCTATCTTAAGCAACGGCGCTTTGACACCATTCAGGATGTCATGAAACTTATGAGCAGTTCCCTGACTATCCGTATATTCCCCGTCTTCTGTAATGGTAATGCTCTTCTCGTCTACTATCTTTGGTATCGGCTTCCCTACCATCTGATAGGAAGTATTTAGACTGGCAGTAGTAGAGAAGACATCTACTATATCACCTCCCGAAGTAGCCCCTATCAGTTTATCCTCTCCGCCCCCTGTCACTTGGTAAAGCTTGTATTCGGCATCCTCCGTCACGTTGGCGGAAAAAGTGGCGGCTTCGTCAAAATACTTGCCGAACATCTTACGGGTAAACCGGATTTCTTCGCTTCCTTGCTTGGCTACCAGTTCCGTTTCGGGTGCGTTGGTAAAGCTCCATGTAATAACGGGAACACTTAACTCATATCTGCTAATAAATCCTGCACACCGCAGTATGCCGCCTTCGTTAATCGAAAGTTTATTACTGTTAATCCATCCGTATACATAAACCTCACCTTTTTCGCCAATCGTGAAGGTACCTTGGTCCTCAATGTCGATAGCGCCATATCCTGCCCCATACACTTTCAGCACGTCGCTGGCCGTGACCGAACCGTTCCCTAAGACTTTCAGTGCGTAGTTATATGTTTCGTTTTCCGTATTCTCCACCGTCACCGGCCCGTCCAGCTTTAGCCCACCGCCGACTTCGACGTAGGAGGCTTTGAGGGTGTCGCCCTTCAGCAGCGTCCAGTTTGCGGAGGCGGGGACTTGCAGGCTGTCGACGAAGCTGCCGGAACGGGCTTTCAGGCAGAGGGGCTTCGTGAGACCGTCGGCAGAGGTCAGGAGGATGTGGGCGTCGTTGGCGGCCTTATTCTCTATGCTGTAATAAACACTGTCATTACTGCCTGTGTAATTGAGCGTGACGATCTTCCGGTTGTCGGTGTCGGTGTAGGTATAGCCGTCGGCAGTTTCGGTGGTGGACAGGGCGGCGAGGTCGATGACGTAGGGGTTGTCGGCTGTGCCTTTGTCGCCGGCGCTTGTCATATTGTAATATGGGGTGGATACTCTCGTTTCCGGATTGGAGAAAGTGAAGGTGCTGTAAAAGGTATAGCTTGTACCTAGAGATCCTTTCTGATAGTCCTTGCCAACCCTTACGGTAATGTTGTTGCCGCCGGGGTTAGTGGTGAACTTCTTATACGGGTTGTTGCTGTCGCACGGTATTGTGACGCTTCCTCCGTCCCAATTGACGGTGATGTCTGACTTCGGAGACTCAGAGGCCCACGTCCAAGTTATTATGTCATACAAGTTACTCTCATTCTTACCGATAGCTCCATAAAACAAGAAGCGGTTCTTCGGGTCGACGTGGCATGCGCCGGCTTCCTGGTTAAGCGCATATTGCTCCTGGTTACTACCACCGGCCTTCACCGTCACCACCCCTTCGGAGCGCAAGGTGACGTAGGTCGCCTTCCCTTCGGTCTGGCTATTACATATTCTGATAGCAGACGCGTTGTTAATGGATGGCCCTGTTAACTCCGTCTTGTCGAGAAAGCTAAGCACTGCCGCCGTGTCTGTCTTAATGGCAAGCTCCACGGCTGATGTATTCGTGCCTTTTACGCGGCCGCTAAAGGCGGCTTTTTGTCCGTCTGCCCCTTGCTTGTGTTTCCACCCTTCGGTGTTGGAGAAGATGAGGGAGTCGGCGATGTAGGTCGGGGTTTCGTTTGTAGGGGTTGTGCCGCTGTTGGCCGTGAGGGTCGAAAGGTCCAACGGGCTGTCGAAGACGTCGGTCTTTGCGGTCGTGCCTTGCAAGTTGCTGGTGAAGCCTTTGAGGATGGGGAGGTTGCCGGGGGTGCCGTTGCTGGTGCTGTATTCCCAAACTGCGCCGTCGCCTGTCGGGAAGAGTTTGCCGAGGTCGGTGTCGGTATCGGCATCGGTGCCGTCGAAGTACTTGGCGCTTGAGTTTTCACCGACGCCTGTCACCTTGCCGTTCATCCGTATTTTGGTGGAGGCGTAGCAGGTGGCGGTGTCGCAATGGGCATCAGAAGTAAATACCTTTCCGCAAACGCGGCCTAAGAAGTTATTCGTATTGATGTTCGTTGCGGTTATACCCTCCGGGTTCGCGGCGAGGGCGTGGGAGAGGGTGCAATTGCTTATATAACCTGCCACACCGCCCATGTTGGATGTACCTTGTCCGGTTGTTTCTACCTTTCCTGTGGCATATACATGGCTGATGTTACCTTCATTATACCCGACAAGACCGCCGGCATAAGCAAAGGTGTAGTTGTTTGGAACAGTCCCCTTTATGTTGAGGGTCGCATAGCAATTCGTGATACTTCCTCCGCTATTATCACCGATAAGGCCGCCCAGACTTTCACTGGAAGTTGATTCCGCATCTATGACAGCATTACTTTCCCCTATGGCGAAGCAGTTCTGTATGACGCCTTTATTATAACCGGCTAAGGCGCCGGCGTAAACAAACTGACTTTTTCCCTTTATCCCTGCCTCATCGACTTGGATTCCCAGGTCGTGGACGTCACCCTGCAGGTAGCCGAACAGGCCGGCATATATATAAGAAGCAATGTTTGTATCCTCTATATCTATCTTCAGCTTTTTTACCACCTTGTAGTTGCCGTCGAAGGTTCCGTTGAAAGGGGTAGATGAAGTCTTTCCTATCGGTGTCCAGTAGTGAGTGTCGAGGTCAATGTCCGTGTTTAGCTCGACGGTGCAGTTCTTAAAGCCTTTCTGGTGGGGGTAGAGCGGCAGGTAGCCTTTGCCGTCTGCCTGATAGACGGAGTCTTTGTTGTTCGTGATGTTTGCGATCCAGGCGAGGCCGAGGGCGGTCTTTACGGTGTAAAGGGTGTCGGTGCGGTTGGTGTTTGAGGCGTCGGGGAGGGTGACGAGGACGTCTGTGGGCGTCCCGTCGGTACCGACGGAGACATTGGCAAGAACGTTTTCGTCTTGCCAGTTGGTTTTATCTTGTCCTTCCGCCTTGACGGTTGGGGCAAGGAGGAGGAGGGAGAGGAGGAGGATGAGGGGGAGAGGGGTTGTTTTCATGATGTTGTTTGATTGATTTGTGTTTACACTCCCTCCCCCGCCAGGGGCGGGTACTCCCTCTATGAATAGAGGGAGAGCTTGGGAATGTGACAGTTAATAATTAAAAGATTATAGATTTGTGTTTACACTCCCTCCCCCGCCGGAGGCGGGTACTCCCTCTATAAACAGAGGGAGAGTTTAGGAATGTAACAGTTAATAATTAGTTACTATTAATATGTATATGCAAGAATAGCGTGTTTAACATTCTCAAGCTCTCCCTCTGTTTATAGAGGGAGTACCCGCGATAGCGGGGGAGGGAGTTCTTACACTACATGTTCACAGTATCTGAACTTACCACTTCACAGTCCGTGAACTTACCGCTTCATGGTCCATGAACTTACCGGTTCATAGACCATGAACAACTCGGATCAGAGTTCGCCGGGACGCTCATAGCCGGGGACGTCGCCTACCTTGATAATTTCGGGATAGTCGTACGAACGGGGTTCTTTGAGTAATGTGCCGGAGTTGCTGCTACATTGCGTCGTCACCCTAACATACCACTTCCCCTCCGTCACCGCCGCCGGAAGAACAAACTGCAGCTTAGTCGGCGAGTTGGGCGACAAACTCTTGGGAGCGACGAAAACTGTTTTCGAAGCGTCTTTTTCGCTCGTAAAGAGAATGCCGACGCTCGCATCGTCGCCCTTCACGGCAAGGCGCATACCGCTGATAAGGGCCATGCCGCCGGGGTTGAGGTGGTTGGGCTTGTTCTCCGTCGGGTCTGTGACCGACTGGATGACGGGGCCTGTGGCGCCTGACTGTTCGAAGGCATGGATGACGCAGCTTTCGATGGCGCGGCGCGCACCGTCGCCTTGGGTGAGGTTGACGGATACTTTGAGGCGGTCGGCGGGAATGTTATGCCCCAGGTCGTTGGCCAGGACGCTGCCCTGGATGCCGATGGAGCTGCGGAAGAAGGGGGTCACGATGTTGTTGCCTTCGGCGGCTGCCCGGGCGCATTCGTCGAGGAAGGTCTTGATGAACGCGGTGCCGTCGACGTTCTTTGTCGCGATCTCGCGGGCGGCTATGCGGGCGACGATGTCGTCCACGCCGAGGGTTGCCGTGACTTGCGCGGTGAGATAGTAGTCGTTCTCGATTTCTTTTGTCAGCTCATTCAGATGAGCGATTGCATTGATAGTGCTCATGATACTTTTTGATTTATCGTTAATATTAGAAACTCCGGGACCGTACGTACAGACACAAAAAAAGCGTGAGATGCCGTTTACGCTTATCTTACCAATCAGGTCTTCGCATTACCTTTACTGAAGATAAGCAACAGCACTCACGCCATTATTCTATACGTACGGCCATGGGCAGGCAGCCGCCAATATAAACAATGCACGTGAGCGTTTGTTGCTACCATCTCTTCAGTAAGAATCAAATGTGCGAAGTTCGATTGGTAAGAGATGATATCTTAAAACGCTTTCCGAAATCAATATGTACCGGGAGCTGCGGAAGAAGCACCGGCTCTCCGGGCTTGCAAGTCTTCCGCTGTGCTCGCGGGGCAAAGATAACGAAAGGTCTCAGGTTTACCAACAATCGGGTAGGTATTTGTTTCACCCGACGGGGGCAAAAGTATCACTAACTACCCGAACTGCCATAAAAACCCGTGGGACAATTCGTGGGACAAATGCAGGAAAAGGGGGAATTATGAGTTAAGAATGATGAATTATGGGAAGGTTTTGCGATTTGGGGGGAATTATTGGGGGGCTTTTAATGGGGCATTGCCCCATGCCGCAGGCTCTCTTTTGCCGTTCGTTTCAACGAACGGTTAATAAAGATTTGGAGGCAAAGCCTCTTCCTCTGTGGGCTTCAGCCCCTTTAGTGCTATCCTGTATATAGCCGAAAGGGGTTCAAACCCACAGAGGAATCCGGCAAAGCCGGGGCTTTATCAATCCGTTGATTGAAATCAACGGCAAAAGAGAGCCTGCGGCAGAGGACTTTTATTCTATATTCTGCCGGATCTTGGTCAGGTACTCCTTCATCCCGGCCGAATCTTTGTCTTTGATGATATCTTGCAGGATGTTCAGTTCCTCCTGGATGCGGGCGATCTGTTTCGGCGTGCGGGGGTTGAAGAGGATTTCCGTCAGCAGGTAATCGTCTTCCGAGAGCAGGCCGCGCGCGATCTTCATGTGTCGCTTGAAGGTCGTACCCGGGGCGTCCTGGTGCTTCATCGTGGCGGCAAAGACCATCGTAGAGGCGAACGGGATGCCGAGCGAGTAGGCGACGACCTTGTCGTGCTCCTCGAACGTGTATTCGCAGATGTGCAGGCGGAGGCTGGCGTAAACATCTTTGAAGAAGATTTTTCCCAAGTGGTCGCCTTCGGAGATGATGATCGTGTTCTCTTTCTCCAACTGTCCGAGGTTGGCAAAGGTCGGGCCGAACATCGGGTGGGTGGAGACGTACGGGAAGCCGCAGGTCTCGTAAAACTCCTTCAGGTAGGTCTTGACGGATGCGATGTCCGAGATGATGCAATAGGGTTGGAGGTAGGGCATGATGCTCTTGAACGCCTCGATCGTATAGCTCAACGTGACGCAGTTAATCACCAGTTCGGGGTTGAAATCGGCCACTTCCTCCGGTTTCTGGAGGCGCAGGGCGTTATAGATGAAGCGCATCCGCTTCGGATCGCTCTCCAATACAGCCACCTCATGTTCAAAGCTCAGCAAGTCGGTGAAGAAAGAACCCATCTTTCCGGCACCTAAGATTAATATTTTCATTGTCTTTTGTTTAATGTTACGGTTGATGATTCGTGTGTCCTGCCGTAGGCTCTCTTTTGCCGTCGATTTTAATCGACGGTTCAAAGATAGGAGGCATGGCCTCTTCCTTTGTGGGCTTTAGCCCCTTTAACCTGTAGATACATAAAAGGGGTTGAAACCCACAGGGGAATCCGGCAAAGCCGGGAGTTTATTCATCCGTTGGTTGAAACCAACGGCAAAAGAGAGCCTGTGGCATGGGGGTGTGTCAAAACTGTCCTGTTCCCGCGCTTGACGCGGGATCGCATTAAAACCGACCGTATACAACTGATTGATAAGGCCTGTTCTTCTGCGGCCCCGCGTCAAGCGCGGGGACAAGGGGACTATTGACACATCCCCAGCTAAATCATCTATATGTTATTATTCATTCATTATAATCATCTGCTGGCGGACCGACTCTTCGTGTATCTCTTTCAGCATCTCCTTGACAAAGTCCGGGTTCAGGTCCATTTGTTCGCCCATGTTGGAGCGCTTTTCGAGGATTTCACTGTAGCGGGGAGATTGCAGGATGGGCATGTTGTGCTCCTTCTTATACACCCCGATTTCGCGGGAGATGCGCATACGTTTGGCAAGCAGTTCGAGCAGCTGTTCGTCGATGCCGTCGATCTGGCGGCGCAGTTCGGCAAGGTTCTCGGTTGTCTGGTTGGAGTCGCGGATGACGAGGAGGTTCAGCACGTAATCCAATACATCCGGTGTGATCTGCTGCGAAGCGTCGCTCCATGCACAGTCCGGGTTGCAGTGCGATTCGATGATGAGGCCGTCGAAGCTCAGGTCCATAGCCTGCTGGCAGAGCGGGGCGACCAGTTCGCGCTTACCGCCGATATGGCTCGGGTCGCAGAAGATCGGCAGTTGGTTGACCGGGTTCTTGATCAGGACAGGGACATCCACGCCTTTCAGGGCGTCGGCAATTTCCTGTACGGCGAACGGGTTGACGGTCGTACGGGCGCCGATCCACAGGACGTCGATGCCGGCTTTCAGGGCTTCGAAGACGTGGTCTTTCGTGGCCACTTCGGTCGAGACGTACATGCCGGTCTCCTTCTTTACGCGTTTCAGCCATTGCAGGCCTTCTGCTCCGATTCCTTCGAATCCGCCCGGTTTGGTACGGGGTTTCCAGATGCCTGCGCGGAACAGCTTGATGCCTTTGTCGGCAATGCCTTTGGCTGTTTCCATTACTTGTTCTTCTGTTTCCGCACTACACGGACCGGCTATTACGACAGGACGTTGCGGGTCTATACCGGGTAACATGATCGATTCTAATTGCATTTCCATTTTATATACTCTTTTATCTATTATCAGTTATAAGTTCTTTATTCTCTCGAGCGCCTCTTTCAGCGTCTCGTTTTTGCAGCAGAGCGAGATGCGGATGTAGCGTTCGCCCTGGCTGCCGAAGATGAATCCCGGGGTGAGGAATACATTCGCCTCGTAGAGCACTTTGTCGGCTATTGCTTCGCTGCCCTTTGCATCGGCGGGTATTTTCCCCCAGAGGAACATGCCGACTTGCTTCTCGTCGTATTCGCATCCTAATGTGTGCATGATCTGTCCGGCGAGGTCGCGGCGGCTGCGGTAGACCTTGTTCATGTTGTCGTACCATTCTTTCGGGGCGGCGAGGGCTTCGACGGCTGCGTGCTGCATCGGCTTAAACTGGCCGGAGTCGATGTTGCTCTTCACCTTCAGTATCCACTGCACGAACTGGGCGTTGGAGGCGAGCATCGCCATACGCCAGCCCGGCATGTTGTGCGCCTTGCTCATGGAGTTCATCTCGATACAGATGTCTTTGGCTCCCGGGACGGCGAGGATGCTCAACGGATGTTCGTTCAGGATGAAGCTGTATGGGTTGTCGTTGCAGATGATGATGCCGTGCTTCTTTCCGAAGGCGACCAGCTTTTCATACAGTTCCATGCTGGCGTTGGCACCTGTCGGCATATTCGGGTAGTTGGTCCACATCAGCTTGACGTTCGACAGGTCCAGCTTCTCCAATTCCTCGAAGTCAGGCTGCCAGCCTAACTCTTCTTTCAGCTCGTAGGGGATGAGGTTCGCTTCCACTAACTTGCTAACCGAACTGTAGGTCGGATAGCCCGGATTGGGCACCAGCACGCCGTCGCCGGGGTTTAGGAAGGCCAGCGAGATATGCAGGATTCCTTCTTTGGAGCCGATTAGCGGCTGTATCTCTGTTTTCGCATCGAGGCTGACATTGTACCATTTCTGATACCAGTCGGCGAACGCTTTGCGCAGTTCCGGAATACCTACATACGGCTGGTAGCCGTGTTCGTTCGGCTGACGGGCATGTTCACACAAAGTCTCGATTGCCCGTTCCGAAGGAGGAAGGTCGGGACTGCCTACGCCGAGGTTGATGACGTTCTTGCCTGCGGCATTCATTTCGGCTACTTCTTTCAGTTTCCTGGAAAAGTAGTATTCCTGTACGCTACCTACACGGTTAGCGGGTGTAACGGTTTTACACACTTTGTTTTCCTTCTGCATATTCGCCAAGTATTTTTAAGTCTTTTGTCAACGGTCTGATAGCATCCAATGCCTGTTTGTAGCGCAGGTAATCCGTAAAGGTCAGATTGATATAAAACAGATATTCCCATTCGCGGCCAATGATCGGCAAGGATTGTATTTTAGAGAGATTCATGTCGTAGAAAGAGAGGACGGAAAGAACTTTGGAGAGGCTGCCGGCTGTGTGGGGGAGGGCGAAAACGACGGATGCTTTGTTTCTGTCTTCACCTTTAAGCATCTCGTCTGCCGTCCATCGGTCGGCTATTGCTAAGAAGCGGGTGAAGTTTCGTTTGTTTGTCTCGATCCCTTCGGCAAGGACTTCCATGTTGTAGATCTGGGCGGCCAGTTTCCCGCATATGGCGGCGTGCCCTTTCAGTTGGTTTTCCGAAATCCACCGGGCGCTCATGGCGGTATCTTCCTTCTCGACCACTTTCGCATTGGGCAGCGTGTCGAGGAAGTCGGTACACTGCATCAGGGCGATCGGGTGTGAGTTGACCTCTTTGATGTCGTGGATGTTGGTTCCCGGAAGTGCAACCAGTGAATGGGAGATACGCAGTTTGTATTCGCCGATAATCTGTAAGCCGCTTTCACGGATCAGCTCATGGTTCTGCAGCAGGCTGCCTGCAATCGTATTTTCAATCGCCATCATTCCCAGAACGGAAGGGTCTTTCTTAATGGTCGAGATGACTTCTCTGAATGTATTACAACCGATAATGTCTATTTCTTCACCTTCAAAGTAATTACGGGCGGCTATATCGTGATACGAACCGGCTATTCCCTGGATTGCTACTTTCTTTTTCATCTTCTTTCTGTTTTATAATTTCATCTGTTGAACCTTTGCTGTTGTATGGACCAAAAAAAAGTCCCACCGAAACCGGCAGGACTTTATATTGTTCCATTGATACATATATTCTTTCATCAACGCTCTACATACAAACTCCTGCCTTCACTCTGCTAAAGTAAAAGTAATAAAAGTAATATGTAAAGCTAAATCGATTCATTTTGTCTCTTTGTTTTTAAATACGCAGCAAAAGTAACGCTTTTTTGGAAACTACAAGCGAAAAGTGATATTTTTTTTCGCTGCATCCGAAATATTTATTCCGTCAAGGTTGCCTGCTTAGCCAGATAGACATGAACCGGTCGTATATCATGTATCCTTGTGCAGACTTGTAGACAATCTCTTTATCAATCAGTTTTGCTAATGCCGTGTTCACGCTGCTGGCGGCTTTCAGCTTGTATTTCGAGATGAATTTTCCGGAATTTATTTCGGCTACGGTTCCCTCTTTCGCTATCGCTTTCATTAATTTGGCCGCCACTCCGGAATAAGCCGCTATCAGGTTCTGGTATCCATAGACACCTTCGTCCGTCAGTTCCTGTATGGCGTGATTGGTGAATGTCTTATCTGTTATATCTGTGCCATAACCGTATAATCTGTTTAGCAATGCCTGCATATACCAGGTATGTCCTTCAAACTCATCATACATATAATAGAACGTGTCACAGTCGAATTTCCGGTTTGCCTCTTGAAAGAAATGACGGGTAAAGTCGTAGTACTCTTCCTTCCGGATTGCTTCTATTGTGACTATCTGCGTACTTTGGTAAAAAGGCCTTTTGGCGGAGAGAAACATCTCCTGCATGATGTGTTGTTTACTTCCGGCAAAGATAAAGCGGGCATTGGGAACAAATTGGATATAAGAACGTAGCAGGGCTTCGACTCCTTTTTCCGGATATTCGGCAATCTGCTGAAATTCATCGATGGCTATGACACATCGTTTATCATTTGCAGCGATGTAATCAAAAATCTCCCGTAATGTAGCCTCTTCTTTATTGGGTGAAATTTCGATAGAGACCTGTGGCTGTCCTGTTATTTCATCGAATGTCAGAACCGGATGGCAGCTTTTTAGAAAATTACTGACTTTTCCGATCAATTTCTGTACGTTCGAGTCTAATGCTTCTAATACGGAAATGGCAAAAAGATGCACGAATTCGTTCAGGTTCTGGGTTGAAAAGATGTCCATATATACAGGGACTATCTCGTTTTTCTTCTCCAGATGATAGAATACATTTTTAATTAGCCCTGTTTTCCCCATGCGGCGAGGGGCAATCAAGGTAATGTTCCGCTCGTTTTGCAGTGCATTGGTGATTGTTTCCGTTTCGTTTTGCCTGTCGCAAAAGTATTCAGGACTGTGATATCCGGCTATCAGAAATGGATTATTTAGTTTCATATCAGTGTCTTATTGTTATTACGCAATCAACGTTACGCAAATAACGTAATAAATTGCCGGCTTTCCAAATTCTGAAGGTTAATAAACTAAGATATCCACGTCCTCTTCTGAAAAGAGGGTGGTTTTCATACCACCCTTAGCCCCGCTTGCAGGGTACGCATCTCTTTCGGGACGCATTTCTTGATGCTTTCGATCAGGATGCCGGCAATTGTGTGACGGATAAAGTCTTTGCGGGTTACCCAGACGATTTCGCGGGCCGGACGGGGGATTGCGAACGGACGCAGCAGTTCCTTTTGTTGGTCGCTTAACTGATAGGTCGCTAATTCCGGGATGAATGTAATGCCGTTACCGCTTTCCACCATGCGCATAAAGGTTTCCAGGCTTCCTAAACGGTAAGCTGCCTGGCGGAGTTTTACCTTTTCCATCTGGCAGAAGCGCATCAGCTGGTCGCGGAAGCAATGCCCTTCATCCAGCAACCAGAGGCGTTCGTCGCTGATGTCGGCGGAACGGACCATGTCTTTCTTAAAGACGCTTTCATTACGGGCAACATAAGCATAGAATTGCTCATAGTATAAAATATCTCCCTGAAGTTGCATCTCTGTCGGCGTATTGGCAATAATAGCCGCATCTATCTCCCCGTTGAGCAAAGCCCTCATGGTCGGAGCCGTCTGCATCTCCAGAATACGGATATCCAGGTCGGGATGTTTCTCCGATATCTGCTGGAAGAAACGGGGAAGCAGGTAAGGGGCGATAGTCGGCAGCACGGCAAGGCGGAATGTGCCTTTCAGGGACTGCTCTTCTTCGTTCACAATATCTTTGATCAATGATGTCTGATAAAGGACGACACGTGCCTGGTCGATTACTTTGCGGCCGGCAGGGGTAGGACAGACCGGCTGGATGTTGCGGTCGAACAGTTTGACTCCCAGCTCGTCTTCCAGTTTCTGTATCATCATGCTTAATGTCGGTTGGGTTACGCGGCAGTGCTCTGCTGCCTTGGCAAAATGACGGTAAGTATCTACGGCCAGAATGTATTCGAGTTGTTGTATATTCATACGCTTTATTTGTTGTTATTGTTTTTGTCGATATAATTTCTACGAAGGTAGAAAAAAATAATGGAATGTGATGTTTTTATAAATGTTGAAAATGAACTTCTATCCCCTCCGCTTTCAGGCAATGTGAAATAAACGAACGTTTCGATAACTTCGCGTTGGCAGGCGGCTTGATTAAAGGGGAGCATAAAGGCGATAATTTTCAACTCTTGACTTTCAACTATCCGGTGGACTTATTGTATAAAACGCATTTTTCAGTTCCAAAAGACATTCAAAACAAAACAAATGTTAATCCGCTTTTTTGACCTCAAAAAGGGACTTTTTCCGCTTTTTTGAATGTTTTCCGCCATTACGACCGTCCTCTTTGCCATTACGACCGTGCTAATGTGTAGTGCACTCGGCACCTCGCGAAGATTAGGACGGTCGTAATGGCGATTATGACCGTCCTAAT
>QWCH01001348.1_pt1 | contig 38342 bp, 63 predicted proteins | sample 1972671 | NCBI WGS metagenome assembly QWCH01 (sample SAMN09866713, study PRJNA288562) | Human gut metagenome isolate term3_stool, whole genome shotgun sequencing... | isolation source: gut | host: Homo sapiens | place: USA: California
TGGAGCAGGTTGCGTCCTAAAATCCGAACACGGTACTTTTTCGGAAATGGGCACGCGATATGTCCTCGCGGGAATTTGCGTCAGCCGGTAGGCGTATATAAGTTTAAGGAATCCCGGCTCGTCATCGTAAACGGTGACGGAATTTACCAGCATATCAATAAGCATGGCTTTCTGGGTTTCCAGCGGAACCGCATTTTCTCTTACCGCTTTCAAATAAACCACGACAGATTCCTTTGTGAGCGGAACCACACCACGCTCTTCATCGGATAGTTGGGTAGCCAGCCCCTTTTTCTGGGCTTCCAATTCGGCAAGTCTTTCCACAATAGCGTCCGGCGCAACGGAAGCGCATTCAAGCGCTTTCGTCAGGTTGCGGATTTTATTTTCAATTTCAGAGATTTTTTTGCGTATGACCGGAATCTGCGTATTCTTCTGAATGTCTTCCTCTGACTGCTGGGCGGCTACCTCTGCCACAAATTCGATAATTTCGTCTGTCAGTACGTCCAAAGCGTCCTGAGCTACCACATCTTCCAGCCAGTCCTTCGGGACTGGCTTTTTTTCGCAGCTGTTATGATGTTTGCGGGTCGCGCAGGAGTAATAATTGTACATTTTCCCGGATTTCCCGCGCCCGCACTCACCTGTCATTGGAGCGCCGCAGTGACCGCAGAAAATCTTCCCAGCAAGGAGATACGCTACTTTTGCTTTTCCACGGGCGGGGGCAGCTTCGTTGTCCTTCAAGCGGGATTGAACGGCAATCCACGCATCGTCGGCAATAATTCGCGGGATGATGCCCTCCCGCCGCATTTCCTTGTACTTATATACGCCTATATATTTCTCGTTCCGGAAAATGTTTTTGAAACTGCTTTTGTTGAATTCTGCGCCGCTTGCTGTCCTGTAACCTCTGGCGTTGAAGTCTGCACAGATCGAGGCGGCTGTTTCCCCGTCACCATAGCGGGAAAACGCCTCCTTTACCAAAGGGGCTGTTAGGGGGTCGATAACGTACTTTTTATTTTCAATCTTATATCCCAGTGGGATTTGACCGCCCAAACAATTTCCCTTGATGGCGGATTCCCGCATTCCACGGGTTATTTTTTGGGACAGCTCCAAAGAATAATACTCTGCCATGCCTTCCAGCAGGGCTTCCAGAATCACACCCTCCGGGTTCTTGGAAATGCCCTCTTTCGCAGATTCCACGTTGCAGCCGTTCTTACGGAGCCGCATACGGGCAATGGCACTGTCTTCCCGGTTCCTAGCAAATCTGTCCAGCTTGTAAACCAAAACGGTTTTCCATGACGATCTGGCGCTGTCAGAAAGCATCTGCTGGAACGCTGGACGCTTGTCCATGCTTGCGTGGGCGGAAATCGCCCGGTCAACATAAATGGCGGCGACCCGGTAGCTGTGGTGCTTGCAATAGGCTATCAGCTCCCGGAGTTGCCCTTCGATGGACTGCTCTGTCTGCCGGTCGGAACTGTAGCGCATATACAGGCAGCAGACCGCCTCGCAGTCCGAGGAAAGAACGGAGGGGTTATCCGCAAACTGCTGTCTTTCCTCCGGTGTAAGAGCCGATAGATCAATTGGTATTGTTTGCATCGCGTTTCCTCCTTTTTGCGTTTCGCTTTGTCACAGTTCGGACGATATACAGGCATGTTTCGATAATGGAAAAGGCCGCGACATAAACGATCGGCGCGGCGTGGCCGGACTGGAACAGGCCAAGGTTCGGGTTTCGCATATCCAGAAAGACATATACCATAAGGAAGATGCCGAACAGAACCGCAAGCCCTGCGGCTCCATAAGTCACATGCTTCCAGTTATCCCGGACGGCGGATATTTCTTTATCCATCATGTGGCTGCGCTCTTCCAGCCGGGAGATAGCGTTATCTTTTTCCGAGATAAGTTCTTCCTTGTGTGAAATTTCGGTTTTCAGCCGTTCGATTTCCGCACTCTGGTCTTGCTTCGGCGGGGACAGCTCCATCAGCTCATCCAAGGACAGACCAAGGTCAATGGCAATGGCGGTCACATCATAGATACTGGGGCCTGTCAGGTGCCCAGAGAAAAACTTTTTAACCATGGATTCACTTAGCCCCGTGCTGTCAATAATCTGCTGATTGGTTTTGTGCTGTTCCTCCTTTGCCCATTTCATCTTTGTGGGCAGATTATCACAAATTGTCGATATTTGTTGTATTATTTTCCGTTTTTCCATTTTCTGCTCGCCCTTTCCGAAAAAATCCTACGAATTACGCCGAAAACGACTGAATTACCCGGATGCACCTTTACGTCACCACCGGCTGAACAGTATTATCATACTAGCCAAAGGTAAGGGACACACCATTCCGGCGGCGAGCCCCGTCACCTTGTGGCACGGGTGGCGGGGCAATTCAAAAAATTTTTTGAAAACCCCTAATTAGTCCGTTTTATTGGACAGATAGTATGTTATAACTAGCACGCAAGCCGAACATGCGTCCGAGAATGATAAAAAGTAAAGGAGCGGTAGAAATGACAGCGGACGAAAAGGGCTTTATCAGCGTTTACCGGACATTAACAGATGAAAACAAACGGAGGCTTCTGTGCTTCTTTTCTGATCTGCTGTCCAAACGGCCACCACTTGATAAAACCGCAGATTGTGGTATAATAAGTGATGAAACCAATGAAAAGCCATCTTTGGAGGTGTAAAAAAATGTGCAAACCGGTAACTTCTATGGAAGAAATCATTGAGGCTATCAAGGAGGGGGTCAGGTCTGCGAATTTGCCCATTCGTGATACTGACGAAGAAGTGCCTTTGTTGAAGCAAGAGAAATCTTCACAATTATAGAAATGTCATCCTGTGAAAGAGTGATCCCATCGTTCCAAGATTCACTTGTGAATTTCAAAATGTCCTTTAGAACATCCTCGTTGTGCATAGACGCATACAACATAAATCCGTCATAATCTAATTTCATGCTATTTACCTCCGTTCTGTTTGTCTTTTAGGGAGAGAGCATAGGCGTACAATGCCCCCTTTTCCTCCGTAGATAAAGAGCGGTACATCCGAAGAATATTTTCCTCCCCGATGTCGATAGGCATCGGGGCTTTTTCTGTTTCCAGGGCTTTTTCTTCCCTATTCATAGTATATTTCTCAAACTCAGTCCTATTAAAAATAGCTGCTCTTTGCGAATTGACTACGTTGTAGATGTCAGATACAGGTATTCCAAAGAAATCTGCTATTCTCATGATTTGTGAATCCCTCGGTACTGAGCCGTTTTTCCAGCCAGACACAGAAGACTTTGAAAGCCCAATTTGTTGCGCAGCTTTTGAAGGGCTTATCTTCGCCCTATTGCAAAGCTCGACAAAGTAATTGTAAAACATCTCCTAAAAACGCCTCCTGTAATTGTGCATATCGGCAAAAATGAACGAATTGTACTTTTCGTATTGACAAACTGAACCTTTTGAACTATACTAACGTCATGAACACCGATTCCAAAAAGGGTGCAGAAAATCACGGGGTATGAAATCCGAGTTTTCGGAAATTCAAACTCCGGCGAGTAGCGGATGGTTTATTGTTTCGGCAAATTCAGTATACCATGCGCTACTCAGATTTTCAAGTCTTTTGTGGAAAAAATGTTCAAAGAAATTGACTGCGGCGGAAAGAAAAATTCACCCGTGGTTTGGTCACGAGTGAATTTTCCCCAAATTTATTTGCCGAAATGCGCTGCGTTGGAAGCCCGTATTCCTAAACGGCGAGAAACCCTAGATTCCCGCTTTACTTTCAACAGCAGACCAAACCTGCGTCCTTGACGCACCGTTTCACTTTGGCAGTTTCGGTTCTGCCCCTCGCCCTAACGCATCACGCCACCTTCGTGGTTCGGTACTGGCGGTAACAAAAGTTTGTTGGACATAAAGTACCTCCTCACTCTTTATTTGCCGCAACGGGCTATGGGCATTATAGCGAACCTTTCCGCCGCAGTCAACCAAACAAACATTTTTTTACTTAAGGAGGAGGGACAAATGGATGGCAAAACTGAACCTCCCGCAGTCTTACGGGGAGCGGGAGAAACTGGCAAAGTATATCCGGCAGACGCTGAACACCTACAATCTTCGGAACAACTGGCTGATTCAGCAGCTTCGGAACGAGGGCTTCATCATCTCCGCGACATCCCTGTGCGACGCGCTGGCAGTTCGGTGCATGACACCGAAGACGGACGAGTTTCTGGCCAGAGCGGAGCAGATTTGCAAGCTGTACGAGCAGAGCTGCTTCGGTCAAACGCGATCCGGGAGCTTGGGAAACGGGTCAGAGCGTTCATGAAAGAGCAGCCGGACATCTACGAGCGGATTTACCGCGAGACATACGGCAGAGCGCCGAATTTTTGAAAGGAGTTATTTATGGCATACAAAGTGGGGGATAAGGTGCGGATTGTGAGTGAGCGGCCTGATTCCAAAAATTATGTTGACGAAATGGTACGATTTCTCGGAAAAGAAATCACAATTAGCAAGGTGTGTAAAGAATTCGGCACCGCCTACTACTACAGTGATGATGCAAAGCCGAAGGACCCGATTCAGAAGTATTTCTGCAAGTGTTTTGACGTTCCTGGCTGCTTTTTCATGGATGAATGGATTTCCGGCCTTGCGGAGCCTGAGCGGGAACCCTGCACCGTGGAACTCCGCTTTGACGGGATGATTACCACGGCCACGCTGAAACGTGGCGGGCGGGACGTGAAGACCGCAGAAGTCCGGTGCAATCCGAAGGATACCTACAGCAGAGCGGAGGGCGCAAGGGTCGCCGTTGAGCGGCTGTTTGAGAAGAAGCGCAAGGAGGATAAGCCCAAAGAGAGCAAGCGTGAACAGGGCAAGCCCAAGGTTGGAGACAAGTTTGTGGTTGTACAGAAACGCTATATCCCGCATCATGGCTTTGCAATAGGGGATATTGTTACGCTGGAAGCAATAGGCACCGTGAATAATATCTATTGTCTCGGGAAGCTATCTCAGTATGTGGATGCCGGGGATTTGAAGCCTTACAAGGAGAAATCCAAATGACGCCGAACGAGGTTGCCCAGCTTCGCACCATGGCGGAGATGAACCGCCGCCTGCGCCGGGAAAATGACCGGCTGCGGGAATCCCTTTTGATGGAATCGAAGGAAAGCAAGGCGTTCGACAACGAAAATGTGGAGCTTTTCGACGTAGTACACAAAAACCACGACAGGAGGTGAACGATATGGCAAGCAGAAGCAAGCCAGTGGATGCCCGGTGGGAGCCGGTGCCGGAGAACCGGAAGCCGTTCAATATCAGGGAATGCGTTTTCCGTGTTTGCCCCTATGCGGGGCTGAATCTGGTGCTTTTCTGGTGGCAGCAAGCCGATTTGCTGGCAGACAAGGCGGCAGTCCCGGCCATGTGGGTATGCGCTATCCTGATGGGTGCCGGTATCGGGCGTTGCATCAGAGGGCGATAAAAAGCCGCCCCCGATGTTACAGCACCGGGGACGGCAAGCGATATAAAAAACCTCTACCATTTACAGTATATCAAACTGAGAAAGGAAAGTCAATGGACGTTTTTGACAGCATGGAGCCGTGGCGGCAGGCTGAACAGTTGGCGGCGGATGCCGACTCCCGGGAAGCGGTACTCCCGAAGTGTGCCAGGTGCGGATGTCCCATCACAGACAGCAAACTGGTATATATCCCAGCGCATGATGAGTTCTACTGCCTGGATTGCATCGATTCCATGACGGAGTTCAACGAGGAAGCGGAGGTGGAGGAATAATGGAGGACGGAGTCATCATCAGCGAATCGGGAAGATTCGAGGATATCTACATTAGGCCGTACAATCGAGTCAATGTTCCGGCTGTCAGTTTCTCGAATGGTAAGAGGCGCACTGCCTACATTAACGCCCTTGCTACAAAGTTTTGGAACGGTGAAAACACTGTTGGGATAAAAGTAAGCAAGAACTACGTCGTTTTTATTCCGCAAAAAATTGGTAGAACATTAAAAATCAACAAAGTTGGTGGGGGCTTTTATATCAGCATAGGTAGCTTAGGCGGAATTGTTCCCCCCGGGACAAGCTACCGGGCATATCCGTACAAAGGCGGTATCGCTATAAAACGGTTTGAGCCGTTGCAGGAGGATGAAGGATGATACGGAAAATTCCAACCGCGACCATGAGCAAAGAGGAATGGACAGCGCTACGCTCTACCACCATTGGTGGTTCGGATGCCGCCGCCATTCTGGGTCTGAACCCCTACAAGTCACCGTATGCCCTGTGGGCAGAGAAAACCGGAAAGGTCGTACCGGAGGATATTTCCCGGAAAGAGGCGGTACGTCTCGGTACGGACTTGGAGGAATACGTAGCAAAGCGATTCACCGAAGCTACCGGGAAAAAGGTGCGCCGGGAGAACTACACCGTATTCCGGGACGATATGCCCTACGCCCACGCCAACTACGACCGACTGGTCATTGGGGAACGGGCAGGATTAGAGATCAAGACCACGAACGCGCTCCACTTGAGCAAATTCAAGAACGGCGAGTTCCCGGCTACTTACTACGCGCAGTGCTGCCATTACTTGCTTGTGTCCGGCCTTGATCGCTGGTATCTGGCGGTTCTGGTTCTGGGCATCGACTTCAAGGTGTTCGTCATCGAACGGGATGAGGCAGAGCTGGAAGCCCTGAAAGAGGCGGAGGAAAGCTTCTGGGATAACGTCCAGAGCGAAACGCCCCCGGCTATTGACGGCATGGATTCCACCATTGACGCCCTGAACGCAGAGTTTCCGGCCAGCGACCCGGACACCGAAATGGATTTGACCAGCTGTGCCGTTGATCTGGCGATCATGGACGAATGCGGCCAGCAGATCAAGGCGCTGGAAGAAAAGAAAGCCGCCGCTCAAGCGCGTATTATGGAAGCCATGGGAGCAGCGGAGCGGGGCGGATACGGGAGCTACAGCGTCACATGGAAGACGCAGAAGCGCTCCACATTCGATAGAAAGAAGTGGGAGAAAGACAACGGCGAAATCCCACAGAACTATTTCAAATCTACGGAAAGCAGAACTTTCCGGTTCAAAAAGGAGAATATTTAATGGCAAACGTGATTCAGAATGCCGCCGCTTCTACTCAGGCGGTAGCGAAAAAGAAAAATCCCAGCAGCATTCAGGACTATATCGAGGTGATGAAGCCAGCCATTCAGGCGGCGCTGCCCTCCGTAATGACCCCGGAGCGGTTCAGCCGCATTACCCTGTCTGCCCTGTCCGCAAACCCGAAGCTGAAAGAGTGTACCCCCCAGTCCTTCCTTGGCGCTATGATGACCGCCGCCCAGCTTGGCTTGGAACCCAATACCCCTCTTGGGCAGGCTTATCTGATTCCCTTCCGCAATCACGGCCAGATGGAGTGCCAATTCCAGCTTGGCTATAAGGGTCTTATCGACTTGGCCTACCGTTCCGGGGAGGTTTCCATCATTCAAGCGCACACCGTATACGAAAACGACGAGTTTGAATATGCCCTTGGCCTCGACCCGAAGCTGCGGCATGTCCCCGCCAAGAGCAACCGGGGCAAACCTATTGCCTACTATGCCATGTTCAAGACGAAGGACGGCGGCTACGGATTTCAGGTTATGAGCATCGAGGAAGTTACCGAGCACGCGAGAAAGTTCTCTAAGAGCTTCGGGAATGGCCCATGGCAGACCAATTTTGACGAGATGGCAAAGAAAACCGTTCTGAAAAAGGTGCTGAAATACGCCCCGCTGAAATCCGACTTTGTGCGCGGTATGTCTCAGGACGGCACCACAAAGACGGAGATTTCCTCCGACATGGCAGATATCCCGGACATGACTGAGTACATCGACGTTGACCAGGCCACCGGCGAGGTGATTTCTCAGGAGGCAGACAATGCTTAATCAGATTGCAATCCAAGGCCGCCTCGTCCGTGACCCGGAGCTGCGAAGAACCGCCTCCGGCAAAGCTGTAACCAGCTTCACACTGGCCTGTGCCCGGGATTTCAAGAATCAGCAGACCGGCGAGAAGGAGGTTGACTTCATTGAATGCGTCGCATGGGGCGGCACCGCCGAAATGGTGGAGAAGTACTTCCACAAAGGCCAGATGGCCATAGCAACCGGCAGATTACAGTTGCGGGACTGGACGGACAAGAACGGCCAGAAGCGCCGCACGGCGGAGATTCTGATAAACATCGTCTATTACTACGGTAGCAAGGAAAGCGGCGCTCAGCCCAACTCTGGGGCTGACAGCGGATACAGCGTACCGGCGTATCAGGCTCCTGCCACTGCGGCGAACTTCCCATTGCTGGAAGACGACGACGCGCAATTGCCGTTCTAGGCCGGAAAAAGCAATCTTTCCCCAAAAAGATTGCACCTATACTTACAACATTTTTACAACCTTTGCGGTGGGAGGTGAAACCGCCAACTCCAAAGGAAGGAGCGAAAACGTGACGATTGAATTTACGATTCCCGGCGTTCCGCAAGGGAAGGAGCGCCCCCGCTTTACCCAGAACGGTGCGACATACACCCCAAAGAAAACGAAGGACTATGAAAAGCTGGTGGCATGGGCATACCAGTGCGAAGCCCACGGGGCAAAGTTCACCGGCACTATCCGGGTTGACATTGCGGCAATCTACCCCGTTCCCCATTCGTGGAGCAAGCGCAAGCAGGCCGAAGCGATTGACAATCAGATTCTACCAATGGTGAAGCCCGACTGGGACAACATAGGCAAGATCGTGTGTGATGCCCTGAACGGGATCGCCTACAAGGATGATGCAGCTATCACAGACGCCACAGTCTGCAAGAGGTACGGCACCCGCCCATGCGTGGCGGTTCGCCTCACCGGAGAGGAGGTACCCCGTGACACAGTGTGAGCGTATCCTGCGGCATTTGCAAGACTATGGGAGTATCACCCAGGCCGAGGCTGTTACCGAGTACGGCTGTTACCGGCTTGGCGCAAGGATCTGGGATTTGAAAGCTCAGGGCGTTCCCATCAAGAGCGAAACCGTCACCGGGAAAAACCGGTACGGGGAGCGGACGTGCTTTGCACGGTACTCCATCATTAAAGAGGATTAGATAATGGCGATTGAATATTTCTGCGCTTATCACAGTTATCTGGACAGTATGGAGGAACTGAATGACACGGAGAGGGGGAGGCTTTTCACGGCTTGCCTAATATACAGCAAGACGGGCGAAGCACCGCAACTCCGTGGTAATGAAAGATTCGTATTTCCAACTTTGAAAGCACAGATAGACCGAGATAAGGCAACATACGACAGCCGGTGTAAGAAAAACTCCGATAACATCCGAAAACGATGGAATACGGACGTATACGACGGCGAACAACCGTGTACGAATGATACCAAGACAAAGGAAAAGGAAAAGACAAAGACAAAGGAAAAGGCAAAGGATAATTATATACCACCTTCGGTGGTTTGCGGCGAGCTGCCGAGCAGCCCCCCGCCTGCGGCGGTGCTTCCGCTGGTTGACGGCACGGATTTTGAGATTTCCGTGGAGATGGTTGCCGAGTTGTCCGGCCTGTATCCCGCCGTGGATGTAGCTCAGCAGTTGCGGAGTATGCGTGGCTGGCTTCTGGCAAATCCCAAAAACAGGAAAACAAAAGCCGGGATCATGCGCTTTGTCAACTCATGGCTCTCCCGGGAACAGAATTCGGCTAGACCTGCGGCAAACCAGAAGCCGGGCGGCTATACCAGCGGCGTTGACCGTCTGGCGGAGATGTACAGGGAGGAATTTGGGAATGGATAAACAGGAAGCGTACCAGATTCTCACGCTTTTACAGGCAAATTATCCCGATTCTTTCCGGGGAATGTCCAAAGAGGCGGCAAATGTGAAAGTCAATCTTTGGGCAGATATGTTCTCCGAAGAGCCATTTGAGGCCGTTGCCGCCGCTGCAAAAGCATACATAGCGACGGATACCGGCGGCTTTATGCCAACCATCGGGAAGCTGAAAGATATGCTCCATCGGATGCAGTCGCCCCAGCAGATGACACAGATGGAGGCATGGGGGTTGGTTGCAGGTGCACTGAGAAACAGCGTATACGGCGCGGATGACGAGTTCCGGAAGCTGCCTCCGGCGGTACAGCGGACGGTGGGAAGCCCCGCCCAGCTCAAGGAATGGGCGCTGATGGACGCAGAAACGGTGCAGTCGGTTGTTGCATCGAATTTCCAGAGATCGTTCCAAGTGTGCCAGAAGCGGGAGGACGATTACCAGAAGCTTCCCGGAGCGGTGAAGCACTTTATCGCCGAGCTGGCCGGGAAGATGGAATTCGAAAAGCTACCGGGAGGCGGTGGAGCATGAAAAATGAAGTCAGCGGGGAAAAGGAACGCCCCGGCCAGTACATCGATTCGTCAAGCCCCTTTTGCAGAAACTGCACGCGGGACGATTGCCCCACCAACGGGGACGGCTGCAAGGCATGGGAAACGTATTTCATCGATAACTGGAACAAAAACATCATGAAATCAATTGGGAACCACAAAAAACAACGCCAATTTTTCCGGTACGAACACCCGGATTTGGTGAGAGAGGGAATCATTTATGAAAAATGAGTACAAAAGCAGAGTGTACACAGATCGTCCGGCCTATGCGGACTTTGACGCGCCTGCCAAGTTTCAGGCCATTCAGAGCATTGTTGCAAGGCACCTGAAGCAACATCCCAACGCCATATGCAGCTACTCCGGTGGTGCGGATAGCGATATTCTGATCGATGTGATCGAGCGGGCAAGGAATATTTTCGGATTGCCGCCGGTGAAATACGTTTTCTTCAATACCGGCCTTGAAATGAAGGCCACGAAAGATCACGTCAAGGCCACGGCTGAGAAATATGGCGTGGAGATCGAGACAGTACGCCCGAAAACGAATATTGTCATGGCTTCCCGGAAATATGGCATTCCGTTCGTTTCCAAGATCATGTCCGCCGGGCTTTCTGAGTGGCAGAAAAAGGACGTTCCCCTCTCCGTTGCTCAGGAGTACGACCAGGCGGAGGACAAGGAGGCAAAGCGGGCTGAGCTGAAGGAACGGTACCCGAAGTGTGAAAGCGTTCTGAATTTCCTCTGCTGCTGCAATTCCAAGGGAGAGCCAAGGCCGAATATTCAGCTGGTAATCAATTCCAGCAAGTACATGCGGGATTTCATCGGGGAGTATCCACCGGATTTCAAGGTTTCCGCTGACTGCTGCACATACTGCAAGAAAAATGTTGCACATCAAATCCAGAAGGGCTTCGACATGGTAATCACTGGTGAGCGCCGGGACGAGGGTGGTATGCGTTCCGTTCCCCGGAAGGACAACACCTCCCTTTGCTTCACGGAAACCAGCTCTGGGCAGTATCGGCTTCGCCCACTGTACTATGTTTCGGATGCAGATAAGGCCTGGTACAAGGAGTATTACGGTCTCCGGTACTCGGATGCATATGAGGTCTACGGGCTTACCCGTACCGGCTGCTGCGGCTGCCCGATTTCCTACAAGGCCATTGCGGATTTGGAGCTGATACGGCCATATGAGCCGAACTTGGTAAAAGCTGCGTGGAACATCTTCGGGAAATCCTACGAGTACCGGCAGAAATACAACGCTTACAAGGCCGAGCGGATGGCGCGGGAAAAGGCCGAGAAAAAGAAAGCGGAACAGGAAACGGTACAGGGTATGAGCTTTTTTGATTCGGAGGATTTTCAATGAGCAAAGCGAAAATGTACGGCTGTCTCAGGCCGGTGAAGCGGAATTGCACCCCACCCCGGTGGGGGAAAGCACCTCGGGGGAATAAAGGAAAACAGAAAGGAAATGGGAAATGAGCAACGTTGTAGAACAGCTTATGCCAAACCCAGTAAACCACAAGCATGGAGAAAATGGGTGCTGCAAAAACCCAAGGGCATGGGAAATGGAAATGATGCACCAGGTATGGGCCGCTGGTCTTCATGATGCGGCCAATTGTTTTCAGGATGCGCTTGAAGTAAAGTGGGAGATTGAATCTCAGCGAAAAGTGAAGCCGAAAACAAACAGTGACAGAATCCGAGCTATGACGGATGAGGAGCTGGCGGAGTACCTTGGAAATATCCATTATTGCCCAGCGCCTTATCCTACCTGCGATCCCACGAAAGAGTGCAAGGAATGCTGGCTGAAATGGCTACGCTCCCCGGTGGAGGAAAGCGAGAAATGAAAGTTCTGATAGCCTGCGAGGAATCGCAAACCGTGTGCAAGGCGTTCCGGGCACGGGGGCATGAGGCGGGACAGTGGGGATAACACAAGCCCGGGGCAACCCGGGCGGGAAGGAGATAACATGAATATGCAGGAAATGATTTATCAGGAAAACAGGATTCCACCGGTACGGCTGGCGGATGGAGTTTATCGTGGCGTACCTTTTTACGTCCTGAGCTTAGGCACGCACCCCTGCGCTTACGTTAACATTGCGCCGCTGGGATTACACGCGATCAATGAGCGTGATATTGATTGCCATGGAGGTATTACATATCACCGCGACTATCTGGCAACGGTTGACCACGAAGGAAATTTCTTGGGGTGGGATTACGCACATTGTATGGACTATTCCGGAAGCCTCCCATTCCTGGATTTCGGCAACAGTAAGAGGTGGACAACCGCAGAGATGGTAGCCGAATGTGTGGCTGTGATTGACCAGATTTTAGGGATGAGGAGATAACGATGGAAGAAATCGAATTGAAGCCATGCCCGTTTTGTGGGGGTAAAGTTAGCCTTGTTCTGTGCGATGACGAAGGAAATCTGCATGATGAGGCATATAGAGAACATCCCTATAGTGGGCTTGGCTTCATGCTTCACCACGCTCACGAGGAAAACCCGGAATGCCCGATTGCAAGCTATGAGTGCGATGGCGGGATTTTGGGACGTGTGTATATTTACGACACGGAAGAACAAGCTGCTGAAGCATGGAACCGGAGGGCTGACCATGAGTAAATCGGTACTTATCAGCATCCGCCCGGAGTGGGTGGAGAAGATTGCCAACGAGATAAAGACCGTCGAGGTTCGCAAGACAAAGCCACATTTGGACACGCCTTTCAAGTGCTATATATACTGCACAAACACAAGGCCGTTCCTTGTGTGGGGTGATGTTTTCCGGGGCGATTGGTTTACGGAGCTTACCCACCTTTCGGGGTATGGCAGAGCAGAAGCAGATAGAACCTGGGGCGTTTTCAACGGGCATGTTGCCGGGGAATTTGTATGCGACCGGGTTGAAACCATCAAGGCGGCAACAGAACCGTATGGAATCTACGATGTGGACGATGACTTTGTGGCGCAGACCAGACTTGTGGACGGTGCTTTGTGGGACTACGGAAAAGGTGCAACACTGTACGGCTGGCACATTTCCAAGCTGGAAATCTACGATGTTCCGCTGGAGCTTACGGCATTACGGAAGCCAGAGCTTCCCACGGGGCTGCGGTATGAAGATGATGCAATCAAGCGCCCGCCCCAGAGCTGGTGTTATGTGGAGGATCTGGCATGAAAGCATGGAAAGTTCGAGATCCAAATGAGTGGACAGCAACCATCGTCTTTGCGGAAACAGCCGGAAAAGCAAGATCCTTGGCAATGCACACAGACTGTTGCGAGGACATGGATTTTTGCGCCATTGAGGTAAGACGGGCACCGGCTGCTGACATGTGTCATAGAGCAGGAAAATGGGAAATGGACTGGTATGATTCCGACGACAGGCTTGTGATGGTGCGGGACTTGGGATTTACCTGCGAATACAAAGAACCGGAAGAATGCGCATGGTGCCCAGCTAAGGAATACTGCGATTTGTATAACGAGGAGGACTGAACATGAGTGATTACATCAGCCGGGAGGCAATTAAAGACACCATGCTGCGATATGGTTTTAAGGCTCCGGATATGACCGTTACCGAGTTTGTAGAAGACGAGTTGCCCGCCGCCGATGTGGAGCCGGTGCGGCATGGGCGGTGGATTTATTCAAAAAAACATCTTTGGTACAAGAACAAAAATGGTGAAATTGATATGTGGCGGTTAGATATTGGGTTTCACAATGGGCCGGAATGCCAGGTTTGCCACGCTTCGTTTTGCGAATATTGCACGCCGAATTTTGATGACGAAGAATGCGATGTTGGGCATTATTACTGCTCCGAGTGCAAGGCCGCACAGCTTGATAATCACAACACCTACTGCCCCAACTGCGGCGCAAAAATGGATTTGGAGGACGAAACAAATGACGATTGACCGAGCGATTGAAATTCTTGACCCGGAACACCGGGAGCATTACGAAAGTATAGACCCCGTGAATGAGGCTTGTCGAATGGGCATGGAGGCGTTGAAGCGGACAAGATGGATTCCGTGCAGTGAGAGGCTGCCGGAGAAGAACGTTTCGGTTTTGGGCTGGTACAAAGATAACCCCTTTGCAAGATACTGCCCGGAAATCGTTTCGTGGAATGGGAAGGCTGGGTGTTTGTGTATGCGCAACGGTATGTAACCGATGTAACCCACTGGATGCCGCTTCCAGAATTGCCGAAGGAGGAAAACGATGAAACGATTGACGGTTGAACACTGGCAAAATCTTGATCCGTGGGAATGCTGCGGGCAGGATAACTACTGCATGCGCCCTAACAATAAGCCGGGTGGGTGCCGAAATGGCTGCATAGTGCCAGAACTCTATACTCGCCTTGCACAGTATGAGGATACAGGGCTTTCACCAATGGGAATGCACCTACTCCCATCGGCGCCGAAGGAAGGAGGCGCAGAGAAATGAGCTATGATCTGAGAATCGCCGTTAAGGTGGACGGATGCGACAAGTTTGCTGAAATCGCTGAGCCGGAATACAGCAGCCCCACGTATAATCTCGGCAAGATGTTCCGGGCCTGCACCGGGTGGGATTACAAGCAGGGAGAATATTACAGGTGCTCCGAGGTGATCGGGAATATCGAGAAAGGCGTTAAAGAGCTGCGGGCAAACAAGGCGCAATACAAGCAGTACGAGCCGGAAAATGGCTGGGGAACGGTTGCCAGCGCAGTGGTTGCACTCGAAAATCTGCGGAATTGCATTTACGAGCAGGCAGAGGAAATTCCGCTGGATTGCCTGTATGTGGCATGGTAGGAGGCGCGGGGAATGAGTGAAAGACAAGAACACCGTCAGCGCCTTAACGCTAGAATTGCTTACGCCGCCGCTATTGAGCGGTGGGCGAAGAATCAGCCGTCACGCATTCGGTTCTTTGCCGTCAGACGCTGGCTGAAAGAGATGCCGAGGAAGGAGAATTTTTATGAGGCTGATTGATGCTGACGAACTCAAGGGAAAGGCGTTTGCTGACCCTGACGATGGCGAATATTTTGTTTATTGCCAGGATATTGACGAGGCTCCAACCGTGGATGCCGTCCCTGTAGTCCGGTGCCGAGAATGCGAGAACTGGAAACCGTATGGGAGCAAGGCTGCCCGCAAGCTTGGCGACCCATTGGAACGGTATGGCGGGTGCGAGATTTGGAACGGAGGGCATTTAGAAAGCGATTTTTGCAGCTATGGGGAGCGAAAGGTGGATGAAAATGGAAGAACTTAACGGCTACACTCCACCTGCCAGCTTGAATTTAAGCGACTTCCAGGATGCTATCGGAGATGCCGTAGTACAGGCTATTATAAAAATTGGTATCCGGGTGAATCGGGAAGAACTTCTGAAAGCCCTGAAATATGACAGAGGGCAGTACAAGGCGGGGTATGATGCAGGCTTCGCAGATGGGTTCATTGAAACGCTCCATACCGTCCGCTGCCGGGACTGCGGGCATCTTGTTAACGCGGCGGTTAACGCTAACGGTTTTCTCATCTGCGGCGTCAGCGATATGGAGGTTGCCCCGGAAGATTTTTGCAGTCATGGAGAAAGGAGAAAATCGAATGAAAATCACACTTGATATTCCCGATGGTATGCGGTGCGCCTACCTCTGCGGGGTCGTGGACGATCTGGACGGGTATCTGAAAATGTCATGCTATATGATGGAAAGCAACGATCTGCACAATGGGGCAGAAATCAAACTGCCACGGGAGGCCAAGCCGGATGAAAAGTGATATCACGTTTATGGACTGCTGGCACTTTATCGCCCCGCTGATTCCGGTGGACACTGACTACACAATGGATATTTACGTCATGGTGTTTAACGCCCTGAAAGAAGCGGAGAAAAAGCGGATTGCTGAAAAGAAAAAGAGGAGGCAAACTACATTGCCGATATCGTAAGAATTAGCAGTAGGAAAAATAAGGAATTGGAGGTACATGAATAATGGCAGAACAGGATTTCAAATTTGATGATGCGTTGCTTATGAAGACTGCACGCGAGATGCTTGCAAAAAAATTGACCGAAACAGTGAAAGAGGTCGCCAAGTCCGGGGAATGGGAGATTCCCACAGTAGAGCAGGAGGAATCTGACCCGGAAAAGATTCTCCGGAGGATGTTTGCAAAATACGCCTACGGCAACGTCCCGGAGTGGTTCGCTTCTGCGGTATCTGCGACGTCCTATGTGCTGTCTGTTGATAAGGGAAAGGGGATTGAGTGTATTTCCGTCTTGCACACGGCAGCGGAACGGGCACCGGCTGAAATTCGGATGACGGCGCAGACAAAGTTGCTTATGATATGCCAAGAAACCGGGATGCTCGGCGGGATCGGGAGCCTGCCTGTTCTCTATGGGCAACATGGAGTATAAGGATAGCAGGAAGTATTGCGTCGGGTGCCGGTATTTCTTCGGATACTACGAGGGTAGCCGGTGCTGCAATTACATATTCGTCCGCGGGGGAAAGCGGCCTTGCCCGCCTGGGAAGGATTGTACAGAAAGGAGGGAGAAAACGAAAAACAGGAGACGGAATTTAATATTATAGCTTTATCCCCGTATAGTATATATAAATATAATCTTATATCTTGTGTGTATTGTGTATATCTATACATGGAATTTAATAAGATATGCAAGGAGGAACGGAATGAACTGGAAGTATGAGGCCATTGAGAAGCTCAAGGAATACAGTGCAAAAAAGCAATCCCTGAAAAGCATTCCCGAGGAAATGGCGCGGCTGGAATCCGCTATGCAGAGTATCCGAAGTGCCACGGCTGACGGTACGCCGGTAAGCGGCGGTGGTTCCGGCCGGGAAGATATGATGCTGTCGAATATCGTTCACCGCGAGGAATTGGCGCGGTCGCTGGAACAGGCGAGAAAATGGGTGTCGCTTGTGGATTCCGGGCTTGACGTCCTCACAGACGATGAGCGGAAGGTGCTGGATAGATTCTACATAAAGCCCGCGAGGGGGAATGTGGACAGGTTGTGCGAAGAATTTGGGATTGAAAAATCTCAGGTTTATGCGCGAAAGGATTCGGCGCTTCACCATTTTACAATTTGCCTGTACGGATGCACAGAAATTTGAAAAACCGGAAAAAAACCGGAAGATTTTCCAGTTTGAATGTGCTATACTGGTAAAAAAGAAAAAGCGCAAGAGGCTTGGGGCTGTTCCTGAGCCTCTTTTTGCATGGCGCGGTAGAAAACGAGTTGGGTTCACTCTCCCCAACAGAAGGCCGTTTGAATCGGCCTCGCGCCATATATATCGCCGATGGCCTCCCACCGGCGACGAAACCCGGAAACGGGCAAAGCGGTTCCCCGGCACCGTAAGCCGGAGGGATGCGGGGAAGTAGCAAGGCCGGAGAGCAGCCTTGTGATAAGAGGGAAGAATGCCGGTTCAACTCCGGCCTTTCCCGCTATTTTTACTATTTTGTATGAGAGGTGGTGCTATGGCTGCAAGGATTACAGATCGGAAGAAAAAGAAAATAATCGCCGACTGGATAGAAATGCAGTCGTACAGCGCCGTTGCAAAAAAGCACGGCGTAACTCACCAGACTGTGAAAAGGATTGTCAGCGCTTCACCGGATATCGCCCAAAAAGTGCAGCAAAAAAAAGAAGAGAATACCGCCGATATGATGGCATACATGGAATCACAAAAAGCGGCGATGCAAGAAGCAATCACTCTGCATCTGAAAGCGCTCACTGACCCCGAAAAGATTTCGGCCGCAACATTAAGCCAGATTGCAACATCTTTTGGGATTATTGTCGATAAGGCAACAAGAAACACGGCAAGCGGCAATGATAGTCTCAATAAGTTGGATGGGCTAATTAAGGAGTTTAGAGATGCTATTAAGCCCGAAACAGATTGAATTCGCAAGGTACGGTAATCACCGATGGAATTTCAAGGGCGGCGCGACCAGAAGCGGGAAAACATATCTTGATTTCAAATGGATTATTCCCATGCGGATTCGAGAACGAGCCGGGAAAGATGGGCTTTCCGTTATTTTGGGCGTTACAAAATCCACAATAGAGCGAAATGTGCTAGAACCTATGCGAAATCTGTACGGAGATAAACTTGTTGGGGCGATTTCCAGCGATAATACAGCGTGGATTTTTGGTGAGAAGTGTTATTGCCTTGGTGCGGAAAAAGTGTCTCAGGTATCGAAGATTCGCGGGGCGTCTATCAAGTATTGCTACGGCGACGAGGTCGCGGACTGGTCGGAGGAAGTTTTTGCCCTCCTGAAAAGCCGGCTTGATAAGGAGTATTCCTGCTTCGATGGCACATACAATCCACAGTATCCCAACCACTGGCTAAAGAGATTCCTTGATAGTGATGCCGATATTTTCAGCCAAGAATACACAATAGACGATAATCCATTTTTACCCCCCGCTTTTGTTGAAAATCTGAAAAAAGAATATGCTGGAACGGTGTTCTATGATAGGTACATTCTGGGAAAATGGACGCTGGCAGAGGGACTTATTTATCCCATGTTTAACGATAGTTGCATTGTGGACGAGTTGCCAGAAACCGGGGAATATTACATTTCCTGCGACTATGGCACGTTAAATCCGTTCTCGGCGGGGTTGTGGTGTGTAAATCACGGGCGTGCCGTTCGCGTGGCTGAGTATTACTATTCCGGCAGGGACAAGCAATACCAGCTCACGGACGAGGAATATTACGCAGATGTTGAGAAACTGGCCGGTGGGAGAAGCATACGACACATCATTGTTGATCCGTCAGCGGCATCTTTCATTGCGTGCATAAAAAAACATGGCCGTTTCTCGGTTCGCAAGGCGAAAAACGATGTAATGTACGGAATTCGGCTCACTTCTGCAATGCTGCGTGCCGGGGCTATTAAGATTGGCTCTGATTGCGGTGACGCAATTCGGGAATTTGGCCTTTATCGTTGGGACGAGGATTCCAACGAGGATAAGCCGATCAAAGAAAATGACCATGCGATGGACGATATTCGTTACTTCTGCGCGACTGTGTTACGCAGAAACCGGGAGACGCGGGAAATCGTTGGGAGAATTTGTGATGGGAATGATTAAAAAATGGCTTGTCGATCGTGCGCCTATCTGGGCGAAAGCGTCGTTGCAAGCCGATATCAGGACGCTTGAAGCGGAAAATCGGCGGCTTCGGGCGGAAGTGGATACTTTGAACGCCTATATACAGGGATTGCAGTACGCCACGCGTGCGCTGCGGCGCATCACGATCAACGCAGGAGGAGAAAAGCGTGATTTATCCGAACAGTGATTATGAAATGGCGTTTCGCGCCGTTGACATGACGTCTCCGGAAATGAAAAAGGCCATCCAGAGGTGGCAGAATCTGTATTATGAGAAGGCCGCGACCCCGGATTATGACCCGTGCCAGCGGATTCCATATACCATCGTCCGTAAACTGACAAAGACGGCATTTTCGGAGTATTCGGCATCCAGCAAAGACGCGTTTGTTTCCGAAATCCTCGATGCGGCAGACGCGAAAAAGAAAAGCGCCATGCAAAAAGCCCTGATCGGCGGAGAAAGCGGCTTAAAGCCTATCCCGACGGGCAGCGGTTTCCGCTTCGCAGTTGTGAGCAGACCGAACATTCTGGTATTCGGCCGGGACGGGGACGGGAATATGACCGACATCGGCATGGCAGAACGCAGCATCCGTGACAGATTCTATTACGCACTGTTGGAACGGCGCACGGTGGACGATAGCGGGTATCTGACCATTACCAACAGACTGTATCGGTCGAACGACCAGAACAGCTTGGGGCAGGCTGTTGCGCTCACAGAGCTGCCACAGTATGCGGAACTCGCAGAAGAATACACGTTCCCTGAGCCGCTGGGAAGCGTCGGCGTTGCATGGCTGAAAACGCCGATTGACAACAGTGTGGACGGTAGCCCCGACGGCGTATCCGTTTATGACGCGGCTGTTGGCCTGATTGAAAATATCAACCGGAACGAGGCGCAGATCAACGGAGAGTTCGAGCGTGGGAAAAGCCGGATTATTGCCAGTGCAGATATGCTGGAGGTTGACGAGGTCGGCGGGCGGAAAAACCTGTCCGCAAGCGTATTTACCGCAGTGGATGAATCCCCTGACGATATAGGTATCACTATTTTCTCCCCGGCGCTGCGGGAACAGTCGTACCTTGCCAGAAAAACGGAATATCTCCGGAATGTGGAGAACGTGATAGGCTTAAAGCGCGGGCTGCTGTCCGAGGTGGAGGCCGCAGAAAGAACGGCTACCGAGGTAACGTCCTCTGAGGGCGACTACAACCTGACGATTATCGACTTCCAGCAGATGTGGGAAAGCGCACTGCGAGAGGCCGTCAGGCTGTGCGGCGTTCTGGGGCGGATGTACCGCGTACCCGGTGCCCACGACGTGGAAGATGATTCCATTGTCGTGGATTGGGGCAACGGCGTTCTGTTCGACGAGGAAAAGACCTGGGCTGACTACAAGGACATGGTCGCGGCGGGGCTGCTGAAACCTGAGATTGCACTCGGGTGGAAATTCAACATGCCCCGGGACACGGAAGCCCAGTTAGCGAAAATTCGGAAGAAGTACATGCCGATAGAATATAGTAACGGAGGGGAGGAATAAGCATGGGAGGTAGAGGAAGCGCCGGCGGCGGACTTGATGCAGGACAGGCCGGGCGTGGGATGAGCCTTTCACGGTTCTTGGCACGGCAAGATATTGTCAGGGCAAATGCAGCATCCGTAACGGATATGGGCGATATTATCAAGCGCACATTTGAACGCGACGCTGCTGAAATCAACGGGCTTAATCTGTCGGATGCCGAAAAGAAGGCTGCAGTAAAACAGATGGCGTCGCTTGCAACAACCGCACTTAAAACGGCGGCGGGAGCGGTCAACCCATATGCAAGTGGCCCTGCACGGCTTACGACGGCGCAGAAAACAGGAAGTGCCGCAGATAGGGCAGCAAGGGCGCGTGGCGAAATGGATAGCTATATGCGGAAGTTGCGCGAACAGTCTAGCAAAAATAGAAAAGCGGCAGAAAACAAATCGTTTTCCAATGCGTTCGTTTCAGCGCAAAAATCCGGCGCTTTGGAAGTTACTGTAAACGGAAAGACATACCGCAGAGCTAACAAGCGCAGCGGCACGTGGAGGCCTGTTTAATGGGTGGACGCGGCGCAAGTAGCGGTATGAGTGACCACAGTAACAAATACGGCAGTCAGTATAAAGCGTTGTTTCAGTCCGGAAATATCAAGTTCGTTCAGAAAAGTTCTAGGACGGCGGAAACGCTGATGGAAACAATGACAAAGGGGCGGGTATATGTCACGGTTGGCGGGAATGACCTGCTGCAAGTCATTTATTTTGACCAGAGCATGAAACGAAATAAAACAATAGACCTTTCCCATACCCACGACGGAAAGAAGCCGCATACCCACCACGGATACAATCACAATGAGAACGATAATTCAAAAGGGTATACAAATTTGACCACCGAGGAGAAAAAGATGGTTGCGAGGGTTAGGAAACTGTGGTATAATAGGCATAGCAAGTGATAGTTTAAGCCGAGGAGAACCGGTGTTTGCCGTGGTTCCGGTGCAAATCCGGATGCTTGCTATGCCGTAAGGTACAGAAATGTATCTTGCGGCATTTTTATTTCCGGAGGGAATGCATGATTAACTTTGAAAATCTGGACAAATTCACATTTCCCGGTGTCGGCAAGTACGGCATACCACAGATTGAGCCTGTCAAGGCGTACCCGGCGGGCGAATTTATCCCGATGAACTATGCCATAAGCTGCAAAAATCCGGAAGGAAAAATTTTGCATTCTTTTGTGGATGATTACCAATTTGCCAGGTTTTGGAATACGCCAGACCGATATATTCCTATGCTGTCTCGGTTCACCGCCGTGTGTGCACCGGATTTTTCTACATACACAGACATGCCACTGGCCATGCAGATTTATAATCACTATCGGAAACACTGGCTTGCGGCGTATTGGCAGGCGCATGGGCTTACAGTATACCCAACAATCAGTTGGAGTGATGAACAATCCTATGATTGGTGCTTCGATGGCGAGCCGGTAGGCGGCGTTGTTGCCGTGTCCAGCGTGGGAACGCAGAACAACAAGGAAGCTAATCGGCTTTTTCTCAAAGGATATGAAGAAATGATGAAGCGATTAGCCCCGTTATTTGTGATTTTTTACGGTAAAGTGCCGCTTGAATGCGATTGGAATGTAATTCGGGTACAGCCGCATTACAAACAGATAGAGAGCAGGAGAAAAGCCAATGCTAACCGCTGACCAGATTGAATCCCTTGGAAATAAGGCACAGCAGCTCATTGCCCCGGTGACAGAGTTCCTGATTCAGGATATTGCAAGGCGAATTGCGGAAGCTGGCCAATTCACCAGCACGGCGGCCTATCAGACATGGAGACTTCAACAGTTGGGTATTTCTCAGCGGCAGTTAAAAAAGGAGCTTCGAAAGCGGCTGAAAGTATCCCACCGGGAGCTTCGGCGACTGATAGAACAGGCCGGGGAAACCGGATACAGTTATGACATCCGGAAACACCCCTATGTACAGGCGGTGCCATTCCGCAGTAATGAGGTCTTACAGCAGATTGTGTCTTCGGCGGTGCAGCTTGCCGATTCTGAGCTGGGCAATATCACCCAGACAATGGGTGCTGTCATGCCAAATGGGAAGGCTGTGGGGCTTACAGACGCTTACAGACAGGCTTGCGATTTCGCCTTTACGAAGGTTTCGACGGGGGCGCAGGATTATGCCTCTGCCATCCGGGAGGCTACCCGGAATCTGGCAGAAAAGGGGATTGTCACAGTCGACTATGAATCCGGCGTTCATACCTCCATGGAAGCCGCTGTTCGGCGTAGCGTTATGGGCGGCTTGGGACTGATGCAGGAGCAGATCAGCCAGAATAACCACGATGATTTCGGCTGTGACGGCTGGGAGATATCCGCTCACGCGGCCAGCGCCCCCGACCATGAGCCGATTCAAGGCAGACAGTACAGTGACGCAGAATACGAGAAACTGAATAACTCCCTTGTGCGGCGTATCGGTACGCTGAACTGCGGCCATGCGGCTTTCCCGATTATTCTGGGTGTTGATTCTCCGCAATACACGCCGGAGGAACTTGACAAATTCAGGAAAGATAACGAAAAAGGCATTGACTACGACGGGAAGCACTACACCACGTATGAGGCTACCCAGCGTCAGCGGCGGCTTGAATCCGCCATCCGGAAGCAGAAACGCAGGATTCTGGTTGACGAGGCTACAGGGGACAAAGAGAACTTACAGCGCGATCAGATCAAGTACCATGTTTTGGATCAGGAATATAAGCGCTTTTCCGAAGCGGCAGGGCTGCGGATGCAGCATGAGCGCATGGAAATGCCCGGGTTCGGCGCAAAACATGCCAGAGAGGCGGAAAAGGCGGCAGAAAACTACGAGAAAGGGAGTAAGCAAGCATGATGTACTGCCCATACGCAGTAAACCGGCATCTGGTTCAGCAGACGACGCAGGAGTACGACGAAAGCGGCAACCAGACTTTACAACAGGTGATAGAAAACAACACCGCAGAATTCATAGAATGCGTGAAGGAGCGGTGCGGCGCATGGCGCGATGGGAAGTGCCACTATAATCAAGTTGATTGAAGCAACTATTCGGGTTTTCCGAACGGTTGCTTTTTTCATACCATTTTTGCCGTGGCAGGCGTAAAACAAGCCGACAGCAGGGGACGCAACCCCCATATAACAAAGCATAGCTGAGAAAGGAAGTATATGAAACGCGAGTTTTTGCAGAATTTCAAGGTAGGAGACCAGCCCCTGAGCAAGGAGATCATTGACGAGATCATGGCAGAGAATGGCCGGGATATCGAAGCGGCTAAGAAACCTTTTGCTGACTATGACACCATCAAGAGCCAGCTGAGCGAGGCGCAAAAGACCATTTCCGGCTTTAAGGAGCAGGACATCGATACCATCAAGCAGTCCGCCAAGGATTGGGAAAAGAAGTACAACGATGCCATTGCCGAGAGCAACCGGAAGATCGCGGATATGGAATTCTCCCACGCCCTGGATGCCGCCATCACCGGCGCAAAGGGTAAAAGCACCAAGGCGATCCGGGCGCTGCTGGACATCGATACTTTGAGAAGCAGCAAGAACCAGGAAACGGACATTAAGGCCGCTCTGGAAGCTCTCCGGAAGGACAGCGGCTATTTGTTCGATGACGGCAAAATGCCGCCCCCCTATGCCGGGAAGACCGGCACGGGGCAGCAGGAGCCTAACGGCGAACCGACGACCCTCGCCGGTGCGCTCAGGGCAAATTACAACATGAAGTGAAAGGATGATTTTTAACTATGGCAATTACTCTTGCAGAAGCAAAGGTCGGCATGGCCGACAAGGTCGATCAGCAGGTGGTCGACGAGTTCCGGCGCAGTTCTCTGTTGCTGGACAGACTGGTGTTTGATAACGCCATTTCCCCCGGTACCGGCGGTTCTACTCTGGCTTACGGTTACATTCAGCTGAAAACCCCCTCCACCGCGGCTGTCCGTGCTATCAACAGCGAATACACCGCAGGCGAGGCGAAGCGGGAGGAAAAGACCGCCAAGGCCGTTATCATGGGCGGTTCCTTCCAGGTCGACCGTGTGATTCAGAGCACCTCCGGAGCCATTGATGAGCTGGCATTCCAGGCACAGCAGAAAATCAAAGCAACCAGCAACTATTTCCACAATCTGGTGATCAATGGCACCTCCGCCGCGTCCGGCACCGGGTATGTCACGAACACCTTCGACGGCCTGAGAAAGACTCTGGCGGGCACCTCCAACGAGTTCACTACGGACATTGACCTGTCCGATTCCACCAAGCTGGACAGCAACGCCAATGCTTTCGTTGACCAGCTTGATCAGCTGACCCACATGGTGGACGGCGGCGCGTCTCTGCTGCTGATGAACACCGCCATGCTGCTGAAAGTCCGGGCGGCTGCCCGCCGTGCGGGGTATTACGACCGCAAGAAGGACGACTTCGGCAGGGCTGTGGAGTACTTCGGCGATATCCCCATCATGGACGCCGGTATGTACTACAACGGCACCAAGTCCGTGGATGTCATCGACACCTCCACCCCCAGCACCACCGCCGCCGGTACTTCCAGCATCTACGCTGTGAATATCGCCCTGGACGGTTTCCACGGCATTTCCCCTACCGGAACCGGCGTAATCAACAGCTATATGCCCGATCTGAAAGCCCCCGGCGCTGTGAAGAAGGGCGAAGTGGAGCTGGTGGCCGGTGTTGTGCTTAAGAATACGCTGAAGGCGGCGGCGCTGAACGGCATTATCCTGAAGCCCAAGACCGCGTAACGGAAAGGAGACGCCCTGATGATTGACTATGATTTTTACATAAGCAGCTTTCGGGGCGACGCTATCCCCGCAGAGGACTGGAACACGTGTGAAGCCCGTGCGGCGGCGCAACTGGCAAGATACAAGCGCATATACACGGTAAAGGCACCGGAGGAAAACTCTGAAGCCCTTGCCGTGTGCGCCATGGCAGAGGCTATTCACGGCTTTGATCTGATTACCAACGGCGAGGGCGGCGCTGTTCAGTCTGCGTCTATCGGCTCCGTTTCGGTGAGCTATGGCAGCGGGAACGGTGTTGATGTCAGCGCCAGAGGGCAGTCGCGGGAGCTGTACCGATGCGCCTGCCTGTATCTCGATATCTACCGGGGGTGCTAGCTATGGTGAGAATCAAGCGCCGCAGCTGCCCCGTAGACTACCGGCTGTGCAATCAGGCGGTCACGGTATACCACCGGGACGGCAACAAAGTAACCAGAACGGTACACGATAGAGCCTTTTTGGATTACAAAAAAACCGAGAATGTGGACAAGACCGGCAGTAAGGAAGTCAATTCCTTTCTGCTGGTCATTCCCTGTTCGGAGGTGTGCGTTTATCCGGAGGACAAGGTGCTGCTGGGTGCCGGGGAGGAAATCACGGCGGCGCAGTGGCCGTCCTTCATTCCGGTGAAGGTTCCGGGGCTGGTTGTTGTGAAGTACGTTGACCCCAAATACTGGGGCGGCAAGCTGGTTCATGTGGAGGCGGGCGGATGAAAACACGGATAAAGGTTGATATGAAGCCCGTAGACACAATCCTGACAAGGCTTGGCGTCAATAAAACCGGCGATGTGCAGATGCAGCTTACCCGGATAGTGAACAAGCGGATAACGCGGTACATGCCGTTCCGAACCGGTGTGCTTTCCACGAAGCTTAAGTATATCTCAAGCCCGACAGAGATCACGGTTATGGCACCATACGCCCGGTATCAGTACTACGGCAAAGTCATGGTAAATGCAAAAACCGGAAAAGGCCCCGCTTTCATTCCGGGAGTTGGATACCGGTACAGAAAAGGAACCGTGCTGAGAGCGACTGATCGGGATTTGAACTATGACACCACCAAGAACCAGCAGGCGGGACCGTTCTGGGACAGACGCATGATGGCGGCAGAGAAAGACCAAATTGCGCACGACTTACAGGCTTATATCAACAGGAGGAGCGGAATATGACGGCGCTGGAAAAAATCAAGGACTTTCTCGGGCAGTACCCCGGCGCGGATATCTTCCGGGACTTCCATGTGGATTACACCGACCAGATTCCGTTCAACGGCGGTGTTTTCCCCTCCGGGCTTGTGGAGGTTTCCAGAACACGGGATATCCTCGGGAACACGACCGTGGTCAACCAGTACAATTTCGGGCTGTACTACGTGTTCGAGAAGTCCCCGGGGGATGATACCGGAGCATCTGAAAATGCGGGCTGGGTCATGGACTTTCAGGAGTGGGTGCAGAAAATGTCCGTTATGGGCAATGCCCCCACTTTTGGGGATGACCCGAGGGCGGAGAAAATCACCGCGCAGAACGGCGTTCTGTACGGTGCAGACGAAGAAGGAACGGCAATGTACATGGTACAGCTGTCCGTTCAATTCAAAAAACGATTTATGAGGTGAAATAATGGCAGATTTAGAGTTTAATACCGCACCCGGCCAGACCGTAGACCGTGAGCTGCTGATCGCGTACCTGAACACCGGAACGACCTCTGCTCCTGTGTGGTCGCCGATTGGCAGCCGCGTCACGGATTCCAGCATGGAATACGACTGGCAGGAGGAATCCAAAAAGGATATCCTCGGTACGACCAGAAGCACGATGAAAAAGCCCATCATCACGCAGACCTTTGACCCGTGCGATCTGGACGCCGGAGACGCTGCGGTTCTGAAAGTTTGGAACCTGGCTGTCAAGGAGCAGAACGTGGCAGCACTGACCAATCAGGATATGCTGATTGTGCATCTGTACGCCGGTACTAAGGACACGGCTGCCTTTGCAGAGCGCTACAGCTCCTGTATGGTCAAGCCGTCCAGCCTTGGCGGCGAGGGCGGCGGCTTTGTTGGAATGCCGATGGACATTACATACGGCGGCGCACGCACGGTGGGTACTGCGGCGGTAAGCGCCGGAACCGTTACGTTCACGGCTGATACCTGATGCAAATACGGGGCGGTGAGAGCCGCCCCGAAATCTTTGGAGGGATTATGAAAGAACTGACACTGAATACCGGCGAAATCGAGTATAGGCTTAACGATAAATGCACGGTTCGGTTTAACCCTACAGACCCCGCATTTGCCGACCGAATTTATTCGGCGCTCGACGAGCTGTCCCGGAAGCAGGAAAGCAAAAACCCGGACAACATGAGTACAAGAGAAACGTTTGACTACCTCCGGAAACTGGACGCAGAGATGCGGGAGACGATTGACGGTTGCTTCGATACCCCTGTATGCGAGCCGTTGTTCGGCAAAATGAGCGTGTATGCAAGCGCGGAGGGGATGCCCCTGTGGATGAATTTAATGCTTGCCATTATCGACGAGTTCGATGATGGAATTAAGCGGGAAAAGGCGTTCCACAGCGAAAAACTGGCGAAATATACAAAGAAGTACAGCCGATGATGTACGAACTTCCGACATCTGTCAACGTATGCGGAACAGATTATGATATTGAGACGGATTTTCGGGCGATTCTAGATATATTCGGCGTTCTGGAAGACCCGGATTTGACAGGCAATGAAAAGGGAATCGGTATGCTTGGAATCTTCTACAAAAGATTTTTTGATATGCCCGCAGAGCATTTCGGCGAGGCTGTTCAAAAATGCTACTGGTTTATCAATGGCGGCAGTGACGAAAGATGCAAAAGCACCACGAAACTGATGGACTGGGAGAAAGATTTCCCGATTCTGATTGCCCCGGTAAACCGCATCGCCGGAACAGAAGTTCGTTCGATGCCATATTTGCACTGGTGGACGTTTCTTTCATACTACATGGAAATCGGGGATTGCTTCTTTGCACAGATCGTGCGGATACGGGATTTGAAGGCGAAAGGAAAACTGAAAGACAAAGCGGATAAGGACTTCTACCGGCGAAACAGGGACGCTGTGGATATAAAGACGCAGTATTCCAATACGGAGAACGATATTATTAAGGCGTGGACGTGAAAACACCCGCAATTTCAGCCATTTTTTTCACGTCGTCACGGTTCCAGAGAAGAACACCAGTTGCGTCTGCTGCTTGCTTTGCGCCTTCCGTAAAATAGCGATTTGTCATTACAGCACCAACGTGACAATGGTAGATTGTTTTCCCGGTGTTAACCTCCTGCACTGGCTTATTCCCTAGATCTGTTGCGTAGCACTTACACTGTATCGCATACTTTATGCCAGCTTTTTTCGCGAGTATATCAACGCCCTGATCGCCGCTACCCCGGGTGACCTCGACATCAATAAACCCGTTTTTCCTCAAAATATCGGCACACCAGAATTCAAAAGCGTGTCCTTCCATGCAATCTATGGCAGACATTCCCATTTTTTGCACCGGGCGGGCAATAGCGCCATGCTGATTGCGGATAATCTTCCACGTAAAATCGGGATACTTTTTAACAAATCCAAGTTCTTCTAGCTCGTTTGCCAAGTCAGACGCCACGTTAAAACTCCGTATTTCAAGCTTTCTTTGAAGCATGGAGATTGAAAAAGGTTCGAGATTCGGTAATAGCTGTATTGCATCACGAACCATTTGCGGGGTGACCTTTCTGGCAAAGTAATACCTCTTAGAAAGATACTTTACACTCAGAATTCCGCAAACTATTGGAACAACGAGGATAGTTATTGTATACCCAGCGCCAACAGTGATTTTTCCGTTTTCGTTCGCAGGCAAAATAGCCGTGGCAAGAGACAGAATAAGAAGAGTGGACAAGAACCACGCTACGGAAAAAATAAATACTGTTTTCAGTTTTTTCATAAGGCAATCCCCCAGTGCATTATTTTATCATTTAATTTCAACAGTTCCTATAGCGCATTAAAAGAGCAGGTGATTATATGGCAAATGCTGACGGTTCAATCATTTTCAGCACGGAGATCGACAACAAAAAAGCACAAGCTGAGCTTGATAAACTGGAAAAGAAAATAGCTTCTCTGGAAATCAAAGCAAGCCAAGCCGGGGCAAAGAAAATACCGCTAGAGGAGCAGGCCGATTCTTTGGGCGTGGCACTGGATGACGCAAAGCAGAAGCTCGAAGCGTTAAAAGCCAGTGGCGCATCTCCCGGTGCGATAGGGGCACAATCGGAAACGGTTACTTCGCTACAGTACCAGTGGGATCAGGTTAACAACAAGATTGACAGATATAACCGCGAAATTGAAAAGGCCAACGGTGATATTGATGTCTCCAAGAGCCGGGCGGGAGAACTCGCCGCGCAACTCGCTTCGGCTGGACGCAATACCGAGAAAATGAGCGCTGGTGTCAAAAAGGCGGAAAAAAGCGCGAAAACTTTCGCCAGCCGAATGAAATCCGTCGTTCGCTCTGCGCTTGTGTTTACAGTTATTACGCAGGCGCTTTCAAAGTTTCGGAATTGGGTTGGTGATGTGATCAAGGTCAGTCCGGAAGCAACTGCGGCCATTGCAAGGCTCAAGGGCGCTCTGCTTACACTGGTACAACCATTGGTAAATATCATCATACCAGCGTTTACGAAGTTCGTCAACATCCTTGCCGCAATAATTAACAAAATCGCAAGCGTGTTTGCAGTGCTGACCGGAAAGACCGTAGAATCGTCGAGAGCGGCAGCAGAGGCATTGAATAAGCAAACATCCGCGCTTAACGGAACGGGAGCGGCTGCAAAAGAGGCAAAAAAGCAACTGCTCGGATTTGACGAGATCAACCAGCTGACCGAAGATACGTCCGGCGGCGGAGGAGGCTCTGGCACGATAGCACCCGATTTTTCCGGATTTGATGATACAGAGGACGAGTTAAACACCATTCTCGGACTTGTTGGAGCTATAGCAACCGGCCTTCTGGCGTGGAAAATTGCAAGCCTGTTTACCGATAGCCTGAGCATGATCGGAGGTATTGCGCTTGCTGCCGCAGGCGCGTTCGCACTGGTTTATTTCTGGCTTGACGCATGGAATAACGGCATTGATATGCAAAACTTCCTCGGTATGCTCGCTGGTGTCGCCGCTCTAGCCGGAGGTCTTGCCATTGCGTTCGGGTCTACCGCCGCAGGCATAGCGCTTGTAATAGGCGGCCTTGCAATGCTGGTTGCTGGAATAAAGGATGTCATTGAAAACGGATTTACCCTTGAAAACACGTTAACCATCATTGCCGGACTGCTGGCAGCTGGGCTTGGAATTGGCCTGTTAACCGGCAACTGGATTCCTTTGTTGATTGCCGGTATTGCCGCCGCGCTTATAGCACTGGTTTCCTTTACCGGGCATGGTGAGGAACTAATTAACGGATTAAAGGAGACTATCGACGGATTCGGTAAATTCTTCAAAGGTGTTTTTTCCGGGGATATGGAAATGACTGCCGAAGGATTAAAGCAGATATGGGACGGCCTTAAAAATACATGGAACGCTATCATTGATTCAATCAGGGACGCATGGAATATGTTCATCGAGTGGTTGCGCGGGAAAAATCCAGAATTAGCCGCAATTTTTGAGACATACGGGAGACTGGTTTCCGACCTTTACAACTCCGTGAAACAAATCCTAGGCGGCATTATCACATTTATTTCAGGAGTATTCACGGGGGACTGGGATAAAGCATGGGAGGGCGTAAAGCAGATTTTCAAGGGCATATGGAACGGTATTGTATCGATTCTGGAGGGCGCAGTAAATCTCATCATCGGCGGCATAAACTGGATGATTCGCCAGCTGAACAAAATTCAGATTAAAGCGCCAGACTGGCTTGGCGGCGGCACAATTGGCTTTAATATTCCTGCAATCAGCACCGTCAGCATTCCCCGACTGGCGCAAGGCGCAGTTATCCCGCCTAACCGTGAATTTTTGGCCGTCCTGGGCGACCAGAAAAACGGCACAAACGTTGAAGCCCCTCTGGAAACCATTAAACAGGCTCTTGCGGAGGTGCTTTCGCAGAACGGTTCCGGCGAGGAAATCACGATCAAGTTCACCGGCGACCTTGCGACGCTTGCGCGTGTGCTGACACCTGAGATCACCCGTCAGCAGCGCCGGACACAGCGGGCATTGGGGGGGTAGTATGGCAAAACCATATTTCAAAATCAACGGTGTGGACATCCTCCACCTCACTCAGGAGGGCGGTATAAAGTGGCAGCGCAACGATGTGGAAAGCCCCAACGCTGGGCGAACCATGGACGCTACCATGCACCGTGGCCGTGTGGCGCAGAAATACCGGGCTGATATCACGTGCATGGATATGAACCGCGCGGAAGAGCTTGCGCTTATGGCGCTGATAAATCCGGAGTTTGTCACAGTGGAAACGAACCTACACCCGCTATACGAGAGCCAGACGGCGCAATATTATTCCAACAACGTTCCCGCTTCGATCTCCTACGTTGACCTCGATACCGGGGAATCGGTATGGACGGGGATTTCCTTCCCGCTGATCGAGCAGTAAGGAGGCAATATGCAGAAAACATCTGCTCTGTATAGAAAAATCCTTGCGGGCATCCACACGAAGGAAACGCGGGTTTCTATCGGCGATACGGGCTTTCTTGTGGACAAACGGGGAAATGGAATCACGTTCGGCGGCACCCGCATTCTGGTTGGGGCTTCCGGCGCAGATGCCGGATACGGAATGAACATCCTCGCGTCGGTAGAAACTACCGGCGCGATTTTCGATGGTAACGAGCCGACCGTCGGCAATGTAATAAGCCGGGAGTGCGACATTAAGATGCTGAAACCCTCCGGGAACATTGAAGGAATGTCCCGGATTGCGGTTTATGTAAGGCTTGTCAGCGATGACGGCGAATACTCTGAGTGGCTCCCGCAGGGCGTATTTTATGCGGATTCCATTGACCAGGACGCTGACGAGGACGATGTGCAGTGGCTTAAAATCCACGGCTACGACGCTATTCTGTTCGCTGAGCAGGATTACCCAGCAGACAGCAAATTGACATGGCCGGCAAAGGATATAGACGTTGCGCGGGAGATTGCCCAGGCAATGGGCGTGACGGTAGACCCGAGGACGGCGGAGATTATGCGCAACGCCTATCCTGTCCAGTACAATCCGGAATATACTTGCCGGGAATATCTTGGATATATCGCCGCCATGTACGCCGGGTGCTTTCTCATGAGCGAATCGGGGGAATTGCTTCTGGTATGCTTCTGGAATATCCCAAAAGAAACCCGCTACCTGATCGACACCCACGGCTACGCCATTACGTTTGGAGGTGACAGGATCGTTGTCTGACGTGATCAATGTCCGAAAATCGCTTTCGTCGCTGGAAAAGCAAGACACTTTTAACGGATATTCAAAAGTCGTTGTCGTCGTGTCAGATGAAATGGAATACTCAGCCGGAACCGACAGCGGGCGAACACTTACTCTGGACTGTCCGTGGGGTACACAAAAAATGGCTGAGGATATTCTATCGAGAATCCAAGGCTTTCAGTACCAGCCGTATACCGCCGATGGTGCACACATCGACCCGGCGGCGGAGATCGGAGACGGATTTGCCGCCGGAAACTTATACAGCGGGATATACTCCAAAAACGTTTCCCACGGGGCGCTGTACACGGCGAATGTATCCGCGCCCGGCGGCGAAAAAATCAATTATAAGTACGAGTACAAAACACCTACGCAGCGCAAAATTGAACGCCACTATTCCGAAATGAAGTCCACGTTCAAGGTTCAGGCCGACCAGATTTCCGCCGAAGTCTCTGCCCGTATCGAACAGGGGAACGAGCTCACCTCGCGGCTGGACATTCAGAGCGACCAGATCTCCGCGCGGGTGACCAAAACCGGCGGTGACAGTTCGTCCTTTGTCTGGGAGCTGCTTGACGATTCCTGGACGGTCAAGGCCAATAATACCACGGTGTTCCAGATCACCAAATCCGGTGCGGAAGTCCGTGGAAAGATCACCGCCCTTAGTGGCAAAATCGGCGGTTTTGATATCCAATCCGACTACCTAAGCTATAACAATCAGGTCTGGAACGGCACCAACAGCCGGGGTATTTACATCGGCGTAAACGGTATTCAGTGCGGCTCTGAGGCTAACGGCGTGCAGATTACGCCGACCGGGAATCTGTACGCTGAGAATGGCTATTTCCGGGGAAGTGTCAGCGCTGGTATGATTGACTATGGCGGTGACGACGGATACCTTGACGGGTCAGGGCTTGCCAGTCACAGTGTCTACGGCTCGGAAATCGGCTACAACACCATATCAACGGCTTACACCAGCGGAGGTATCAATACATCGCTCGGGTATGCGGATTTTGCAAATGGTGTGTTCAATGGTTGGAATACCGCAAGCTACGTTGATGCGTCCGTGCTATTCGCGTCGAGCTTCTATTTCAAAGACGAAGAGGTGGCTTGGCGAACAATTAAGGACGGAAACGGATTATCACAAACTGTATTAGTGAGGGCTTAAGTATGGAAAAACTGAAAACCGCAACAGGCAAAGAATTCGACTGCGATTATTTCAACCCTTTTCCCCAGGCGGGGCAGATAAACATCCGTATTCTCGGGGAATCCCTGGCGACGATTGCCACGGTATTTGCAAATCCCGCGGAGACGGTGCAAATGTGGTGGGAAGGGCAGTACGCCGCCCAATATACGAAGATAATCGCTATCGTACCGGAAACCGGCGCGGTACGTGTGGTGCTGGGAAAGGAGTAAGAATGAACCCTGTAATGAAACTTAGGGCAGTCCTGAATACCCTTGAGGGCGTTCAGGTCGCAGGACGGGAAAACTGGGACAGGATGCTGGGAAGTATGCAGGCCATTGAAGAAGTGGTGCAGGCGCTGTCTGCGCCTCCTGCGCCCGAAAAAGAGACTGACGTTGAGGAGGGATGACTTATCGCAGATAAAGCAATATCCGAGCTGATTGCAGCGGAACAGATAAAAGCCGCTGACCTTTTCGTCCTGGAACAGGACAACGCGGCAAAGAAGCTGACGGGACAAATTCTGCTGAACTGGCTGACCGCCGCCGCTGACGGCCATGGCGGTATCAGCAGCATCGTGAAGCAGTCTACCAGTGGCCTGACGGATACATACCGCATTACCATGGCGGACACCACGACCTTTGATTTTCCCGTTAAAAACGGCAGAGGCATTACCGGAGTTTCCAAAATCTCCGCCAGCGGGCTGGTAGACACGTACCGTATTACCTATAACGATAATACCACCAGCACGTTTACCATCACGAACGGCGCAAAGGGCGATAAGGGTGACAACGCATACGTCTGGATTCGGTACGCGGCGCAGAAGCCCACGGCAGCTTCTCACAGCTTCGGTGTTCTCCCTGACAATTGGATGGGCGTATACAGCGGCAATTCCGCAACTGCTCCAACAGACTGGACGAAGTATCAGTGGTTCGAGATCAAGGGCGAAAAGGGCGACATCGGGAACCCGGCTCTATTGACCAGTCAGTCCGTAACATATCAAGCCAGCACATCCGGGAATGTTATACCGTCCGGAAACTGGCAAGGCAGCATTCCCACGGTAGCACAGGGCGCTTACCTGTGGACGCGAATTGCAATGACGTTCAATTCCGGAACCCCAATTTATGCCTACTCCGTCTCCCGTATGGGCTTGGATGGCACCGGTGCTGTATCCAAAGTGTGCGGCAAAGAACCTAACTCCAATGGCAACGTTGAGCTAGAAGCTGAAAATGTTGGGGCATTGCCTAGTGCTGGCGGTTTAATGACCGGAAATATTGTCATGAACTCCCATCAAATCAAAGTATTAGGTGCGCCCACGGACAGCGCTGATGCTGCAACCAAGGGGTACGTAGATACGGCGTTAAGTAATGCTAAAACGGTTGCAAAGACTGCAACGTTAACTGCTGCCGGTTGGTCTGCCAGCGCCCCGTATACCCAGTCTGTTACGGTCTCCGGTCTGACGGATACAAAACGTGCGATGGCTTATCCAGTGTACGGGAGCAACACGGCCACCAATCTTGCGCTGAAAGAGGCGTGCGGTATGGTGAGCTTCGCTTCCCGGTCAGGCAGCGTGCTGACGTTTACCTGCCTTGAGGACAAGCCCACGGTGAATATTCCGATTACGGTGGAGGTGTACGTATGAGTATTGCAGTGCCTTTATATGGATTTGGAGGCAGTGGCGGAAGCCCCAACAAATCCATCATTATTGTAGCAGCTCCTACAGGCTCTACCGTAACCTGTAAAATGGGGTCAACCACAAAAACAGCTTCCGAGAAAAATGGTACGTGGACGTTTAGCGGTCTGGACATTGGTACATGGACTATTACTGCTACAAAGGGCAGCAGTATCGCAACCCAAGACGTCGACATTACTCGTTTAACTGTAGAGTATGTCACAATAACGTACTTCTCAGCTACAATCAACGTCACTTACCCTGCGGGATCAACTTGTACGTGCAGTGATGGAACTACAACCCTTACCGCTCCAAACACCAGTGGTTCGTGGACATGCATAGTCTATAATGCAGGAACTTGGACGGCGACAGCTACGGATGGGGATAAGTCAAAAAGTGCCGATGTCGTGATAACCACCGACGGCCAGACCGAGAATATCACCCTGCAATATATCACCCATCTTTTCAACAATGGCGATACTTGTGACGCAATAACTGGTGGGTGGGGCACTGGTGCTGCCTCCACCGGCTCAGCTAGTATATCAGGGCAACAAATTAGTATAGTAGCCTACGCCGAAAAATCCTTCTCGTGTGGTCCGAAAAATAAGATCGACGTAAGTGAGTATAAAGCACTTTCAGTAACAGTAGATTCAATAGATAACGGATCTCTTAGCGTCTATCTGTATGCTACTTCGATTAGTAACCCAGCCGCAAAAGTCACCACGAGCACAACTGGTACAGTTAGTCTTGATATTTCGAGTGTCTCTGGAGCAAATACTGTTCTGCTATCTTTCCATAGTGAAAAGGGCGGCGCGGTCAAAGTGTCAGAAGTTAGTCTAATGTAAGTGAGGTGGCCTAAATGAAAACAATATATATTGATTCCGATTTTAGGTGTCACCTAATTAACCCAGATATCACATATACCGCCGTAGAAACGGATGCTTTCGATGGCAAATGCGACACCTACATCGAGGGCTACCGCTTCATCCCGGCAGGGCAGACGTGGACACGTGCTGATGGCGTGGTGTTCACCGGTGAGATGATCGCCCCGTGGAAGCCGTGGGCAGAGCTGGACGCTGCACAGCGGGAGTATGAGCGGGAGCAGTACACCGCCCTATTATCGAAACTATCGGAGGTATACGAAAATGCTGACACCTGATGAAATCATTGCCTTCGCAAAGGCAGATAGAGAAACTTGCCGCGTTGTTTCGGCGGCGGGAATCACCATTGACCCGGAACCCAGTACCCCGCCCAGCAGACCGGGCTATAGCTGGATTCCCAAGCAGATTTCCGCTGGCGGCGCAATTATGTGGGTGGAAAGCGAGTACGATTCCACGATGCCGGGAACAAAGGAAACGCCGATTCCGTATACTTCCGGGCTGACGGTTTACCCCAACTATTACTATGTGCTGGATGGTGTGCGCAAGGTATGGACGGGCGAGGCCACGGTTTCCCCCGCGTGGGATGATGAGCGTTTCACCGAAATGTAAGGCGGTGACGGCATGAAAATTGCGGAAGTAAAAGTCGCCAATACGACGTGCAGGACAACGCCCCTTGTGCCGATTCCCAGAGGAATCGTGGGTGCGGTGGTGTCCATCGAATACACCGACCCTGCGTGGGATGGCCTACAGAAAACCGTTGTGTTCCGAAGCGCAGTCACAAAAGACGTGCTTGCCGCTGGAAATGAAGTGGTTGTCCCAGCGGAGGTAGTCAGCCGCGCGGGCGTGAACCTCTACATGGGTGTGTACGGCGTGGGCGCGGATGGCCGTATGGTGATTCCCACCATCTGGACGGAGCTTGGCCTTGTGCATGGCGCAGCGGCTCCGTCCGGGGACAGCTCAACCGACCCGTCCTTGCCGGTCTGGGCGCAGATACAGGCCATGATCGGGAATCTGGATGATCTGGATACCGTCGCGAAATCAAGCCTTGTAGCGGCTGTCAACGAGGCGCTGACAAGGAGCGGTGGAGAGGTTGACCCGGCAACGGTACAGAAGATCGTAGACGACTATCTGAAGGCCAATCCACCCGCTGCGGGCAAGGACGGCATCACCCCCACCATCGGCAGCAACGGCAACTGGTACATAGGCGATATCGACACCGGAAAGCCCAGTAGGGGCGATAACGGTGCAGTCCCTGATATCCAGATCGGCACGGTCACAACCCTTCCGGCAGGCAGCGATGCGACAGCCAGCATGGGCGGCACGGCAGAGAATCCGCTGCTTAATCTTGGTATCCCAAAGGGCGCGGACGGGCAGGGCGGCGGCTCTGGCAACTGGGAAAAGATAGCAGAAATCATCATCCCCGACGACGCGGAAGAAAGCAATGCGCTGACTATCAATAAGGATCTCAACGGGCAGCCCTTTTCCCTCCTGAAAGCGAGGCTCTGCAGTAAGTTCCCCAAGTATACCGGCGGGAGTACCATTCCGAACATCACGTTTGCCATGCTCAACGGGATAAACTCCGGTAATCCCAGCCCGGCAGTTTATACTTCCCTTTGGCCTAAGGTCGGAACTGACCGTCTGGTGGGAGCCGTCTATGAGGTGGATGTTTCCGGGGTAC
>QWCH01001640.1_pt1 | contig 38253 bp, 27 predicted proteins | sample 1972671 | NCBI WGS metagenome assembly QWCH01 (sample SAMN09866713, study PRJNA288562) | Human gut metagenome isolate term3_stool, whole genome shotgun sequencing... | isolation source: gut | host: Homo sapiens | place: USA: California
AAAAAACGTAAGTCCATACATTTCTCGCCGCCACCGGCGGCCTGCGAAGGATTCGCAGGATAAAATGGTGTTAACCATTTTATCGAGAAATAGTATGAATCGTCTAAATAATCTGTGATAGTAATAATGAACAAAATGTAAATATCGGTTTTGTATGTTGTTACAAAATATGTATTGATGGGAAATAACTTACTATTTCTTTGTTGACTTGTTCAAACAAGCGTGATATAAAGATGCCATAAGGAACTTGTTCAAACAAGTTCAAAATAAAAAATATACAGGAGGAACCACAATCATGGGCAAGTACACTCAGGATGCCGCCAAGCTGCTGGAGTTGGTTGGTGGCAAGGAAAACATCGCAGCAGTCAGCCACTGCATAACCAGAATGCGCTTTGTTCTGAACGATCCCGCACTGGCAAACATCGAAGCCATCGAGGCTACCCCTTCCGTTAAGGGCAGCTTCACCCAGGCTGGCCAGTTCCAGGTCATCATTGGCAACACTGTCGCTGACTTCTACAACGACTTCGTCGCCATTTCCGGCATCGAAGGCGTCAGCAAAGACGAGGCTAAGTCCGCAGCCAAGCAGAATCAGAACGCGCTGCAGCGCATCATGACCGCTCTGGCAGAGATCTTCGCTCCCCTGATCCCCGCAATTATTACCGGCGGTCTGATCCTCGGCTTCCGTAACGTTATCGACAGCCTGTACATCTTCGAAGGCGGCACCGCTACTCTGGTTCAGCTGAGCCAGTTCTGGGCAGGCGTTGACCAGTTCCTGTGGCTCATCGGCGAAGCCGTCTTCCACATGCTGCCTGTCGGTATCTGCTGGTCCATCACCAAGAAGATGGGTACCAACCAGATGCTGGGCATCGTTCTGGGTCTGACTCTGGTTTCCGGCCAGCTGCTGAATGCATATGCTGTGAATGCTGGCGCCGTTATTCCCCAGTGGGACTTCGGCTTTGTTCAGGTGGATATGATCGGCTACCAGGCTCAGGTTATCCCCGCCATGCTGGCAGGTTTCACTCTGGTCTATCTGGAAAAGTTCTTCCGTAAGGTCACGCCTGCTGTCATCTCCATGATTGTGGTTCCCTTCTGCAGCCTGCTGCTGGCTGTCATGGCTGCTCACTTCGTTCTGGGCCCCATCGGCTGGACCATCGGTTCCTGGATCTCCAACTTCGTCTATGCCGGCATCACCGGTTCCCTGCGTCTGCTGTTCGGCGCTGTATTCGGCTTCTTCTATGCACCTCTGGTCATCACCGGTCTGCACCACATGTCCAACGCCATCGACACACAGCTGTGCGCTGACTTCGGCGGCACCATGCTGTGGCCCATGATCGCTCTGTCCAACATCGCTCAGGGTTCCGCCGTTCTGGGCATGATCTACCTGCAGCGCAAGAACGCCCGTGCTCAGGAAGTCAACATTCCCTCCTGCATCTCCTGCTACCTGGGTGTTACCGAGCCCGCCATGTTCGGTGTCAACCTGAAGTACAACTTCCCCTTCATCTGCGCCATGATCGGTTCCGGTATCGCCGGTGCCTTCTCCGTCATGACCTCCTCCACCGCAAACTCCATCGGTGTTGGCGGTCTGCCCGGCATCCTGTCCATGCAGCCCCAGTCCATGGGTACCTTCGCCATCGCCATGCTGATCGCCATCGCAGTGCCCTTCGTACTGACTGTCATCATCGGCAAGCGCAAGAGCATCGCTTGATTTGCCTCTTAGGGTCTATCTGAAAACCGTCAACATGCCCAAACAGCGGGTCTTTTCCGCCTGCTGTACGCCATTTTTCCTTGCAATACACAAAGTATTCCTGCGGAGAAAAATCCCTCGCTGTTGGTCATATTCCCGGTTTTCAGATAGACCCTAAAATAGGTTCCGGGAAAGACTTCGGTTTTTCCCGGATACCCGTATCAACGGAGACTTCTCATGGGAAATTTTAAGAACAAAGTTGTGTATCAAGTCTACCTCAAAAGCTTTTGCGACTCCAACGGAGACGGCGAAGGCGATCTGAAGGGCATTACCTCCAAGCTGGACTACCTGCAGGAGCTGGGTGTGGAACTGCTGTGGAGCACTCCCTTCTTCCCCAGCCCCCAGCGTGACAATGGCTATGACGTTTCCGACTACTGCGCAGTGGATCCCCGGTTCGGTACCATGGAGGAACTGGAAGAGCTCATCGCCGAAGCTGATAAGAGAAACATCGGCCTCATGTTCGATATGGTCTTCAACCACACCTCCACCGAGCACGAGTGGTTCCAGAAGGCTCTGGCCGGTGACGAAAAGTACCAGAACTACTACATCTTCAAGGACGGCACCCCCGATAAAATCCCCACCAACTGGGCGTCCAAGTTCGGCGGCCCTGCCTGGGAATATGTGCCCTCTCTGGGAAAATGGTATCTGCACCTGTTCGATGTAACTCAGGCAGATCTGAACTGGGAAAATCCCGAAGTCCGTGAGGAACTGAAGAATGTTCTGCGGTTCTGGAAGACCAAGGGCATTAAGGGTTTCCGCTTCGATGTGGTAAACCTGATCTCCAAGCCTGAGATTTTTGAAAATGACTATATCGGTGATGGCCGTCGTTTTTATACTGACGGACGTCATGTCCACGAATTCCTGAAGGAAATGGTTCGTGATGCAGGCATTGCAGATATGACCACCGTCGGTGAGATGTCCTCCACCAGCCTGGACAACTGTGTCCGCTACACCGCTCCCAAGGAACAGGAGCTGAGCATGGTCTTCACCTTCCATCATCTGAAGGTTGACTACAAGGATGGCGATAAGTGGAGCCTAATGGCCGCCGACCTGATGAAGCTGAAGGATCTCTTCTGCACCTGGCAGGAGGGAATGCAGGCAGAGGACGGCTGGAATGCCGTATTCTGGTGCAACCATGACCAGCCCCGGGCCGTCAGCCGCTTCGGCAACGAGGACAAGTACTGGAAGGAATCCGCCAAGATGCTGGCTGCCGCCATCCATCTGATGCGAGGTACTCCCTACATCTATCAGGGTGAAGAGATTGGCATGACCAACCCTCACTATACCTCCATTGACCAGTACCGGGATGTGGAAAGTCTGAACTACTACCGGATCCTCATGGAAAACGGCAAGACCTCCGAAGAGGCTCTGCAGGTCCTGGCAGAGCGCAGCCGCGACAATGGCCGTACTCCCATGCAGTGGGACGACAGCCACGCCGCCGGTTTCACCACCGGTACTCCCTGGATCTATCCTCCTGAAAACTACCGTCAGATCAACGCTGCCGCACAGATGAATGATGAGACTTCTGTCCGTGCTTTCTACAAGAAGCTGGTTCAGCTGCGTAAGGAGATGGAAGTTATCTCCGAAGGCAAGATTGAATTCCTGATGAAGGAAGACGAGAGCGTTCTGGCTTACCGCCGTTATACCGATTCCCAGGAGATGCTGGTGATGTGTAACCTTACCAGTGAAGGAGCCCCTGTAACCCTGCCCCGGGGCTGGGAAAATACCGATGTTCTGATCGCAAACTGGGACAATGCCACCGCCCTCACTGATCTGACTCTGCGGCCTTACGAGTGCTTGGCTCTAATCAAGTAATAAAGAAAGAAGGAAATAATATGGGTCTTTTTGATAAACTGTTTGGTAAGAAAGAAGAAACCTTTGATCCCAATCATATTTTTGCTCCTATGGCTGGTCAGACCGTGCCTGTAGCAGAAGTTCCCGATCCTACTTTTGCCCAGGGTATGCTGGGTGAAGGCATTGCCATTATCCCTGCTGACGGCAAGGTATATGCTCCCTGCAATGCTACCGTAGATACTATGTTTGAAACCGGCCATGCATGCAGCCTGGTAGCTGAAAACGGCGCTGAGATTCTGATCCATGTGGGTCTGGAAACTGTTGGCCTGGGCGGCAAGTGCTTCAAAGTTCATGTGAAGAATGGCCAGAAGGTCAAGAAGGGCCAGCTGATGTTCGAAGCAGATCTGGAAGGAATCAAGGCTGCCGGTCTGAATACCATTACCCCTGTCCTGGTTTGCAATGTCGATGACTTTGCTTCCCTGAACGGTCACACCGGCAATGCTGTTACCAATGATGACGTTGTCATCGAACTGAGCAAGTAATTGAATATACTAACGATTTAGGAGGCTAATAATATGAAGCAGTTTGAATATACCATCAATGATCCTCTGGGCATCCACGCCCGTCCCGCTGGCATGCTGGTCAAGGAAGCAAAGGCTTTTGCTGATACTGTAGTAACCATCACCAAGAATGGTACCACTGTGAAGGCCGGTCAGCTGATGAAGCTCATGAGTCTGGGTGTAAAGCAGGGCGATGTTGTTACTGTAGCCGCAGAAGGTGCTAATGAAGATGCCGCAATTGCCGCTCTGACTGCCTTCTTTAACAACAATCTGTAAGCAATCAAATCCTTTTGCCACGGGAAGCGCTGAAATTATAACACTCCTCAAACAAAACACGCCTTCTTCGGCGCTTCCCAACTTCTTTCCACGTATAGAAAGGACACTGAACTATGATTACAATCCAAGGTAAAGGTGTATCCAAGGGCATTGCAAAAGGCCCCCTCTATTTCTTCCAGCGTTCTGACACCACGGTTACGTTGAAAGTTGTCTCTGATATTGAGGCCGAAAAAGCCCGCCTGGCTGTTGCTCAGGAACAATCCATCCGGCAGCTGAATGCCTTGGCAGAAAAGTGCCAGGAAGATGCCGGTGAGGAGATGGCAGTCCTCTTTGAAACCCATGCCATGTTTGTGGAAGATGAAGACTTTGTAGAGTGTATTATACTATTTCTTAATAAAACGCTTCAAATTATTTCAGTGATATGATATACTATATCTGGGTGATAAATATGGCTTCCAGATATCAATTCAGCGATGACCAGTTCCAAGGATGTGGCTGAGGCAACGGGTTTCTGTTCAGCCTATGTGAGCCAGTTGGTGGCAAAATATCGGCACAACGGGCTTGAAGCAATTTCGGGGAATCATTACGGTGGAAATCATCGCAATATGAGCGTGGAAGAAGAAGCAGCTATTCTGGCTCCTTTCAAGGCACGCGCGGAAAAGGGCGAGCTGGTAGAAATCAGCGAAATCGCGAAAGCATATCAAAGTGCAGTAGACCATCCAGTCAGCAATGGTCAAATATACTTTGTTCTGCATCGTCATGGATGGCGTAAGATCATGCCCCGCAGCAGACACCCCCAAAAGGCCAGCGAAGAAGAAATCGCGGCCTCAAAAAAATTAACGACACCGTAAAAGAACTGGAAGTTATCCACAGCGGGAAGAAAATTCGCCTGATGTTCCAGGATGAAGCTGGATTTGGTCGAATTAACAAGCCCAAATACTGCTGGTGTCAGGAAGGGATACGTCCCAGTGTACCCTGTCACCACATCCGGGAGTATCGCTATGCCTATGGAGCGGTAGAGCCGTTGACCGGTGACGGATACTTTCTTGTCATGCCCTATTGCAATACAGTGTGCATGAACATTTTTCTCAAGAAATTATCTGAACGATTTTCCGACGACATAATTTTGCTCTGCTGTGATGGTGCTGCATGGCACAAATCCGGTGGACTGGAATTACCAGAGAATATCATTCTTTTCCACATCCCTCCGTATACGCCCGAGATGAATCCCATTGAACAAATATGGAGAGAGATCCGAAAGCGCGGATTCCGTAACGAGGTTTTCGCCACATTGGAAAAAGTTGTTGACCGCCTGTGTGATACCATCTGCTCCTTGTCTAACAATGCCATTTCTAGCATTACCGGCAGGGATTGGATAATTAAAGTTTTTAATTAAGAATTAGTATGCCATTTCTAGCATTACCGGCAGGGATTGGATAATTAAAGTTTTTAATTAAGAATTAGTATAAATGCGAAGTAGCGGAGAAAAATATTCTGAATGCTATGGAGGAATGGCTTGAGGAATATCAAATCCAGCTTGAGCAGACACAAACGCGGACTGTTGACCCAATTGATACGGCTTTGGAAACAGTTCACAGTCAGCTAACCGGCTTGCAGCTCCAACAGGAGAAAATTTGTGAGTATTTGGAAAAGGGTATCTACTCAGTCGAGGTGTTCAGCAAGCGCAATGCAGCTCTGTCAAAGGAGATTGAACAGCTCCGGGAATCCGAAACGGATCTTCTTCGACAGGAAAGTGAAGGCAATAAGCGAAATCGGGCAGCATCTGAGCTGATCCCAACCACCCAGCACATTCTGGATAGCTATGATGCGCTTACTGTGGAGGAGAAAAATAGCCTCTGGAAACTGGTTATGAGAAGGGCAACGATTTATCGGGAACCCGAGGGGGAAGTGCGTATTCACATTTACCCAAATCTTCCAAAGTAACGAACCGCCATAGGCGGGCAATACCACAAATGTAAGAAAAATCCACGCTGATCTATCGACTATAGCCCCCTTTCATGGTATAATACGAAAAATTGATTGTGAAAGGGGGCTGACATCATGTCTGAGCAGCCGAAAAAGACAACCTGTGGTATTGGTGTGTTGGCCCATGTGGACGCGGGGAAGACCACGCTCAGCGAGGCGATGCTCTATGAAGCCGGGGCGCGGCGCACCCTGGGGCGGGTCGATCATCAGGACGCGTTTCTGGATACCCACGCGCTGGAACGCGCAAGGGGCATCACCATTTTTTCCAAGCAGGCGCTGCTGGAAACGGAGCACCGCGCCGTCACGCTGGTGGACACCCCCGGCCATGTAGACTTTTCCGCCGAAGCAGAGCGCATCATGCCGGTGCTGGACTGCGCCGTGCTGGTTATCAGCGGCACCGACGGCGTGCAGGCCCACACCCTGACCCTCTGGCGGCTGCTGGAACGCTATCAGGTACCGACGTTTTTGTTTCTCAACAAGATGGACCTGCCCGGAATGGGGAAGGAGAAATTGCTGGCCGAACTGCGGCAGCAGCTCAGCCCCGCCTGTGTGGATTTCACCGCGTCCCCGGAGGAGATCGCGGAAAACGCCGCCATGTGCGACGAGGCACTGCTGGAAAACTATCTGGAAACCGGCGGCGTTACGGCAGGGAATCTCCGGGCGCTGATCGCCGGACGGAAGCTGTTCCCATGCTGCTTCGGTTCCGGGCTGAAACTGGACGGTGTGGGGATGCTGCTGGATATTCTGGACAAATACGCTCCGGAAACGGCCTATCCCGGCGAATTCGCCGCAAAAGTCTATAAAATCTCCCGCGACCCCCAGGGGAACCGCCTGACATGGCTGAAGGTCACAGGCGGCAGTCTGAAAGTTCGCTCCGCGCTGCGTTATGTTAACCAAAAGGGCGAGCCGCGTGAAGAAAAACTCGTGCAGCTGCGGCGGTACTCCGCCGACAAATTCACCGCCCCGGAGGAAGTTGCCGCCGGCCAGCTGGCTGCGGTGACGGGGCTTTCCGAAACCTACGCGGGGCAGTCTCTGGGGGCGGAACCGGCGGGGCAGCCCTACGTGCTGGAGCCGGTCATGACCTACCGGGTGAATCTGCCCGGAGGTACCGACCCGGCGCAGGTTCTGCCCAAGCTGCGGCAGCTGGAGGAAGAAGAACCCCAGCTGCGTCTGCTCTGGGAAAACGGACAGATCCACATGCAGATGATGGGGCGGGTGCAGCAGGAGATCTTCCGCAGTCTGGTGCAGCAGCGCTTCTCTCTGGACGTGACCCTCAGCGACCAGCGGATTTTCTACAAGGAAACCATTGAAAACACGGTGGAGGGCGTCGGGCATTTTGAGCCGCTGCGCCACTATGCCGAGGTGCATCTGCTGCTGGAGCCGTTGCCCGCCGGCAGCGGTCTGGTATTCGACACCGTATGTCCCACGGACGTGCTGGATGTCAATTACCAGCGGCTCATCCTGACCCATCTGGAAGAAAAAGTCCACCGGGGCGTCCTGGTGGGCGGGCCGATTACGGATATGAAGATCACGCTGCTGGTGGGCAAGGCGCACTTAAAGCACACCGAAGGCGGGGATTTCCGTCAGGCGACCTACCGAGCCGTCCGTCAGGGACTGATGCAGGCGAAATCCGTCCTGCTGGAGCCATGGTATGAATTCTGCCTGATCATGCCCACGGAGCAGATCGGCCGCGCCATCACGGACATCCGCGCCATGGGCGGCGAATTCGACGCGCCGGAGGCCGCCGGGGCGCTGTCCACGCTGAAGGGGCTTGTCCCTGCGTCGGAGATCAGGGACTACGCCGACACGCTGGCGGCCTATACGCAGGGGCTGGGACGGATGCAGCTGACCCTCCACGGCTACGCCCCCTGCCACAATACCGACGCCGTCGTCGCGGAAACCGGCTACGACCCGGAGGCCGATCTGGCCAACACCCCGGACTCCGTCTTCTGCGCCCACGGGGCGGGCTTCACCGTCAAGTGGAATCAGGTGAAGGACTACATGCACTTAGAAAGCGGTCTGAAAGAGGAAAAAGCTCCCGAAATCATCACCCGCAACGTCCGGCTGGACGATAAAGAGCTGGAAAAGATCATGGAGCGGGAGTTCGGCCCCATCCGCCGCCCCGTCTACGGCGTTTCCAACCGCCCGGCGGCTGACGATGTCGCCATCCGGACGCCCCGGCAGAAATATATCATCGTAGACGGCTACAACGTGATCTTCGCGTGGGAGGACTTGGCGGCGCAGGCCAAGGATGATCTGGACGCCGCCCGGCGGCAACTGTGTGACCGGCTTTCCAGTTACGCGGGCTTTACCAAGTGCCGTCTGGTGGTGGTATTCGACGGCTACAAGCAGAAGGGCAACCCCGGTGAAAAGAGCCAGTTCCACAACATTCAGGTGGTCTACACCAAAGAGGGCCAGACCGCCGATGCCTACATTGAAGCGCTGGCCCACGAGATCGGCCGGGACTACGCCGTGCGGGTGGCGTCCTCCGACGGACTGGTGCAGCTGTCCTCCTTCGGAAGCGGCGTTCTGCGGATGTCCGCACGGGAGCTTCACGAGGAAGTGGAGGCGGCAAGAGCGGAGATGCGGAAGCACTACCAGAAGTAAAATATATAAGTTCTGGTAAAGAAAGTTCTTCCATTTTCAGAAAAAATCCTGTATAATGACAATATCAATATTGTCGGGAGGTATTGCCATGCTCCAGACAACCCATTCTGACGACTTGAGTGTTCAGGAAAAGACCGACAAACTCGCCAAACACGACCGGAAGATCGAACGGTTTTTCCGCTGGGCACTGAAAATCATGGAGTGGGTCATTGCCGGGATCACCCTCATTGCGCTGGTGGGCGCACTGGGCCTTGAGGTTGCGAACATGTTCACCGAGGGGACGGCGTATTTTGCCGACGTCAGCCATATGCTCCATAACCTGCTGTCCATCGTGGTGGGACTGGAATTCGTGCGGATGCTGATCGACACCACTCCCGCCAACATTCTGGAGGTGCTCACCGTAGCCATCACCCGTCACGTGATTCTGAGCCACGACGACCCATGGAGCAACGTGGCCTGCATCGCCTGCATTGCGGGGCTGTTCGCCATCCGCCGCTTCCTGGTACGCCGCAGTGAGCTTCGTCAGGAAATGGTGGACTCTGAATGAGGATGCAAAAACAGCCCCGCCGGCCGGCGGGGCTGTTGACAAAACGGAAATCCTGGGGTATAGTATAGATACAGGGGTGCTGCCAGTAGGTCGGTTCCCCGCCTGATTACAGAGAAGTAACCGAGACTGTGGGAGTTAGCGGTTACTTCTCTTTATTATTGACCTGGAAAACCAGAGCAATGACAGCAGCAATGAGCATGCAGAATTGAAAAATTCCTTCCCATGTAACATCCATACCTGTCACCCCCTCTCTTTTACGATCGGGGGCAAAAGAAGCATCACCCCCGAAAAAATCGAGGGGAACCGCCTACCGGGGCGCTGCTGGCAGCACCGGGAACAGCATATCACACCATTCGACAGATTGCAAGGCAAAAAGCGGGGCGTATCATGCGGCAATGCCGTGATACGCCCCGCTCGTGAATCCGTTCGGCAAGCTGAAATTTATTTATCCCCTGACTTCCGAATAATCAGCTTCAGGATCATTCCGAAAAGCAATACGACTGCGGCAAATACGCCACAGACCAATATGCTTGTATACCAGGGTGCGGATTGCATTGCATACAGCCCCGGATGTGTTTTATAATCCCAAACAGAGTATAACCCATATCCGATGAATACCCCCACAACAGAACCCATTATGATATTCAATATACGATTCAGCCTGTTCTTCCACATGCCAAGTCTCCTGTAAATTCCGATTTACTCAGGGCAAACGTCCGGGAGCGGCGCATTTCACCGTTCCTTTTTATCCTCCGCGATACTCACGCGTGGAAAGCGTCCAGCGCCAGCTTGAACGCGCCGTAAGCGCCCGCGTCATTGCCAAGGGAGGCCAGTGTGAACCGGGCGCCGCTGGCGGCGTGGAATACGTACTTGTGGAAATAGGGGATAATGCCGTCGATCAGCACCTGTCCCGCCTTGCTGACGCCGCCGCCGATAACCACCACCTCCGGGTCAACGGTGGTGCATACGTCGCCAAGGAACTCGCCCATGTAGGCGTAATACCGGTCGAGAATGATGAGTGCTTCCTTGTCCCCGGCCTTGCCTGCGTCGAAGATGTCCTTGCAGGTCAGGTTTTTAAGCGTGCGCAGGGAGCTGGGCGCGTCGGTGCTGTCCAGATGGCGCTTGGCCAGACGGACGATGCCGGTGGCGGAGCAGTACTGCTCCACGCAGCCCCGCTTTCCGCAGTTGCAGGGGACAGTCTCGTCCCGGTTCAGGACGAGGTGGCCGATCTCCGCGCCGGAGCCGTGGGCGCCGTGGAGCAGTTTCCCCTCCACCACGATGCCGCCGCCCACGCCGGTGCCCAGCGTGACGAAGACCATGTTGTCACAGCCCTGTCCGCCGCCCTTCCAGAATTCGCCCAGCGCCGCCACGTTGGCGTCGTTGCCCGCCTTTACGGGGAAGCCGGTCAGCTCGGTCAGCTTCTGGGCGATGTTGAACACATCCCAGCCCAGATTGATACACCGGTTCACCACGCCCTTTGCGTTGACGGGACCGGGGACACCGATGCCGAGACCCAGAATGTCGGAATCCGCGATTTTCCGTTCGGTCAGAAAGGCCCGGACAGACGCCGCGATATCCGGCAGTATCCGGATGCCGTTTTCCGACGTATCGGTGGGAATTTCCCATTTTTCCAGCATTTTTCCGGTTTCATCAAAATAGGCGATCTTGACGGTGGTGCCGCCGAGATCGATGCCAAATCCGTATTTCATAGTCAGTTCCTCCTGCGTGATAATGAAGTTCTTCTCCATTATACATAATTCGTGCAAAATTACCAGTGGAAAATATAAAAAAGTTTGGCACAGTTCCCATGGAAACTTTTTGTGAAGGGGCTTGCGTTTCCGGCGAATTTGCTGTAACATATGAGAGAATCACATAGATAAACGAAAGGACGTGTCCCACGACATGATTAAAGTTGATATCTCCAATGTATGGGGTCAGGTTACCCTGTCCGACCTGCTGGCCATGGAAAAGGAAGTCGCCGCCGCCCACACCACTCTGGCGGACGGCACCGGCGCAGGCAACGATTTTCTCGGCTGGCAGAACCTGCCCGTCCGGGAGGCCACGGAGGAAATCACCCGCATCCAGCGGGCGGCGGAGAAGATCCGCAGCGATTCCGACGTATTTGTGGTCATCGGCATCGGCGGCTCCTACCTCGGCCCCCGTGCCGCCATCGAGCTGCTGCAGGGTCCCAACCACAATATCGGTAAGGGCAAGGGCAACCCCCAGATCTTCTTCGCAGGCAACGGCCTGAGCACCCGTCACTGGAACGAGCTGACCCGGCTGCTGGAGGGCAAGGACTTTTCCATCGCCATCATCTCCAAGTCCGGCACCACCACCGAACCCGCCATCGCCACCCGCGCCCTGCGCTGGATGCTGGAGCGGAAGTACGGCACCGAGGGCGCCAAGAGCCGCATCTACGCCATCACCGACCCCTGCAAGGGCGCTCTGCGCCAGATGGCCACGGAAGAGGGCTGGGAAACCTTCGTCATCCCGCCTGATGTGGGCGGCCGCTACTCCGTGCTGACCCCCGTGGGTCTGCTGCCTCTGGCTGTGGCCGGTGTCGACATCATGGAGATGATGAACGGTGCTGCCGACGCCAAGGAAAGCTACGACCTGCGTTCCTTTGAAAATCCCGTGTGGCAGTATGCCGCCGTGCGGAACCTGCTGTACCGCAACGGCAAGGCCATGGAGATCTTTGAGAGCTACGAGCCGGGCTTCAAGATGTTCGGCGGCTGGTGGCAGCAGCTGTTCGGCGAGTCCGAGGGCAAGGACGGCAAGGGTCTGTTCCCCGTGACCGCCGAGTTCACCGCCGACCTCCACTCTCTGGGTCAGATGATCCAGCAGGGTCAGCGGAACATTTTCGAGACCATGGTCCGCTTCGATCCTCCCGCCGCCCGGTACACCATCGGCTCCGACTGGAAGAATCTGGACGGTCTGAACTATCTGGAAGGCAAGACGCTGGACTTCGTGGACGAGAAGGCGTACCTCGGCACCGTGGCCGCCCATGTGGACGGCGGCGTGCCCGTCATCACCATGGACTGCGGCGAGCTGAACGACCGGAAGGTGGGCGAGCTGTTCTACTTCCTGGAGCTGTGCTGCGGCGTTTCCGCATACATTCTGGATGTCAACCCCTTCAACCAGCCCGGTGTGGAGCTGTACAAGCGCAACATGTTCCAGCTTCTGGGCAAGCCCGGCTACGAGAAATAAGTTTTGCTTACATAGGGCGGGACTTCCCGCCCTATGTTTGTCTTCAAAAAACATGCCGCAGGGAGGGAACGCTTATGGAGCAGCTTGAATTATATGTGCCGAAGCTCGAAGACCTTTGGTTCTATCAGAAAATGATGTCCGACCCCGAAACCATGTCCTACAACGCGAATTGGGACGTGAACTATGACGGTTATCACCGGGATACCGGCTGTGTCGATTATCCCGATGCGGTTTTGCCTGCATGGTATGAGAATATGGTAGGACAGGAGCCGGAACGGTTCTATGCCTACATAAAGCGCAGCGCCGACGGCGCGTGGATCGGCGACGTCAATTTTCACTATAACCCCGCAAAGGACTGGTGGGACATGGGCATTGTGCTTTATGCCCCCTATCGCGGGAAAGGATATGCTGTTCCCGCGCTGAAGCTCATGCTGGAGCACGCCTTCCGGGACTGCGGCATTTCCAGAATACACAATGATTTTGAGGTCGCCCGGAATGAAATTTCCGCATGGGAGACCCACCGCCGGTCAGGCTTCCGGGAATTGGGCGTGGAGGATGGCTTTCTTCAGATGATGATCACGAAGGAAGACTATTTCGCGCATCTGGATACGGACTAGCGCAGCCCCTTGGCTCTCCCCTTGGGAGAGCTGTCACCGCAGGTGACTGAGAGGGTGTTGCACCCTCGTCTCCCCTCTCCGTCTTCGCTTCGCTCAAACACCTCTCCCAAAGAGAGAGGCAAGGGGGTGCCGTTCATTACCCCGCAGTGCCTGTCAGCTGTCTGCTCCGCCCCACCCATTTGCCGCCCTGTGTTTTTTCCAGAAAAAACATTTGTCTAATCTGCAAATTAGTAGTTGCAAATTAGCGCGATTGCTGGTAGAATGTGCATAAGCCAATATGCTGGCAAGCAAAGGAGGACTTTCCTATGATTCATGTTATTATGGGCCTGAAAGGCTCCGGCAAGACCAAGAAGCTGATCGATGCCATCAACGCGGCTGTGGCGGACGCCCACGGCGATGTCGTCTGCATTGAGTACGGCAAAAAGCTGACCTATGATGTAACCTATAAGGTTCGCCTGGTGGATTCCCGGGAATACGGCATTTCCACCCCCGATATGCTCAAGGGCTTCCTGAGCGGCCTGCACGCAGGCAATTTCGACATCACCAACGTCTTTATCGACAATCTGTACAAGACCATCGGCTGTGATAAGGCTGCGGCTGAGGAGTTCGTCTCCTGGTGCGCCAAGTTCGCCGCCGACAACAATATGGAGATCACCATGACCATCTCCGAAGACCCTGCAAACGCCTCCGAGGCTGTAAAGCAGTATCTGTAATTGGGGTACATCCGCCCCGCCGCTTGTAAAGCGGCGGGGCATTTCTTTGCGTTCAGGGCATATTGATCGGCAGAATTACTCCGGATACTTGCGTAATCGGCAAAACTCTGCTACACTATATTGTAAACGATTTTTGATTTGGAGAGAATTATGACTGCAGCTACTTTACAGGAAAACAAAATGGGCGTCATGCCCGTCGGGAAGCTGATCGCCAACATGGCGCTGCCCATGGTCATATCCATGCTGGTGCAGGCGCTTTACAACGTGGTTGACAGCATCTACGTTTCTCAGGTGTCGGAGAGCGCGGTGACGGCGCTGTCTCTGGCCTTCCCCATCCAGAACCTGCTGATCGGCTTCGCCGTGGGCATCGGCGTGGGCGTCAACTCCCTGCTTTCCAAGAGTCTGGGTGAGAAAAATCAGGAGGCCGCCAACCGCGCCGCCGGAAACGGCATCGTGCTGATGGCCATTGCCATGGTGCTGTTCGTGCTGTTCGGTCTGTTCGGCGTGCGCCCCTATTTTGCCATTCAGTCCGACAACCCGGAGACCGTGGAGGGCGGCATTGTCTACACCAGCATCTGCTGCGTGTTCAGTGTCGGCTGCTTCGCATCCATTCTGGGCGAGCGGCTGCTGCAATCCACCGGCCGGACAGTACATACCATGATCACCCAATCCATCGGCGCGATCATCAACATCATTCTCGACCCCATTCTCATCCACGGATGGTTCGGTTTGCCCGCCATGGGCATTGCCGGCGCGGCCATCGCGACGGTGATCGGCCAGTGGGTGTCCGGCATCATGGTCATCATTTTCAACCTGAAATTCAACCCGGAGGTACAGCTGCACAAGAAATATCTTCCGCTGGAGGGCAAGACCGTGGGCGCTATCCTGACGGTGGGCATTCCCTCCATCGTTATGAACGGCATTGGCTCCGTGATGAATTTCGGCATCAACCAGATTTTGCAGGGCTTCGCCGAGACGGCGACCGGCGTGTTCGGCGTGTATTTCAAGCTCCAGAGCTTCTTCTTCATGCCCCTGTTCGGCCTGAACAACGCCACCATTTCCATCATTGCCTACAACTACGGCGCCCGCAAGCCCCAGCGGATCACAAAAACGTTGAAAATCTCCTGCACCGCGGCGCTGTGTCTCATGACGGCGGGACTGCTGGTATTCCAGTTCTTTCCGGATCTGCTGCTGGGACTGTTCAATCCCTCCCAGGCGTTTCTGGAAATCGGCCGGGTCGCTCTGCGCACCATCAGCTGGAGCTTCCCCATTGCGGCCATCTGCATTGCGCTGGGCGCCAGCTTTCAGGCGCTGGGCAACGGCATTTACTCCACCATCGTCTCCCTGTGCCGTCAGCTGGTGGTACTGCTCCCGGTGGCCTATCTGCTGAGCCTGACAGGGGAGGTGCAGAGGGTCTGGCTGGCCTTCCCCATCGCGGAAATCGTCAGCGGCACGGTGACGTTTATCTGCTTCACCAGAATCTACCGCCAGAAGATAAAGCCGCTGTTTGAGCAGGCATGATGGGTCGCCTGAGAAATACGGCACCTGAAGTCTGATAGAACAGGCCGGTCACCTTTTCCGGCAAATGATTTCCTGACTCATTTCCGCCATGATGCGGGCGCGGTATTATCGCTCCATAGATCACATCCATCATACCTTCACCCCCGCCAGGGACTGCCAAAGTCTGACAGTTTCCGGCGGGGTTCCTGTTTTTCGCCCTCTCAAGGCAAAAATGTATCCGTCTGTTTTGCGTTTCTGCGGAAAGGAAACAGCAAAAATCACTCCGTATCATACTTTGGCATGATTTACATTTTCTGGCGGTTATGTATAATAAAGATAAAATGGTGTTGGAATGCGTATGGCACGGGGTATGTCCCTTTGCCGGCGAAAAGGAGGGAGAACGTGACCGGGAATATTATCGTGAAGCCGTCTGTCCGGCAGCGGTTTGACAGCTTTATGGAGCGCGGGCGCGTCCTCTTTTTCAGCGCGCCCTGCGGCTTTGGAAAAACCGCGCTGGCGGACGCCCTGCTCTCCGGACGGGATGTGCTGCGGCTGAACGCGGGCGCGGCGGATTTTGCCCTTCCCGCCCTTTCGGATGGGTGGGAAATCCTGCTCATTGACGATTTTCAGATGATACCGGCGGAGGATGGCGGGCAGGCGCTGTGCGAGCTGATCCGCTCCGACCCGGGCAAACGCTTCCTGCTTCTCTCCCGGGGCGCGCCGCCCGGATATCTGACGGCGTTCCAGTATTCCGGCCTGATGACCACGCTGGAGGCCGACGACCTGCTCTTTGACCGGGAGGATATCTGCAAATACTTTTCCGGCTGCGGCGTCGCCGTGACGGACAGCGAGATCGGCGGTATTCTGAGAGAATCCGTCGGCTACCCTCTGGGCGTCGCCGTCACCGCCCGGTGCATGTCCGGCGGGAGGTCCTTCGGCCCGGAGGTCGTGGCGCGGGCATTCCGGGAGGTGTTCTCCTATTTTGAGGCTGCGATCTACCGGCGGTTCGACCTTCCCGTGCGGCGGTTTCTGCTGGAGCTGGCGCCCTTTGAACGGCTCAATCTGGAAATGGCGCGGATGGTCAGCGGCGACCCCCACGCGGGCGACCGGCTGGACTGGCTCCTGAGCCACACCACCATGCTCCGCTATGACGACGTGCAGCATTTCCGCTTCTGGCCGCAGTTCCGCAGCTTCCTTCTGTGGGAAATGGAACGGGAATACAGCGAGGAAAAGCGCCGGGCGCTTTTCAGCCGGGGCGCGCTCTACTACGAGCTGAAAGAGGATTACGCCCACGCGCTGGAATGCTACACAAGATGCGGCGACCACGCCAAGGTCTCCGAGCTTCTCATCCGCAACGCGGAGCTGCACCCCGGCATGGGGCATTACAGCGAAATGGAAAAATACTACCGCAGTCTCCCGGAAGCGGAGATCGCAGCTTCCCCCGCGCTGATGCAGGGCATGAGTATGCTGTGCGCTCTGGCCATGGATTACGAAGGCTCTGAGCGCTGGTATCACGAATTGCAGGAATTCGGAAAGCGGTGCGGCAGGGACGACGCCGCAGGCAAGCAGGCCCGCAGCCGCTTAGCGTGGCTGGACATCTCCCTGCCCCAACGGGGCGTAGGGGGGCTGACGGAAACCATTCCTGCGGTGTTCCGGCTGATGACCAGCAAGGAGGTCTCCCTCCCGTCCTTCTCCGTCACCAGCGCACTGCCCAGCATCATGAACGGCGGCAAGGATTTTTCCGCCTGGAGCAAGCGGGACGATCTGCTCTACCAGACCCTCCGCAGCCCGGTGGAGACCATACTGGGGCGGGACGGCGTTGGCCTTGCGGACTGCGCCATCGCCGAAAGCAAATTTGAAAAGGGCGAGAACATCACCGGCCGGATGCTGACCATCATCCCCCGCGTCAGCGAGATACGCCAGCGCGGCACGCCGGACATGGAATTCGCCATCAACGGTCTGCTGGCCCGAAGCCTTCTTGCGGCAGGGCAGAGCGAGGACGCTTATCGGACGATCGAATCCCTCCGGGAAAAATTCGCCGAGGAAGGGCGTGAGCGGTTCCTGCCCAATATGGACGCCATGCTCGTCCGAATTTCCCTCCATACCGGCGATCTGGACTACGCCGACACATGGTATCTGGAAAAAGCGCCCAGAGACCCCATGCGGGTAAACGTCATGAAGCGCTACCAGTATCTCACGCAGGCCATGGTGGAGCTGGCGGACGGGAAGCCGGGGGCGTCGATGCTGACCCTCTCCCCGCTGGAAGATTACGTCCGCAGCTGCGGGCGGCACATCGACGGCATCCATCTGAACATCCTCGCCGCCATCGCCCTGTACCGAAGCAGGGACGAAGCATGGCGGCAGCGCCTGATTGGCGCATTGAACGCCGCGGCGGAATACCACTTCATCCGAACCGTCAGCGTCTACGGCGCGGCGGTGCTGCCATTGCTTGAAAAGCTTGACTGGAGCGGCAGCGCCCGGTGGAAAAAGCAGCTGCTGGACGACGTGCGCTTGCAGGCGGCGTATTACCCCCGCTTTCTGGAACCGCGCCTCGCGCCGGGGGAAGCCCTGACGCCCACGGAGCTGCAAATTCTGCACCTGATCTGCGCCGACAAGAGCAACGCGGAGATCGGGCAGATCATGGATATCAAGCTGCCCACGGTAAAGACCCATGTAAGCCACATTCTGGATAAGCTGGACGTCCGGCGGCGAAGCGAAGCAAAAACCGCCGCGAAGCGTCTGCGGCTTATCCCGGAAGAACGGTAAATCCCCACCCGGATTTTACCGGGCTGACGATAGAAAACCGCACTTTTTTCACACAGGAGGATCCTATGAAAAAACGAATTTTGAGTCTGTTTTTGGCGCTCACACTCTGCCTGACGCTCCTGCCGACATCGGCTTTTGCCGAGGGTGGGGACGTGAGCATTTCTGACGGTGTCATCGGCGGCGAGACCGGTGGCGAGGGCGGTGGAGTCCTTGTACCACCCGGCGGTTCGACCGGCGAAGGTGGTGGGATCTATACGCCCCCAAGTGGTCCGGCAGAAGGGGGCGGCGGCACGTATATCCCCGAAGAAGACACGCGGACGGAGATCTGGTGCGTGAGCAAGCCCGATTCCATTGGCCGCAGCTATGACGGCACGACGGACGGCGGCACGATTCCAATCGACTTGACGTTTACAGACGGCACAAATGAAATCAAACTCAAAGAAGGAACGGGCTTTACCGCCAAGAAGACGTTCGATTCCGCGGACGCGGGATGGCATACCGTCACTGTGGAAATCGCGCTGATCGGCGAAGCCGCGGTAAAGTACAAGCTCAAGGCGGGCGAAGAAAAATTTGAGATCGGCGGCGACATCAACAAGGCCTATCCCGATTTGACCGTATCTCTTTCCAAGACGACCTGCACGGTGGGTGAAAAGCTTCTTCCGCTTCTGTCTGTCGAGGGTGCTCCGGAAGACGCCGCGGTGACATATTACTATACGCAGTACAAAACAATAGCTGGGGATTCGGAGTATGAGAGCAGTGGTGCCATTCCCGCAATCGACGAAAACACCGCAATCAACAGTCTCGACGAGGAAGGCAACAACACCTATTATCTCTACGCCAAGACCGCCGCGACCAGGAACTACAATGAAGGTTTCTCGAATGTCGTGGAACTCACGGTCAACGAGCCTGTCGTTGAAGCCGCTTCGGTGACAAGAGCGGACGGCACGGATGGCGGTACATACGAATCCCTCCCTGCGGCGCTGAACGCGGCACGGGACGGCGACACCGTCAGGCTGCTGGCCAACCATGTGACGGATGCAGACGCCCTCAATGCGCTCGGGGAAGATTTTACGTTCGAACAGTATGCTTCCATCGTACCCGTTGTCACCAAAACCTTGACGCTCGATCTGAACCACAAGACGGTCGACTACCTCGAGGTTGGATTCTCAGAGACTAACGAGGAAACGCAGAAAAAAGAAACTCTCGCGACAGGCAACCTGACTGTTACAAGCGAGGCCGCTTACGGCAGAATTTTAAATCTCCTGTTCATGGCCGGCGCACTGGACATCCAGAGCGGCGAGATCGGCGGTTCAGAATGCATGGGACTTCTCTGCGATGCGGACAGTGGCTCTGTGACCGTCAGCAACGGCACGGTGTATGGCCTCACCGTATTGGAGGGTGCTTCCGTCACCGTCAATGGCGGTTCCAATCACGCGGGTGAATGGGTTGTCGGTTCCGGCGCTACGCTGAAAATTACGGACGGCACGTTTGGCGAGGTGCAGTTCACGCGCAACGGAACCATCGCCATCAGCGGCGGCACGTTCAAAAGCATTAAGAGCGAAATCGCAGACGAGTTGCAGCCGCTCATGTCCCTGTTGGATACGCAGAAGGCGCACGCTTTCTACAAGGGCGACGACGTGCAGGACGGCAATGCAACAGAGCTGGCCGACGTAACCGTCAAGGAACACACTCACACCATGGCGAACAGCAAGTGCGCCTGCGGCTTTTCCTGCACCCACACGAACGCCGAGGGTGCGAGCACCATCGGTAAAGACGGCAAGTGCACGGTCTGCGGGACACAGTTCGCGGCTGGCATCGGCGAAACCTATTATACCGATGTGCCGTCCGCGCTGAATGCGGCAGCTGACGGTCAGACCGTCAAGCTGTTTGCAAACGAGATGCTGCCTGACGGCATATATGTCAGCAAGACCCTCACGCTGGATTTGGACGGGCACAGTCTGAGCGGATACAGCTTGAATGTCGGCGGCCTTACGGCCACGAGCCAGGTTCTCACCGGTAATTTGACGGTCATTGACAGCAGCGGCGGCAACGGCGCGGTGGGAGTGACCGTGCGGGACGGCGGTACACTGGTATTCAATCCGGAGAATGACAGCACCACCCTGCTCCAGCTGGAGGTTTGGGGCGGCACAGTCGAGCTGTACGGCGGAAAGATTTCGAGAAGCGGTCTGCGGCTGAATAATAACATCACATTGGGCAATCTGCTTCCCGGGCAGGCGGGACTGGCTTACTATCGTGGCGACACGCAGCTCACGCTGGAGGAAGCCGCTTCCCAGACCTGCGACCTGGTGGTAAAGTTGTGCAGCCACGGCGGCAAGAACGGCTTTGATGGCACCAACTGTCCCTACTGCAACGCGCCCGCGGTGGCTGAAACAGCCTTGTACAATGGCGAGGGCGGCCGCCTGCGGCGGAGATTTGCCGACTTGCAGACTGCCCTTGATGCGGACAGAGACGGCGGCTCGACCCTCAGTCTGCTGACCGACGTTACCGGCGATTATACCATCAACAGCAGCACGGACACCGGCATAGATCTGAACGGCCATTCAATCCACGGTACGATAACCGTCAAGGCCGCCACAGGCATGAACACTACTACCTTAAGCAACACGAAAAACACGACCACAGCCAGTATCGATACCGTCGTTGCCCACATGGGAGCAAACCTCGCCGGTTCGGGATCCCCCGCCGTTATCGGCACGCTGAAGCTGGCAGAGGGTGCCACATGGGCAAACATCCTGTATGAACCTAACCGCCTTGGCTACAAGGTGCTCAATGGGGACGGCACTCACAAGTGGTACGCCCCGGCGGATGTTCCTGCCGGTTCCACGGAGCTGAACAATGTCATCATCAATCGTTTGCCAATCACCTCCAAGACCCTGTCTCTGAAGGTCGATGGGAAGAACCTGACCGGCAGTAACCCGAAGGTGGAGCGCGGCACGACCGTCCAGCTCTGCGCCAACTGCAACGCGAAGGATGCGGATGTGGCCATCTACGTCGGAGAGATAGGGGGAGACGGCATCCCCACATACAGCCAGAAGAAAGCTGAATATAAAAAGATCGGCACCATGTGGTACTATGTTGTAGACTTCGATGCTGACACGATCGGAACATACAGCATTTATTTCACGGCCAGCAAGGACGGCTATTCGGTATCGAGCAACCCCAAAATGCTGACCGTCACCAAGCTGAATCTCAGCAAAGCCGTAATCACGTTCCCCAACGGCAATGAAAGTGTCTATCAGCCTTATAACACCACCACCGGCGTGCCGCCCTATGTTGTAACGTACAACGGCAGCGAGCTGAAAGCGGGAGTTGATTACACCGTCGTCCGCGGCGATTCCCATTCCACTGTCGGCACCGCCACTCTGACCATCAAGGCGACAGACGACGGCGACTACACCGGCCAGAAAACCGCCAGATGGACGGTCGCAGCTCACAAAGCAACGATCTCGGTCGGCGACATCATAAAGGCATACGATGGCACAACAGACCTGCCCGCAAACGCATCGATAAAGCTTAAGAGTGCGGATTCCCGCTATGCTCCTTCCGGCGGGCCACTTCCTCTGGTGGCTGGTGAGGATTACCAGATACTCAATGCCAGTTATGATTCCGCCAATGCAAGTGAGGACGAAAAGACCGTCTCCTTCACCATTAAGCTGACGGATAGGAACTATACCTTTGAAGACGGCACGACGCAAAAGGACTTTGTGCTGAACGGCGCGGATGTGTCGCAGACTTTCAAGATCAATCAGGCCACTGTGACCCCGAACGAGATCACACAGTACGTTTTCAACGATTTGGCAAAGACCTACGAAATCGATTTGAGAACGCTCCTGCCGGAGCTGCCTGTAGGCTGCGAGTACGGCAAGATCCATAATCGGGGCTGCGATTACCACTTTACGGATAGTACTTACCTCGACAGCAGCAACCATATATTCGTGTCAAACGAAGGCATTCTGACTCTGCCCATCGTGGCCGCGCACAGCGCGAATGTGAACGATCAGATCGGCACTTTGACCGTCCCGATTGTAAGCACGAACTATCAGCCGTTCGAGCTGACCATCAAGGTCGTCATTGGCCAGAGGATCCCCCTCGATCAATCGGGCGTCAGCGTCAGCGCGACGGATATCACCTACGGCCAGACGCTGGCAGAGAGCACACTCACGGCCACGGGTTCGATGATCTGCCCCCGCACACAGGCCGTGATTCCGGGTACGTTCGCGTGGAAGGACGGCACCATCAAGCCCAACGCGGGCAGCTATGATGCCGAATGGACGTTCACCCCGGCGGAAGGCTACGAAGAATACGCCCCCGCGACCGGCACCGTGACCGTCACAGTCGAACCGGCAGAGCTGACGGGAGTTTCCGTGGGGGCATCCAGCACGTATTACACCGGCAAGCCGCAGCACGCATCGACAATCGCGTTTGGGCAAAGTGTAGACGGCACTACCGTGACGTTCACCTACAGCGACAAGGCAGACGGCGACTATACTTCGGGCGGACCGGCTTTCACCGACGCAGGCACGTACACCGTTTACTACAAAGCGGAAGCAGCAAACCACAAAACGGCTGCCGGTACGTTCACCGTAACCATTGCCCCGCTGCCGATCAGCCTTCTCTCCGTCGAAAGAATCTCCAAGTCCTACGACGGCACCGCAAACGTCACGCTTACCGCAAGCAGGCTGACATTCTTCAGCATGGCGGCCAGTCGTTCGGGCATTATACTTCCCGATACGGCGCTCACCTTCTCTGACGCCCAGTTTACCATGAAGCAGGCGGACGGGAGCTACCTGCCCTCGCCGGACGTCGGAAACGGAAAGGCCCTTTCCTTCACCATGACGCTTGCGAACGACAACTATGTGTTTGAGGGCAAGCCGGAAGGCACCAAAACGGTCAGTGACACTTTTGCAACCGACGATACGACCCGTTTCACCATCACCAAGGCCGACGCGCCCGTGCCGACAGACGGTACGCTGTCCATCATCAACGGTCTGGAAAGAACCTACGAGGTCGATCTGGCGGCACTGCTGTCTGCACTGGAAAGCCCCAAGTCCTACGGCGACATCGCCTATGGCGCGCCGACCATCACCGTGGATGCCGGCTACTGCGACGCTGCCACTGCGAAGATCGAAAACGGCAAGCTGATTCTGCCCATTCTGGCAAACCCGGTCAATACGGAGGGCAATGTCGGCTCGGTGACGGTGATTGTCACAACCAGCAACTACGAGGACATCCCCCTGACCGTCAACATCTTCGCAAAGAACAAGATCACGCCCGTTCCGGATGGCGAGGTGACCGCAAGCGAGATCACCTACGGTCAGCCGCTGAATGCAAGCACGATCACGGGCAAGATGAAAGACCCCACCACCGGTGAAGAGGTTCCCGGCACCTTCGCTTGGACGGACGGCACCATCAAGCCCAACGCGGGCAGCTATGACGCCGAATGGACGTTCACCCCGGACGCGCCGGAGTACGCGACGGCCACCGGAAAGGTGCGGGTCACGGTCAATCCCAAGTCCATTGTAGGCGCGGTCGTCACGCTGGAAGACACCTTTGTGTATGACGGGACGGAAAAATGTCCCCAGATAATCAGTGTCGTTCTGGACGGCGTAACACTGACAGGCATTGGCGGAGGCACAGATTATGGCTTTTCCTGCAATAGAACGTCGCAGGTCGGCACATACTACGATGGTTTTTCTCTCAGCGGTCTGGGTAACTACACCGGCGAGATGAAGTTCACGTGGTCGATCACGCCAAGAGAAGTGACACCCACGATCACCGTCGCGGACGGCACCTATAACGGCGGAAATCCCGTTCAGCCGACCGTTACCCTCACAGACGACCTCGGCAATACCATTGACCCGAAGGAATACGACGTTTCCTACAGCGATAACACAAACGCGGGTACTGCCACCGTTACCATCACCGATAAGGAAGGCGGCAACTATGTCCTCGGTACGGCCAGCACGACCTTCACGATCAACAAGGCCGCCGCGCCCGCGCTGACTGCCTATCAGGTCACCCAGAAGTACAGCCTGAAAACAGAGCAGGCCATCACCCTCCCCGACCTCAAGAGTCTGGGAATGCCCGATGACGCACAGGTATCCGACACGAACGCGTTCCACAGCGGGTCCTATTCTCCCGCAGGCAGGATTCAGGACGGTTGGGGCATTGACGTGAACACCGGCGCGATCACCTACGCTCTGGCGGACGGTGCCGCCGCTGGCGACGTCATCACCTTCACCCTTCTGGTTCGCTCCAAGAACTACGAGGACGCCGCCGTCACGGTCAATCTCACCCTGACGGAGCGGGACGCGCCCATCCTGACCCTGCCGGACATCATCACCGTGGACTACACCGGCGCGGAAATTCCCGTCAGCGCGGTCACCGGCAAGAGCGCCGCCTTTGACGGCAAGGATGTGCCGGGTACATGGAGCTGGAAAGCCGGTCAGGCGATCACCAACGCGACCGACACCGGCAGTAAGACCATTGTCTTTACCCCCGCCGATCTGGTCAATTACCACCCGGTGGAGGGCGAGGTTTATGTCATCATCTCCCGCGTCGCGCCGGACTATACCGCGCCCGCTGCCATTGACGGCCTGACCTACAGTGGCAGCGCGCAGGCGCTGGTCAGGGCAGGCTCCACCGCCCACGGCAAGCTGCTCTACAGCCTGAGCAAAGACGGCACCTACTCCGAGACCATCCCCACCGGCACGGACGCTGGGGAATACACCGTCTGGTACAAGGTCGCGGGCGACAGCAACCATAAGGATTCCCAGCCCGAGTCCGTCACCGCAACCATCGCTCCCAAGACCGTGACCGCCACCGTGACGGTCAGCGGCGGTTCCCTCACCTACACCGGCGACCCGCTGAAGCCCGATGTCATCGTAAAGGACGGCGATACGGTCATCAGCCCGGAGGAATACGACGTTTCCTACAGGGATAACGTGAACGCGGGCACCGCCACCGTGACCGTCAGGAACAAGGCAGGCGGCAACTACACCGTCAGCGGCAGCGCCACCTTCGAGATCGGCAAGGCCGCTTCCGAGGTCAGGACCGCCCCCCGGGCGAACGCCGGCCTTGTCTACAGCGGCGGTGAGCAGACCCTCATCACAGCCGGAACTGCCCTCGGCGGCAAGCTGAAATACCGTCTGGGCGAAACCGGCGAGTTCACAGCGGAGCTTCCCAAGGCCACGGACGCGGGCACCTACACCGTGTACTGCATGGTCGAGGGCGACGGCAACCACCGCGACTCGGAGGTGCAGAGCCTCACCGTCACCATCGATAAGGCAAAGGTCACGGTCAAGGCGTTGGACAAGCGCATCTACACCGATGACAAGGCCCCCGATCTGAGCAAGCCCGTACTGGACAAGGACTACACCGTCAGCGCCATGTCCGGCGAGGATGCGCTGACCGGCGACATAAAGCTCGCCTGCGTGGACGCGAATGGCACTGAGATCACCCCCGACACGACGAAGGTCGGCAAGGTCATTATCCGCGCCAGCGGGCTGACCGCCCCCAACGGCAACTACACCGTCGTTTTCGTGGACGGCACGCTGACCATCGACGAGCGCCCGGTCTACACCATCAAGGCCACGGCGGGCATCCACGGCTCCATCACGCCCTCCGGCGACGTTGACGTCCTCCACGGCGGCAGCCAGACCTTCACCATCGCCGCGAACAGAGGCTACGCCATCTCCAACATCAAGATCGACGGCGTGAGCATCGGCGCGGTGAAGTCCTACACCTTCGAGAACGTCACCGGCAACCACACCATTGAGGTCACCTTCATGAAGGCCAACGGCAACCCCCAGACCGGCGTGATGGTGGACGAAGTCACCGGCGAGTACTATGTGGGGTAACGCCCACCGCATTTCGCGCGTCCGTTGGGCGCGCGAGGAGACAAGCTTATGAAGAAAAATGTCATGAAAATCTGCTGCGCGGTTCTGGCCATTGCGGTCATTGCCGCTCTGCTGATAGCGGTCAGGGGCTGCCACCGGGAGGAACCAATCGTTCCTCCCACCGCCCCGGCCACCGAGGCCACCCAGACCGTCCCCACCGAAGCCGAGACCCAGCCCCCCACGGTTCCCGTGGGGGAAATCATCCCCACCGTGGATAAGCAGTCGGAGCTGGCCGCGGCCAGAAAGAAAAACCCCGACACCGTGGCGTGGCTGTACATCCCCGGCGCGGAGGTGGACGACCCCGTGATGCAGGCGGAGGACAACGGCCACTACCTGTGGCTGGGCGAGGACGGCGAGTACAGCACTTGGGGCTGCTACTACGCCCACTGCGAAAATCATTTCGGCGGCCGGGACAAGCTGGACACCAACACCACGATTTTCGGCCACTCCGCCAGCAACTGCGACCCCAACGGCCCCAAGTTCACCAAGCTCTACCGGTACATGGACGCGGACTACGTGAAAGATCATCCCTACATTTACCTCTCCGTGACAGGGGAAGATCTGGTTTTCCAGATCACGGCGCTGTTCATCACGGACATCGAGTTCGACTACATCGTCCCCAATCCCACGGGAAGCGAGCTGACGGAGTTCTTCCGGACGGTCGCACGAAAGAACTGGCTGAACTTCGACGGAGTGACCTTCTCGGAGGGCGACACTGTCCTGACCCTCTCCACCTGCTGCCGGAAGTATGACACGGCCAAGACCGGCAACCAGCGTCTGGTGGTCATGGCGAAGCTGCTGCCGGAAGGCGCGACGGCACAGCCCTACACCGTCTCTCTGGCGGAAAATCCGGAGATGCCATAACAAAAACTTCCTGCACCGCTTTTACGGCGCAGGAAATCGAGAAAACGGCGGTTTCCCATACGGGCAGCCGCCGTTACTATACTTTATTCCGTCTCGCCCGCAAGCTCTGCGGCCGCGATTTTCCGCATTTCCGTCATCATATGACACAGATATGTGGGAATTCCGCTGTAGCTGCCCGTCTCCGACGCCGCAATGGCAACGCAGGAGTGGCAGATCTTCTGGTCAGGGCATTGGGCACACAGGCCGGAAAGCGTCAGGCCGTCGCTGATATCGGCAAGCTCCTTCCACGCGTCCGAAAACGGGCGGTTCATCAGCTCCACCTTTGGCTCGGGCATCATGCCGCAGGGCACCATCCAGCCGTCCCATGTGATCCAGAAGGAAGCGTTGCCCGCACGGCAGCGAATCTTGCCGTCCACGGGGTCGATGCAGGATTCGTCCAGCCCGATGGGCTGCTCCATCCCCTCGGCGGTCTGGCGCAGGAAGCTGCGGTATTCCTCCGGGGTAGTTTGCAGCTGGTAGCGCTTCATGTGGTAGTACGCGGCCTCGTGGGGCGTAAAGCGGTCGTTTTCCCCCACCATGGACGCATCCCGGCGGATGGGCGGGAACATGTAGGTGTTCACCTGCAAATAAATGTCCTTCTCCTGAGCGTAGCGGGTGATGGCTTCCAGATCGCAGGCGTTGTAGGGCGTCAGGGAGCAGTTCAGCTTCACGGGGACCCCCGCGGCTTTCAGGCCGCTGATCGCCCCATCGACCCGGGAGAAGACGCCCTTCGCGCCGCAGAGTCTTTCATACGTGGCATCCGACGCGCCGTACAGAGTAATGTTGACCCGGGTCGGCGGCAGCTCTTGCAGCTTTCGGATGGCCTCGTCGTCAATGAGCGACCCGTTGGTGTTGATGGAAACGAGGAAACCCATGTGGATCAGCGCGTCGTACAGCTTCCAGAAATCCGGCCAGAGGAATGGTTCGCCGCCGGTGAGCAGAAGGTACAATAGTCCCTGCGCCCTCGCCTGACGGGCAATTTCCAGCCATTGCTCCAAGGTCACCATGGGGCGGTCGTGGGTAAGAATTTCCCGGCGGGACTTGCGGACATAGCACATCCGGCAGGCAAAATTGCATTCGGGGGACAGCTCAAAGGTTCCGTTCAGGGGGATCTTTCGCCCGCTGGCCTTGTTGAACAGGAAATCCGTTATCCTTGCGTTCGATTCCATTTCCATCCTCCATTCCGCTTTTCTGACACCATTTCATGATTAGAAACTTTTCTAAAGATTTTAATTGCAGTTCCGTATGGCAAAGTGGGGCGCTGATTCTTTCATCAGCGCCCCACTGGCTTTCTGGCAGCTCACGCATCGCCGTCTACCGGCAGAACGTCCCGCGCTTTATTGTCATACTATTTCTCGATAAAATGGTTAATACCATTTTATCCTGCGAATACTTCGCAGGCCGCTGGTGGCGGCGAGAAATGTATGGACTGCGATTTTAGCGGCTACGCCGCAGACCGCTGAAACGCGGCCTAATAAAACTGTTTTTTAACCGTTTTATTAAAATCCAGTATCAGGAGATCTGCTTCCACGCGCTCCACCAGCCCTTGCCGGGCCCGAGGCCGATCGTCCACCACTTGGCTTCGTAGACGCGGCCTTTGTAGGTCACCTGCATACCGGCGGTGTAGATCTTGAACGGCGACCATGCGGCGGGGGCGGCAATCTGATTGCCGTCGTCCACCAGCTCCCAGACCTGAGACGTTTCGGGATTCTCACCCCGCGTCCACCACTTGGCTCTGTAAGTCTTGCCGTTGAACACAACGGTGTCGCCCCGGTGGTACGCCTTGCCGGAAACGTAAGTATCCCCGGGAATGACGGTGTCCGGCTCGGTGGGTTTCGGCTCGGTGACTCCCGGTTCGGTCGGTGCCGGTTCCGTGGGCTTGGGTTCTGTGACCTTCGGCTCCGTGGTTGCCGGTTCCGTAGGCTTGGGTTCCGTTGCCTTCGGTTCTGTGGACTTCGGCTCTGTAACCTTCGGCTCCGTGGGCGCCGGCTCGGTAGGCTTCGGCTCCGTAGTTACCGGTTCCGTTACCTCCGGCTCGGTGACTTCCGGTTCCGTGGGTTCCGGCTCCGTGGGCTTGGGTTCTTCCCTGTAGCCCATCCACAGCAGCGCCTGCCGGACGCCGCTTTGCAGGCTCCGGGTGTCGGCAGTGCTGTCCGCGGGAATGCCGCCCGGAACCTTCAGGTCCGTTACGGAGATGATGGAAGCCGTACCCCACGGGTTCTGAATTCTGATCGTGGCGCCGTCGTTCATGCCCTCGTAGTACATATTGGTCTGACTGATCGTCTTCGTGCCGAGAGTCGCGGTGCCGGTCAGGGTCTTCAGGCCGATCTGGGTCTTTGCCGCGATCTCCTCGCTGGGCAGCGTAATGAGCAGATACTGACCCGGACGGACATAGACCTCATTCTTGGTACCGTTGTCCAGATAGTCCGTTACATCCGCGTCCTTCAGGGCGGCGCCTCCCTCGGTCATCAGCACCGCGGTGACTTTCTGGTCGCCCTTCAGGGTGTAGACCTGCCCGGAAACGCCCTCGGCGATCTGGTTGATATAGACGCTCTTTTCGTCGATCGCGTCCTTGTTCGGCAGGTTGGCCACAAGAACGTTGTCCCGAACTTCCACGAATTCCGGCTGGGACTCAGCGTCCTTGTCGTACACCTTCTTGTCGATGGCGCTGTCCATCGTGTTGAACACGCGGAAGCCGTCGAACACGAAGTTCGCCGCCGAATAGTTGGTCAGAACCATCACGACCTTGTAGTCGCCGTACTCCAGGTCTCTGACGCTGACGATGGGCGTATTGTGGCTCTCGCCCTCGTACTGCGTCAGGGCGCTTTCGCCGCTCTGTCTGACGGTGTTCACCATGTACATGGACTTCATCTTCTCGGTCTGGCCGTCAACCTTGTACAGCGCGACCATGACCGTGCCGGTGCTGGTCGTGCAGTCGGCGTAGATCTCGAAGCCGTTGCCGGTGAACTCGAAGGTGGCCTTGGAGCCGGGGGTCGTAGTGGCAGCCTCGGTCTTTGCGTCGCCGCCGTAAACGGTGTCGTAGCCGTAGTTGTACGCATCGGTCATGCCGGGGTACGCGCCCTGCTGCTGCCCCATGTACTGACCAACGTAGTTCTCACCCATGTCCGGCCTCGTGGTATTGCCCGTCCATGTGCCTTCGTACTTTGCGAAGTATTCCTCGTAGTACACAGTGGTGGCCGGGAAGACCGACATGACGTAGCGGTGGGGGTTGGATGACGTGGTCTTATCCGTCGTGACTGCCATACGCATGCTTTCCGTTCCCCGCATAACGGTGAAGGGAATGTAGTAGCACTGGCCGGTCGCAAGCTCCGTGTAGAAGTAGCCATACTCCGCCTTTTGGACGTAATACTTACCCTGAACAGTCTCCGTTTCCGTTCCGTCAATGGCGGTAATGTACCGCAGAGTCTCGTCCTGATTCAGCTCCAGCTGCAGGGATTTCTCGGTGATCCCCACCGGCAGGCCGAAGTCAACGACCATGTCCTTGGCGTTGTCGGTGTCGTAGTAGAGGTAAAGATCCTTTCCGTCCTCGCTGCGGCGAACCTCCACCAGCGTCAGCTTCGTGCTGCGGTAGAAGCTGGGAACGTCCAGAATTTCTCTGGGGTCGCCCTGAACGGTCTGGGTAACGTCGTAGTAGTTGACCACGGTATTGCCGGTCAGGCCGTATTCGTTATCCGTCCGCGCGAAGGTCGTATCGAACAGGGTGCCCGACTTGACGCGGATGCCATAATTGTAGAACTCAATGTTGTTGAGGCTGCGGTTGATGTAATGCACATGCAGCGCATCCTCAGTGTTGCCGACGTAGCGGACGTAGTAGGTGACCAGCACCGCGTGCTCATTCTGAATGGTCACGGAGTCCACCAGAGGAACGCCGCTGGTATGGGTACCGTTTTCCCGGTAGCCGTAGGCGACATTCTCATCCAGCAGGAATTCTTCGGTGTTGTACCGAACGTTTTCATCCTTCAGCCAGACGACGGTTTCCGTCTTGGTATCGTAGTCATAGCCGCCGGAACCATCCGAGCTGCGCTTGTTCTGGGACATATCCACGTCAGAAAGCTGCTTGGTTTCGTCGGACCTTGTGGTGGTGATCATGTAGATCTCGTAGCCGTCGATCTTGTCCGTGGTGGCCATGATGGTGTTGATCTTGCGCCACAGGGTGCCATCGTCCCGCTTCTCAACATCGCCCCAGTCTTCCGCGCAGTGAAAGCCCATGGTCTTGTCGGTGGTGTACTTCTCTCCGGCGGTATTGTAGCTGCCCTCGGAATAGGGGAAGGTGCCGGTCTCGTTGGGGTTGCGGACGCCGTCCTCGTAACGGACCGCAAAGTCCAGCAGAACGTAGTCCTTGCCGTAGCCGATGTTCCGGCTGTCGTCAATGGCAGGGCCCCAGTCCGCAACGTTTGTGATGACCTCGCGGGTGACGTCCGTGACCTGCAGGTAGTAGGCAACGATCTGGCCGTCACCGGCAGCGATGTCGCTCATATTCAGCTCGGTGCGCTCCGCTTCCGTGGGGTTGACGGGATACCAGCCCTGAGATTCCTCGGCTGTGATAACGCCGTCGCCGTTCTTATCCTTGCCCCACTTGGCGCCGGTGTCCCATGCGTCCAGCTCGGCATCCAGATAGAATTCCCATCTGCCTTCATAATAGCGCAGCCTTGTGAAATCGGCGCGGCTGGCGTAGCCGGTCATGGTGCCGGTCTGACCCGCAATACCTCCCTCGTAGTCGCCTGTCAGATAGGGCGAGCCGCTCTCGGTTCCCTGATGGTTACCGGCAGGCAGCCATGTCATCTTCCAGAAGACCATTCTGTCGTCCTTGCGGACGGCGTTGGTGGGGAACAACTTGGTGATGTCAATGCCTTCCTCGGTGTTGACGCCCGGCATTGCCGCGTTGACGTCCACATGGCACACCGGGGACGCATCGCTTCCGCCGATCAGAACCAAGTCGTTGGTAATCATGGAGTGGATCCTGACCTTGCTATCGACCAGAGACTTGTCCGCAATGGTGATGTTATACTTGACCGTGCCGACGATTACCGACGTGGTACCGGTCTGGTCATGGCTCGTAATGGTGACGGTGGACTTCGCGGGAACCGCGTCAGAGCCGGTGCCATACACGATGCTGTGGCCTGTCGAATCCGCGCTGGTAGTCCATGCTCCATCTTTGAAGACAAGATATTGCCCATTCTTGTACAGGCCAAGCTCCGGGTCAAAGTATGGTGACCACCAGTTTGCGCCGCCATCCGTGCTAATGAAGAAGCCACTACCCGTGTTATTCAAATTATAGCCGCCGCTTATCAGGCGATATGTACCACTGTCGGTAGAATGGCAATTCCACTTTGCCGCTTTGTCAGGGTCGTTGGTATTCGCCATCTGGCCATTTTCAATCGTCAGGTAGTTGCCATTTCCATCGGTGATGACGTAATTATCTCCCACATTGATGGCCGACACGATACCTGCCGGCAATTCGGGAACGTAGGGGGACGTCACCTCAGACGTGACGGTAACAAAGCCCTTGTCGTCGCAGTAATAGACATCCTGGTCGGTATAAGCGCCCTGCTGAAGACGGGTCACGGTGGAGTTGTCGCCCATCAGGACGTTGACTTCCTTGGTGAAGTAACCGGCGGGGAGCTTGAACAGGCCGGAAACCGTTCCGCCGGGGACGGTATAGGTCGCGTAGCCGTTCTCGATGGTCACAGGGATGGCCGCCGTTCCGGCATCCTGCTTCAGGAACGCCTGAATGACGCCGCCCTCCGTAAGCCAGTCAGCGGGAACGGGCATCTTGACCTGAACCTCGCCCTTGTAAGCGGCATTGTCCACGGTGGGGGTCAGGCTGTAGCCGGTGATCTTCACGTCGGCAACAGACTCGTACCCGGCGACGGACGTGACAGAGTTGTCCGCCGCGCAGGTCAGGCCGTTGACGCCGTGGCCGGAGACGGTAATGTCGTGCTCCTCGCAGCGGGCGCTGGTAACATTGGCGATAACCGTTACGTTGTAGGTCGTGCTACCGATGGTGATGGAAGTCGTACCAGCGCCGGTGGCTACCAGTCTCAGGCTGGTCTTGGCAGGAACCGCGGGAACTGCGGGAGTAGAGGGGCCAGCCGGAACAGCCGCTTTTCCAGGAGTCAGCAGTATGGCTGGCGTACCGGCATTATTGCTGTTTGCAAACTTCCAACTGGAATCGGCCAGCTTCAGGGTACAAGCAACACTTGCGCCGCCCCAAGATGGTGTATACACGACGGTAAAGCCATCACTCGTATAAGAAATGGACGTACCCTCGCCTTTTTCCGCAACGATGCTTGCGGTTGGCCAAACGTAATAACCTTTCAAATAACCGCCTATTGTCTCAAAGGAATACGTTCCATCTTCATTTTTTGTGACAGTCCATTGCGTCACAGTATAGGGATCTGTAGAGTTTTTACCGGTACCTGAGCTACTGTCAGGAGCAGACATATAATTCCCGTTTCCGTCGCCAATTAAATAAGTACCACCGGAAACAAAATTGCTCATGTCAAGCTTCGTGGGAGGAACAGCATCTTCTGCGGGCGTTCCGGGAATTTCAGGCGTTCCGGGAACCTCGGGGACGAAGTCCGCAGTCTGCTCCACTTCGACAACAGAATCATACCCGCGTGCGGCATCGCGGAAATCACCCTCAAGCGTCCCAAGGTCGTAAGTATCGCCCACATTCAGGGTGATGTTCACCACTTTCTGTCCCTCGGCGGCGTCGGCGGCCTCGTAAATGCCTACGGCGGCATAGGGCGTGTCCACATCCAGAACGTAATAGCCGTCCTTCACATTGCCGTTGGCCTCCCGCACGGGCAGGGTGGCTTCGTTATCGGCCGACATGGCGGCCACAAGCTCACCCACCGTGAAGCCCCGGACTTTCGCGGCATTCCAGCCATCGGGAATGGGCAGGAAAACGCGGTAAGAGCCGGTATAGTCCCGCTGGGCGTTCAGCATCTGCACGGAATAGGTCTGAACCTTTCCCGCCGCCGCGGCGAGGACCGTCGGGTTGGTATCCAGCTTGTCCACGGCGATCTCGCTCAGACCCGCCGCGCCGACCTTGACGCCGGTGGTATCGACCTTCTCCACGTACTCATAATTTTCATCCGGTATGGCCGACAGGCAGGCCGCCCACTCAGCCATGACGTTCATGGCGTTGCCGGTCACGTCCGCCTCGTGGGACGCACCGCCGGTGCAGTGGTCGCACCAGATGCAGAACATGGCGCCCGCAGGATTGAAGCTCACCGCGCCGGTCGCAAAGGTCTTCAGCTCGAAGGGCTTGTTCCGGATGGCGTCAACCGTGTCGATGTAGCTGCCGTAGTGTCCGCCGTGGCAGCAGATGTAATAGTAGTTGGAATTGCAGTTGATGACCTTGAACCCGTTGCCGTTCAGGACATCCGGGTCGGCGTTCTTCATGCCGCCCCAGCCGCCGCCCCAGTAGTAGAGCTGGTAGTCGGTGTCCAGTCCCAGCGCTTTCGCATCGTTGTTGCCGTCGCTGAGGAAAGCGTCGTTGAAGGCGCGGGGGGTCATGCCGTAGGACTTGATGACGTTGCCCACCCGGTTCAGGAACTGAACCAGATCGCCATATTCGCCATTTGCATTCATGTAGGCGGTGCCGAAGCCGCTGCCGCTCCACGCAAAATGCTCCAGGTCCTGACCGTACTCGTCAGCGGCGATGCTGAAATACTTGACCAGACGGTTGCCGTCCGCGTCGGTAATGCCGTAGAAATAGCTGCAGTAAGCGTCCAGCAGTGCCAGCGCAAAGTTCACCGCTTCCACGTTCCCCATGTCCAGAGACTCGTTGGAATAGTGGGTGGACTCGCTCTGAGACCAGAAGGTCTTGCCGAACGCGGAAATTCGCTCATCGCTGCTGCCCTGCAAAATCGCCGCCATGTGGCCGGGCATGTTGATGCTGGGAACGATGTCCACGCCCTTGGCCGCCGCGTAGAGGATCAGTTCCTTCATCTCGGCGGGGGAGAGCCAGCTGTTGATCCTGTCCGTGGACTTGGACGGCTCGGCGGCGGAATTATCGTAGTAGCCCAGCGCCGGGGTCAGATCATAGGTCGTTCCGTTGGCGCTGATGATGAAGTTCCCGTTAGAATCCGTGACGCCAAAGCGCAGGCCCTGATTGTCGGACAGGTACAGGTCGATCTGGTTCATGCCGTTGATGGCGACGTAATCGACCATGGTCTTCAGCGACGCAAGGCTCGTGTACTTCCGCCCCGCGTCGATATGGAGGATCTTATACAGCGGGTCGCCGGAGGTGTCGCGGGGGAGAACGTAGTTCTTGCCCCGATTTTCGTCCTCGGCCGGTTCATCCGCAAAGAGCGCGATCTCGGTGCTCTCCGTCGGGTCGGTGGTCTCCTCCACCGGCTCCTCCGTGGCTTCCGTAGTTGCCTCTACTGTCGGCTCCGTGGTCGCCTCGGGTTCCTCCGTGGCTTCCGTGGTCTCGTCAGGAGTTGTGTCCGCCTCTGTCGCGGTGGTCGTTTCTGCCAGTCCGTTCACTTCCGCAGCAAATACGCCCATGGGCACTACGCTCATGAGCATTACCAGCGCGAGAAGCAGCGCCAACAACTTTTTCGTCGTTTTCAACTTAAGTCCTCCCCGTTCGTCAAATAAAGTATCCAAAAAAATCGGCAAGTTTCAGTTTACATAACGCTTTGCAGAACTGCTTTCACAGTCTCCACAGCGGCTTTGTCCGGCGTGCAGCGCAGATGGTACACCGGCACGCTTCCGGATAAGTCCATCAGCAGGTCGCAGGCCGCTTCCATGTAGGCCGCGTTCCAGCTGTTCATCACCGTACCGGCGTACAGATTGCGGAACGCGTCCGCGGTTTGCAGACGCCGGATGCCGCACGCGCCGCCCTGCTCCAACATGATAATCGCCGCAATCGGCACAGTCGCGTTCACATGGCAGTCGGACGACCCGGCGTAGGGTGAGCCGCAGACCAGCCAGCCATTCGCGCCCCGGTACAAAATCGGCCGGTCGCCGTTGATGACCGCGCTGCCCTCGTACCGCTTCCAAAGCTCCCCCTGTGTGGACTTCCCCACGCCGGAAGCCCCGGAAAACAAGATCCCGCCAAAGGGGGAATCCACCAGCGACGCATGGAGGATCAGCCGTCCCCGGCCGATCAGCAGCTCCTCGAACCCGATGTGAGAAAAGCAGCCCGCGCTTCCCGCAAAGCTGCCCCGGTCGCCGCCCAGATACCGGACGCGCACCGTTCCGCTGTCCCAGTCGCAGTCCGTGACCGCGTAGGGGCGGTCAAAATCCGTGTGGCTGTGGTAGCGCCGCAGATAGCGGCCCTCCGAGCCGTACACCGCGAGGAAGTAATTCCGGAACACTTCCTCCCCCGGCGTATCGGGCAGGCTGTCCACCTCCTGAAAGGTGACCGTCCAGTCCACCCGGCCGCAGCCGCCCGCAAAATCGCCAAAATTTCCCGTCACCGGCACCGGCCACGGCGTATCAAGCCGGAAGCCAAGGCCGGAGATGGAAAAGTCCGTCGTCACGCCCATGGTGCGGGATCAGGAGGTGTGCGTACCTACGATCGCGGCGGAATTCGTGTAGCAGTAGTTCTCCTGCGGTACTGTGCAGGCCGCGTCGGAAATGATGAAAATTCCCTCAAAAGGAACGCCCCATACCTCGCCCTTGGCGGTGCATCCGCTGCCAAGGCCAAAGTTCAGCTTGAAATCACAGCTGGCAATATGCTGGGACAACTCAAATTTTTCGTAGTACAATACGGGTTTCTGATACGCTTTCATAAATTTTCCTCCCTTTCAGGCAGCGCCCAATCTCATTGGGTGCCGCAAATTGTCATCCCTCGTAATCGACCCGGGCGATTCCCACGTCGCCCAGAACGCAGTCCACAGCGGCGACCGCCGCGCTTCCGTCGGCGGCGATTTCCGTCACCGGATATGTATAGGACGTTCCGCCGAAATACACGCCCTCCAGAACGTTATGGCACCGAACCGCAAGCCCCGTCAGCGTCTCCCCGGAGACGTTCGTCAGGGTGATGTTCATGCCCTCCGCCGCGGCCTTCACCTTGTCCGGCACCAGACCGACGCCATCCCGGTACGTTGTCTCGCAGCGGATCTCCGCCACCTCGGCGGTATCGTCATACGCCGTGTTTTCCCGCTCGAAGACCTGCACGGTCTTGCCGTGGGGAATGTCGGACGCCGTGAAGGACAGCGCCGTGCCGTCGGCCATGATGACCGTCAGGTTCAGCGTTTCCAGATACCGTCCGGTCTCATTTTTCAGAATCACCGCGCCGACGTCGGTTCCCTCCGCCCAGCCGCAGTCCGGGTTGCTGCCCGTGTACTGGAACAGCGAGGTCAGTTCCAGGCCGTCGTCCTCCAGCGCATAGGGGAAGCTTACGTCCATCGGAACTCCGGCCGTTTCCGCCGGCTGTCCGGTCTCCGTGGGGTTCGCAACATCAGGGGCGGCGGGCTGCTTCACGGCAGGTGCCCTGTCCACCAGCACCAGCACGACCACTGCGGCAGCGATGGCCAGCACGGCAACGACGATCAGCACCGGAATAAAACTGCTTTTCCGCTGCTTTATATATTTGGGTTTTTTTCTGCTCATCCGGAAGCCCCTTTCTCACTCGAGAATGCCGACGCTCTCCATCTGCTCCACAAACTCGCGGACGTCCTTGGCGGCGGTCTCACGGTCAACGTCGTACTCCGTGAGAAGCGCGTCCACCAGCTCCGCCTCGGTGTGTTCCTCCTGCAGCTTGCCGAACAGGAAAGCCGCCGTCTCCGTCAGGCAGATCATGCCGTGAATTTTCAGCGCGGCCTTGCCTACGGGGATCAGAATGTTCTCCCCGGCGACCTCCCGCAGAATCAACTCTTTTGAAACACGCATTTTCCATTTCTCCTTAGCATTTTTCCCTCTGACTTCGGGAAATCAAAACGCAAACCGGTCCACTTGCGCAAACCGCCGAATTCCCACCCATATTCATTGTGAAATTTATTATACTTTGCACATGTATTAAAGTCAATCAACTTAACCGTGGTGCCATAAGAAAACATGAAAAAACCCAGTAAAATCAATGTTTTTTAGGGCAGCGGAAAACGGGGCAGGTCAAAACAACTGAATAATCA